>Ga0209477_1001112_pt1 | contig 16456 bp, 19 predicted proteins | sample KloWWTupernatant_FD_187180 | JGI IMG/M metagenome (GOLD analysis project Ga0209477, IMG submission 187180) | Active sludge microbial communities from Klosterneuburg, Austria, studying microevolution and ecology of nitrifiers - Klosterneuburg... | ecosystem: Engineered > WWTP > Aerobic digester >... | reverse complement strand
CCGCTCCGTCCAACGGCCAAGTCAGACAGATCGGATGCTACGGCACCTGACCCGCTAGCCTTGCCCGGTCAGGCGGTGCACTTCGTGGTTGAATCCACCAGGGTCAGATTTGGCCGAATTGCCCGCAATCCCCCGCCAATGCTGGTGCTCGATAGTTTGACGGTAAAAATGACGGTAAACGTCTGCGGGGCAGCAGCGACTGCCCCGCGAATCAACAGCTTGGAAGGCTCGTTGATGATCGAGTGGGAATAGGCATCGAGCTCCGTCGAGGTCGGCGAAAGCGCTTCTTGCACCTGCGCCGGAGTGCGCTCGGGCAAAGTGGTCACTGAAGGGTCCAACGCGAACCCGCCATGAGAAACCTGATCGGAAAGCTCCAGTCCTACTGGCTCGGGGATGCAAGTTTCGTGAGCCTGCTGGTCATGCTCGTCGCCGCGGTGTTCGTGCTCCCGGTCATCATGGAACTCAGCAGCCACGGCGTGCTGCTTTTCAACGTGCTCCTGCTCAGCGTGTTCTTTTCGGGGATATTCTCGACGCGCAGCGTCGGGCTGATGTCCGTCTCCGCAATCCTGTTCGGCACCCACCTGGCGTTGAGGATCATCCGCTTCGGCGAGAACCCGTACTCGTTCTTCGTCCTCGAGAACGTCGTGGGCATCGCCAATGCCCTGGTATTCATCTGGATCAACCTGCGGCTGCTGTTTCGCGACCAGATCGTGAACAGCTACCGGATCATCGGTGCGATCAACGTCTACCTGCTGCTGGCGCTCATGGGCGCGCTGACCCTGGAAGTCATCCATGCCGTGACCGGCGCCTCCCTGGGCGGCAATGTCGTGCTGAGCGGAAAGGACGGCGACTACGTCCACTTCATCTACTTCAGCCTGGCGGCACTGACCACCGTGGGCTTCGGCGACATCTATGCCGTGAGCACTTCGGCCAGGATGCTGGCCACCTTCCTGTCCACGCTGGGCGTGCTGTTCCCGGCGATCGTGATCGCCCGCCTGGTCGGACTGGCATCCAGCCGGAACTGACTGCCTTCCGTGCAGGTCCGCAGCCCCCAGGCTGCGGCCCGGCGCTGGGGAATCCGCCGCTGTGGTCGCCGGACCTGACGGGGGCTGGCGCACTGTGTCGCGGCTCGTCAACGAAATTCGCGGCGTGTCGCGCGTGGCGTGCGGCATCAGCGGCAAGCTGCCTGCCATGATCGCACGGGATCAGGGGCATGGTTTCAGGCCCCGGCCTGGCGCGGCGGCCGGCTCCTTGGTGTGTCGCTTCAGTGCGCCTCGCACAGCAGGCGCATCACCTCGGCGCCGACCACGAGGTCGTCGAGCCGGCCGAAGTGCAGGCGGCGGATGCGTCCGGCGCGGTCGATCAGTACCAGCGTCGGCGTGCCCTGCATTCGATAGGCCTGCATCGTTGCCGGGATGCGTTGGCCGGCGACCGGCGCGTCCACGCCGACGGGGTGGCTGATACCGAACTCATGCAGGAAGGCCTGCAGCGACACCGGCCGCATCGCCTCGTGATGCTCGAACACGGTGTGCAAGCCCACTACCGCGACGCCCTCGCCGGCGAACTGCTGGTGGATGCGCTCGGCCTGGGGCACGCCGTGCAGGACGCAGCCGGGGCACAGCATCTGGAAGGCATGCAGCACGACCACCCGGCCGCGCAGGCCGGCCAGGTCCAGTGGCGTCCTGGAGTTGAACCACTGGCTCACTTGCCACGCGGGCGCGATCGGATGGTCGCTCATGTCGCGTCCTCAGTCCCGCGGCGCGCTGTAGACGTAGTCGTGGTCCTTCTGCGCGACGTGGCAGGCGTGGCAGGCGGTGGCGGCGTTGGCGCCAACGACCCGCGTGTTGCGGTCGCCGCCGCCGAAGCCTTCGTAGCCCCAGCCTCCGGTCGCCGCGTAGCGCTTCGCGTCCTTGTGCATGACACCGGCCACCTTGCGCGCACCTTCGGTGATCGCGTTGTCGGCCGCGGGCGCCTCCAGCAAGTCGAATACGACGACGCTCCCGTCGGGGAACTTGCCGGTCCCGTAGCCCTGCAGGGCCAACGGGTTGGCATAGAGATGGTGGATGCCGCCGAAGGAATCATGCAGCGGATGACCGGGCTGGATCACCATGCTCTTGACGTGGCGCCAATCTCGATAGCCGTCGGGATACGGCACCTGGGGCGCATTCGCCGACAGGGCAGGGGCGGCGCAGGCCAGCAAAGCGAGTGCAGCGAGCGGAAGTCTCATGTCGGTCTCCGGTGTGCCGGGGGTGGGCCGGGCCATTGCGGCCGCGGCCGTCGCGGGAAAGCTTCGGATCGGGCGCCGGGCCCTGCCTGCTGACCGGGCTCGGCCGTTGTTGCATAGACTCGATGCACAATAAGCATAGAGTCGATACATATGACCTGTCAATGCGGGGTTCGAGGCGCTACGATGCGCGGCATGAACCAGCTGTTGCCATTGCTGGAACGCCTGGGCGCCCTGGTCCACCAGAGCGTGCGCGACGATGCCGCGCGCCACGGCTTGCTGCCGATCCACGTGCTGGTGCTGGGGTACCTGGCGCGCGCCAACCGCTACAGCGACCTGCCGATCGCCATCGCCGAGTACTTTGGCATCACTCGCGGCACCGTCTCGCAGAGCCTGGCGGTGCTCGAGGGCAGGGGCCTGCTGGAAAGGGAGCCCGATCCGAGGCATGGCAAGCGCATCCACCTGCGCCTGACCCGCGCCGGTCGGGCAGCGCTCGGCGATTCCTGGACCCAGGGGCTCGAACGCGAACTGGCATCGCTGCCGGCGGGCGCGGCCGCGCTGGAGGATCTGCTGCGCGGCGTGCTGGCGACGCTGCAACGCCGGAGCGGGCAGCGGGCCTTCGGCATGTGCCGCCAGTGCGCGCATTTCCTCCACGAGTCGCGGCGCGCCCGTTGCGGCCTCACCGGCGAGCCGCTGGCCACGGACCAGACCACGAAGATCTGCCGCGAGTGGACGGCGCCGGCCAGGGACGCCGCCTAGTGCCCGTGGCCTTCGACCCGGACACGCAATGGATGGGGCGCGCGCTGGAATTGGCGCGCCACGCCGGGGAATCGGAGGACGAGGTGCCGGTCGGCGCCGTGCTCGTGCGCGGCGACCAGATCATCGGCGAGGGCTGGAACCGCACCATCGGCGGCAGCGACCCGACCGCGCATGCAGAGATCGTGGCGCTGCGCGCTGCCGGGCAGCGCGAACGCAACTATCGCTTGCCGGGCAGCACCCTCTACGTGACCCTGGAGCCCTGCGCGATGTGCGCGATGGCCTTGGTGCACGCGCGCGTGCAGCGCGTGGTCTATGCGGCGGCCGATCCCAAGACCGGCGCGGCCGGCAGTGTCTTCGACATCCTGGGCTCCGACCGCCACAACCACCGCGTCGTGGTGGCGTCGGGCGTGCTGGCCGACGAGGCCGGCGCGATGCTCAGCGACTACTTCCGGCGCAAGCGCGGCAAGCCGCCGGTCTAGGCGTCGCGGGACTCAGCCGGCGGGCGGCTTCGGCAGCTTGCGGCGCGATCGGTCCAGCAGCATCTCGAGCGACTTCACCGAGAGGCCGGCCTCGCGCCACATCTCCAGCGTGCCGCCGAACATCAGCACCACGCCCAGCATCGCCAGCACGGTCGGCAGCAGCGGCAGGTGCAGCTGGGCGACCGCGTCGACGGAAATCGCGAGGCTGGTGGCCACGAAGGCGCAGATGGCGAGCTGCAGCAGCCGGATCGAGCGCAGGATGGCGCTGGTGCGCCGGTGCAGGATGTCGCGCCGCGCTTCGGCGTACTCGACGTCGCCGCCCTCGATCTCCGCCAGCAGTGCGCGCAGGCGGTCGCTGATGCGGGCGAAGCGGTTGTTGGCGTTGGTCAGCAGGGCCGCGGAGGCGGTCAGGAACAGGGCCGGGGCCAGCATGGCCGAAAGGACCGGATAGTGGCTCAGGCTGCTGGTGTCGAACGGCATGGCGGGCTCCGATCCGGCGGGCGGCGGCATTGTAGTGCGCCACCCGGGGCGGGTCGCGTTCGCTACACTCGCGCACGGCCTCGACCAAGGGACTGCACGTGCCCGCTGACTACGCAGACCACCTCATCTGGATCGACCTGGAGATGACCGGGTTGGACCCGCTGGCCGACTCGATCCTGGAGATCGGCACCCTGGTCACCGACAAGGACCTCAACCTGGTCGCGGAAGGGCCGGAATTCGCGATCGCGCATCCGCTGGCGCGCCTGCAGGCGATGGACGAATGGAACCGCACCCAGCACGCGAAGTCGGGCCTGTGGCAGCGCGTGCTCGAATCCGCCACGACCCTGGCGCAGGCGGAGGAGGCGACGCTGGCGTTCCTGGCCTTGCACGTGCCAGCGGGGAAGTCGCCAATCTGCGGCAACTCCATCTGCCAGGACCGGCGTTTCCTGGCGCGGCTGATGCCGCGGTTGGAGGGGTACTTCCACTACCGCAACCTCGACGTGTCGACGGTCAAGGAGCTGTGCCGCCGCTGGTCGCCTGAGCTGATGCAGGGTTTCACGAAGGAGTCGACCCACACGGCGATCTCGGACATCCGCGATTCGGTGGCGGAGCTGCGCTATTACCGGCAGTTCATGGGGCGCTTGGGCGGTAATGCCTGATCGGGCGATCCACTACACGCTGTAGGAGCGCATCTCATGCGCGACCACGCAGCTCAACACACGGCAATGACGCCTCGCGGCCTATCGCGCGCAGAGCGCGCTCCTACGAAGCCGGCTTTGTAGGAGCGCGCTCTGCGCGCGATAGGCCGCGATGCCGTGTGTTGAGCTGCGTGGTCGCGCATGAGATGCGCTCCTACACGACGAGGGATTCGATATCGGTCAGGGCGCGGCCTTGTGTCGCGCAAGCCGTAGCCAGGTGTCGACCACGGTGTCGGGGTTGAGCGAGACCGACTCGATGCCCTGGTCCATCAGCCACTCCGCCAGGTCCGGGTGGTCGGAGGGACCCTGGCCGCAGATGCCGATGTACTTGCCCTTGGCGCGCGCGGCGCTGATCGCCATCGAAAGCAACTTCTTGACCGCTGCGTCGCGCTCGTCGAAGAGATGGGCCACGATGCCGGAATCGCGGTCCAGCCCCAGGGTGAGCTGGGTCAGGTCGTTGGAGCCGATCGAGAAGCCGTCGAAGATCTCGAGGAACTCGTCGGCCAGCAGCGCGTTCGACGGGACCTCGCACATCATGATGATCTTGAGATCGTTGCGCCCGCGCTCGAGGCCGTTCTCGCGCAGCACCTCGATCACCTGGCGGCCTTCCGCGAGCGTGCGCACGAAGGGGATCATGACCCAGGCGTTGGTGAGGCCCATCTCGTCGCGCACCTTGCGCACGGCGCGGCATTCCAGCGCGAAGCAGTCGCGGAATCCCGGGTCGACGTAGCGCGAGGCGCCGCGGAACCCGATCATCGGGTTTTCCTCGTGCGGCTCGTACTGGCGGCCGCCGACCAGGTTGGCGTACTCGTTCGACTTGAAGTCCGACAGGCGCACGATCACCGGATGCGGCGCGAAGGCCGCGGTCAGGGTCGCGATGCCCTCGGCGAGGCGCTCGACGTAGTAGCTCACCGGATCGGCATAGCCGGCCGACAAGCGGTCGATCTCGGCCTTCACGTCGGCCGGCTGGCGCGAATACTCCAGCAAGGCCTTTGGGTGCACGCCGATCTGGCGCGCGATCACGAACTCCAGCCGCGCCAGTCCGATTCCCGCGTGCGGCAGTTGCGCGAAGTCGAAGGCGCGCTCCGGGTTGCCGACGTTCATCATGATCTTGAGCGGCGCCGGTGGCATGGCGGCGAGGTCGGTGACCACGTGCTCGAAGGGCAGGGTGCCGGCGTAGATGTAGCCGGTGTCGCCCTCGGCGCAGGACACCGTCACTGCCGTGCCGTCCGCGACCCGTGCGGTGGCGTCGCCGCAACCCACCACGGCCGGTATGCCGAGTTCGCGCGCGATGATCGCGGCATGGCAGGTGCGCCCGCCGCGATTGGTGACGATCGCCGAGGCGCGCTTCATGATCGGCTCCCAGTCGGGATCGGTCATGTCGGCGACCAGCACGTCGCCGGGCTGCAGGCGGTTCATCTCGCCGATCGACTTCAGCACGCGCGCGTTGCCGGCGCCGATCTTCTGCCCGATCGAGCGCCCCTCGGCAACGACCTCGCCGCGGCGGTCGAGCACATAGCGTTCGATGCTCTGCGCCTTGCCGCGCGACTTCACCGTCTCCGGCCGCGCCTGCACGATGTAGAGCTTGCCGCTGATCCCGTCCTTGGCCCACTCGATGTCCATCGGGCGGTCGTAGTGCTGCTCGATCACCAGGGCCTGCCGGGCGAGTTCCTGCACGTCGGCGTCGCTGATCGAGAACCGCGCCCGCTCGGCGGCCGGCACGTCCTCGGTGCGCACGCGCGCGCCAGCCTCGGCGGCGTGGACCATGCGGACCAGCTTGGAACCGAGCTGGCGGCGCAGGATCGCCGGGCGGCCGGCGCGCAAGGTCTGCTTGTGGACGTAGAACTCATCGGGATTGACCGCGCCCTGCACCACGGTTTCGCCCAGGCCATAGCTCGAGGTGATGAAGACCACGTCGCGGAAGCCGGACTCGGTGTCGAGGGTGAACAGCACGCCGGACGCGGCGAGGTCGGAACGCACCATCAGCTGCACGCCGGCCGAAAGCGCCACTTCCTCGTGCTTGAAGCCGTGGTGAACGCGATAGGCGATCGCGCGGTCGTTGTAGAGCGAGGCGAAGACCTCCTTGACCTTGTGCACCACCTCGTCGGCGCCGCTGACGTTGAGGTAGGTCTCCTGCTGGCCGGCGAAGGAGGCGTCGGGCAGGTCCTCGGCGGTGGCCGAGGAGCGCACGGCCACCGCGACGTCGGCGACGCCGGCATCGGTGCACAGGCGCGCGTAGGCCGCGCGGATCTCGTGTTCGAGGGATGGCAGCAGGGGCGTCTCGACCACCCAGTCGCGGATCTCCTTGCCGGCGCGCGCGAGTGCGTCGACGTCGTCGATGTCGAGCGTGGCGAGCCGGTCGACCATGCGTTGCGCGAGGCCGCTCTGGGCGACGAACTCGCGGAAGGCAAGGGCCGTGGTGGCGAAGCCACCCGGGACCGAGACCCCGAGGCGCGACAGCTTGCCGATCATTTCGCCCAGCGAGGCGTTCTTGCCGCCGACGCGGGGCAGGTCGGCCAGGCCCAGCTGGTCGAGCCAGAGCACGAGATCGGACATGGGGACTCCGGGGTGAAGGATGGGGCCGTGCCGGCCCGCGAGGCGCGCAATGATCCTAGGTTTGGCCGGAGCAGACAACCGCGTCGCACGGGCCATGGGCGCCTTCGCATACACTGCCGGGGCCACGACGGGAACCCGCATGCGCCGCACGGTCTTCTACATCTCCGATGGCACCGGGATCACCGCCGAGACCATCGGCCACAGCGTGCTGACCCAGTTCGGCGCGATCGACTTCGACACCCATCGCATCCCCTTCGTCAACGACGAGGAGCAGGCGCACGGCGCGGTGGCCAAGATCCGCAATGCCCAGGCCAGCACCGGCACCCGCGCGATCGTGATCAACACGGTGGTGGAACCGGCGCTGTCGGAGATCCTCGCCACCAGCGGCGCGCTGATGCTCGACGTGTTCGCGCCCTTCATCGGGCCGCTCGAGCGCGAGCTCAACATGCGGCGCGAGTCGCGCGTGGGCCAGGCCCACGGCCTGGTCGACTTCCAGGAGTACGAGACCCGCATCAATGCGACCAACTACGCGATGTCGCACGACGACGGCATCGACGTGAACTATTCCGATGCCGAGCTGATCCTGGTCGGCGTGTCGCGCTCGGGCAAGACCCCGACCTGCCTGTACCTGGCGTTGCACTTCGGCGTGCGCGCGGCCAATTATCCGCTGACCGAGGAGGACCTCGAGCGGCAGGAAATCCCGCAGCGGCTGCGCGCGCACCGCGCGCGCCTGTTCGGCCTCACCATCGACCCGCAACGCCTGCAGCAGGTGCGCCAGGCCCGGCGCCCCAACAGCCGCTACGCGACCATCGAGCAATGCCGCATGGAAGTGGCCGAGGCCGAGAAGCTGTTCCGGCGCGAGGCGATCCCGGTGCTGAGCACGACCAACACCTCGATCGAGGAAATCGCGAGCAAGGTGATGTCGAAGCTGGGCATCGACAAGCACCTGTACTAGGCGCGCGACGGGTTTCCATCATACGACGCGACGGCGCATTGGTGCAGTCTGGCCGACCCGGAACCCGGTGTTATAGTCGGGCCATGTTCGTCGCCAACCGCAAAGCCATCGCCTCGGGACGCTTCGCGTACCTGATGGCACTGTATGCGGAGAACTACTGGCGCCTGGTCGGCCTGTTCGGGCCCGACCGCCTGGTGCGCGGCGAGTACCTGTCCTCGGTCGGCGACGGCATCGACCTGCGCGTGAGCATGCTCGAGCGCCAGCCCTACACGCTGGACCTGTGCCTGAGCTACCTGTTCGAGGACGATGCCACCGGCCGGCCGGATCCCTCGGCGCACTTGCGTGTCTACCGCGATGCGCGGGTCGCCGAAGTCACCACTTGTCACTACGGGTCGCGCCTCGAGGACCTGCTCGGGCGCCACGCCGACACCCGCACGATCTACGACCACCGCCTGCGCATGAACGCCTTCCTCGACAAGTGGCTGGCGTACCTCGGCGAACGCGGCCACGGCCGCTTCACCTTGCAGCCCTTGCCCGCGGCCTGAGCGCCGAAACGACAAGGCCCGCGACTGGCGCGGGCCCTGGCGATGCAGCGTGGCGTCCCCACGGGGATTCGAACCCCGGTCGCGTCCGTGAAAGGGACGTGTCCTAGGCCTCTAGACGATGGGGACGCAGAAGGCCGTGCGATGTCGTGTAGCGGCAGCGCTGCCCGCCGTAGCCTCGTGAACCCAAGGCGCGGCGAAACGTGGAACCTGGCATGGCGCTCGCCGTGGCGAACGCGGTGCAGCGCTGCTTCTAGAACCGTGGTGGAGCCAGTCGGGATCGAACCGACGACCTCGACAATGCCATTGTCGCGCTCTCCCAACTGAGCTATGGCCCCACGGAGAGGCGCGAGAGGTTAGCGGCGACGGTCGGTGGCGTCAACCGCGCGCGCAAGCAGGGCCGGGTGCCAGGCGCCATCCCGGCCGACTGGCGCTGCGCGGAACTCGACCGGAATCGCGGCCAGGCGTTCGAGCACGCGGCGGTCGATACGGGCCTCGATGCGGTCGAACAGCAGCAGCTCGGCCGGTCGCCACAACGCCACCCAGCCCACGATCAGCAGGCTCTCGCCCAGCAGGTCGGCCTTGGTGTTGAGACCCGAGAGCCAGTAGCGGGTGAACAGCGTCACCGCGAGCACGACCAGGCCCAGCAGCAGCATGACCCGCCCCATGCGCATGCGCCGCCGCATCAGGCGTTCCTGCCGTTCCAGCGCCAGGCGGAAATGGCCGTGGATGGACTCGGTCATCTCGGGCAGGCCTGTGCGCAGGTCGTCCGGTCCCTGGATTAGCAGCGTCAGTGCCTCGTGTTCGCCGAACTCGCCGACCGAATCGATGAGGTACTCCTCGGCATGGCGATCGAGCGCCTTCTCCTGGAAGGGCGAGGGGTCGAGCGAGTCGTAGAGTTGCTGCAGCGCCTTGAGGTGGATTTCGATGACGGCCATCGGGTGCTCCGGAAGGACGGACTCAAGGAACCTGGGCAGCAGGCGCGCCGGGACGGCGGAAGCGGCCATGGCGCAGGAAGTGCAGCGTCTGCGCGGCCACCTCGGCATCGAGCACGATGAAGGTGTGCGTTTCCGGCAGGACCAGCATGTCGGACATGCCCTCCACCGCGGCGCGCGCCACCGAGACCTTGCCGTCATTGTCGCCGGGAAAGCGCGTCGCCAGCCAGCCGTCGAACAGGCTGTGCTCGGAGCCCGCGATCACGCCCAGCGGGAAGTCGACCGGACCCAGGCGGGCGGCGATGCCATCGGCGCCGGTGCCCAACTGCGCACCGGCTGGCCCATTGAACGCCTTGAACCAGGCCTGGTCGCGCAGCGCGTCGGCCACCTCGCTGCCGCGGTTGGGCGGGGCCAGCATCACGACGCGACCGAGTTCGGGCAGCACGTTTCCGGCGAGGTACTGGCGCACCAGCAGGCCGCCCATCGAGTGCGTGACGAAGTGGATCGGGCTGGCGCCGGCGTCGCGGCAACGGCGCAGTCCTTCGGGGACGGTCGTTGCCGCCAGCGTTTCGATGGATTCCTGGCGCGAGGGGTAGTCGAGGTTGACCGCGAAATAGCCTGCGGCCTCCATCGCCGAGGCGAGTTCGGCCATGGAACGGTAGGTGCGGCCCAGCCCGTGGAGCAACACCACGCACTCGCCGGTTCCCGACGGAGCCACCACCGGAGTGCCACTGGAAGACTCGGCATTGATGGCAGCGCAAGCGCCTGCGCAAGCCAGTCCGGCGACGAAGAGTAGAGCCGATACGCGGGTCCGCATTTGCATCCACGCCCTGCGCGATTGGCAAAAAAAACCCCGGCCGTTGGGCCGGGGTCCGGTACTGGTGGAGGCGGGGGGAATCGAACCCCCGTCCGAAGGCACTACGTCCCCGGTACTACATGCTTAGCGCACCGTTTGATCTCGTCCCGCGGCAACACGATGCGCGAGGCGCACCGCAGGACCAGCCGGTTGTGTTTTGACGCCGGCAGACAGGCAGCAGCCGGCGCGATCCCGCGATAGTGACCCTACATCCACGAGCACGGGCACAAGTGGGTTCGGGGCTTACGCCTTAAGCGGCGAGAGCGTAGACGTCGTCGTTGGCGTCTAAGTGTTTTGCCACTTGATTAACGAGGTGAGTGACGACCTCGGCATGCACCAGGCGATTTCGCAACCCCCGTCGAATCCAGTCGCCCCCGGGGACTTCAAACCGCGTCGTCAGTATATGGGGGTGGAGCTTGCGGGTTCAATGCGCGGTGTTGCGACCGCGACGCCCATCGCGCGCAGAGCGCGCTCCTACAAGGCCGGCTCTGTAGGAGCGCGCTCTGCGCGCGATAGGCGCCACGGTCGCGGCTGTAGCCGCTCCCACAGGGGTGAGGGCATCAGCCCGCCTTGTTGCGCGCCCGCATCACCTGCTGCTTCTCGCGATTCCAGTCGCGCTCCTTCTCGACCGCGCGCTTGTCGTGGTCCTGCTTGCCGCGCGCCAGGGCCAGTTCCAGCTTGACCTTGTTCTTCTTCCAGTACATCGCGGTCGGGACCAGGGTCACGCCCTTGCGCTCGATCGCGCCGATGAGGTGGTCGATCTCGCCGCGGTGGAGCAGCAGCTTGCGCGTGCGCCGGGCCTCGGGCACGACGTGGGTGGAGGCCGAGAGCAGGGGCTGGATCTGGGCGCCGAACAGGTACAGCTCGCCGTCCTTGACCAGGGCGTAGCTCTCCCCGATCTGGGCCTTGCCCTCGCGCAGGCTCTTGACCTCCCAGCCCATCAGCATGAGGCCGGCCTCGAAGCGCTCGTCGAGGTGGTAGTCGTGGCGCGCGCGCTTGTTGAGCGCGATCGTGCCGCCACTGCCGCTGCGTTCGATCTTCTTCTGCTTGGCCATGTCTTGCGCTTCGCCTGTCCGTAGAATTGTCGCCCAAGACGGGTCCGACCACGAGCTGATTCGATGAGATCGCTGCCGCGCCGCGCTGCGGGTCCCGCGTGAGCCACGTCCACCGCAGCGCCCTGGTCCCGCGCCCGGCAACGCTGCTGTACGGGCTGGTCAACGACGTCGAGGCCTACCCGCTGCGCTTCGACTGGTGCACGGAAGCCGCCGTGCTCGAGCGCTCGCCCGGTGAGGTGATCTGCCGGCTCGGGCTGCGCCTGGGTGGATTCCGAACCGCGTTCACCACCCGCAATCGCCTCGTGCCCGGCGCGAGCATCGACATGAACCTGGTCGAGGGACCGTTCTCGGCCCTGCACGGGCGCTGGGAGTTCAAGCCGCTCGGGGACTCGGGCTGCAAGGTAACGCTGGACCTCGACTTCCAGACCGCGGGCCGCATCGTCGGTTCCGCCCTGGCGACCGGTTTCACCTCGGTCGCCGACCGCATGGTCGACGACTTCGTGCGCGCGGCGCTTGCCAGTTGAGCCGGCCCGCCCCGCGCATGATTTCCGTTGAAGTCGCCTACGTGGGGCCGGAAGGGCAGTGGCTGGTCGAGCTGCGGCTGCCGGGGGGCGCGTGCGTCGCCGATGCCGTCGCGGCCTCCGCGCTGCAACGCCAGGTTCCCGGCCTGGTCGTGGATGACGATCACGTCGGCATCCACGGGCAACGCGTCACCCTGGCCGCGCAACTCGCCGACGGCGACCGGGTCGAGCTCTACCGGCCGCTGCAGGCCGATCCCAAGGAGGCGCGCCGCCGGCGCGCCCGGCGCTAGCCTTCCGACTCGCGCGGCTCGGACGGAGGCTCGGATTGCGGGGCGGACTCCGCTTCGGGCTCCTGCTCGATCCCGATCTCCGACGCCGGTCCGGGCGCCGCCTCGGGGTCGGCCTTGCGGGTCGCGGCATCGAGATCGTCGTCGACCTTGCCCTTGATCTGGCGCGACGATTCGAGCATCTCCTCGTTACGCTGCGGGAAATAGTCGCCCTCGATGCGCAGGAGCGCGCCGCCCTCGAACACCAGGGTAAGGTTCTTGACCTCGGGGTCCTTGCCGCGACGGCTGAAGCTGGAAGCGTAGTCCCAGCGATCCTGGTCGAAGGGCGACTCGATCGAGGGCGTGCCCATGATCAGCGCCACCTGGCGCTTGGTCATGCCGGGCTTGAGCAGGTCGACGGATTCCTGCTCCACCAGGTTGCCCTGGTTGACGTCCTGTCGGTAGATGAGGCCGCAGGCGCTGCCGGCGAGGGCAACCACGAGCAGCACCGGAAGCCGGATGGGGAAGCGCATGCGGCAAGTCGCTTGGCAAGTCGGACCAACCGCGGATGATACACTGGCAGCCTGAACGGTGACTTCGGGAGCGTCGGCGTGGAGCAACAGGACCTGCGCAAGGCCGGGCTCAAGGTGACCCACCCCCGCATGCGCATACTCGAGATCCTCGAGCGCGCGTCGGAGCGGCACATGACGGCCGAGGACATCTACAAGGAATTGCTGGCCCGCGAGGACGACATCGGGCTGGCCACCGTCTATCGCGTGCTGACCCAGTTCGAGGCTGCCGGCCTCGTGACCAAGCACAATTTCGAGGGCGGGCAGTCGGTCTACGAGCTCGACCGCGGCAAGCACCACGACCACATGGTGGACGTCGAAACCGGCACGGTGATCGAGTTCACCAACGACGAGATCGAGCGCCTGCAGCGCGAGATCGCCGACCGCGCCGGCTACGTGCTCGAGGACCACTCGCTGGTCCTCTACGTGCGCCCCAAGCGCAGGAAATAGCGCCGGCCTCGCCTCGCCGACGGCCGCGGCCCTGCAGGAGCGGCTTCAGCCGCCGCTTCGATGAAATGCGGTGGTCGCGCCCTTGCGCGACGATCACTCCCCCTCCCCCTTGAGGGGGGAGGGCAAGGGGTGGGGGTGAAGGTCGTGTGCTCGAGGCGAGCATGGTCGCGGCTGAAGCCGCTCCTACAGGGCCGGGCGCGACTGTCGCAGGCGGCGTATGGCGGAGCTTCAGCTCGACTGCGCGCGACGCAGCATGTCGGCGGCGTGGGCGCGGGTCTGGCTGGTGATCTCGACCCCGCCGAGCATGCGCGCGATCTCCTCGCGCCGGCGCTCCTTGTCGAGGGGCTCGATCCGGATCCGGGTGACATGGCCGGCGCTGGACTTGCTCACCGCCACGTGGCCATCCGCCTGCGCGGCGACCTGCGGCAGGTGGGTGACGCACAGTACCTGCCGCGCGCGCCCCAGGGTCCGCAGCTTGCGCCCGACCACTTCGGCGACCGCGCCGCCGATGCCGGCGTCGACCTCGTCGAAGACCATGGTCGGGACCGCGTCCTGGCCCAGCGCCGCGACCTCGATCGCGAGGCTGATGCGCGACAGTTCGCCGCCCGACGCCACCTTGCGCAGCGGCCGCTCGGGCTGTCCCGGGTTGGCGCTGACCATGAACTCGACCTGGTCGACGCCATCGGGCGCGGGCTCGGCCAGTGCCTCGGACTCGACCGCGACCGAGAAGCGCGCGCCGGCCATGCCGAGTTCGCCGAGGGCGGCGCCCACTTCGCGGGCGAGCTGCCCGGCGGCGCGGCGGCGCGCCTCGCCCAGGCTCGCCGCGGCCTCGCGGAAGTCCGCCAGCGCGCGCGCCTGTTCGGCGTCCAGCGCGGCGAAGCGCTGTTCGGCATTGGCGATCGCATCGAACTGGGCGCGCAGGGCCTCCTCGCGCGCCTTGAGTTCGGGCACGGGAATCCGGTGCTTGCGCGCCAGCTCGTGCAGGCGCGCCAGTTGCGCGTCCACCGTCGCCAGGCGCTGCGGGTCCAGTTCCTGGCCGGCGCGGTAGCGCGCCAGCATCTCGGCCGCCTCGCCAGCCTCGACCGCGGCCCCGCGCACCATCGCGGCCACCGGCGCCAGGCGCGGATCGGCCTGGGCCATGCGCTCGAGGTCGCCGGCGACGCGCGCGAGGACGGTGCGCGCGGCGGTTTCGTCGTCGCCATCGAGCGCCTCCTGCGCGCGCGCGCTGACCTCGATCAGTTCACCGGCGTTGGCCAGGCGTCGGTGCTCGCCCTCGAGTTCGGCCAGCGCCTCCGGCGCGAGCGCGTCGCGCGCCAGCTCGTCGAGCTGGAAGCGCAGGTACTCGAGCGCGCCGGCGCCGCCGCCGGCCTGCGCGCGCAGCGCCTCGATCCCGGCCGCCATCTGGTGCCAGCGACGCGCGCTGGCGGCGGTGGCCTCGAGCGCCGGCGCATGGCCGCCGAAGGCGTCGAGCAGGCGGCGCTGGTGCGCGCGCGAAAGCAGGGCCTGGTGCTCGTTCTGCCCGTGGATTTCCACCAGCTGCGCCACCAGCGATTTCAGGGTCGCCAGGGAGACCGAGCGGTCGTTGACGAAGGCGCGGCTGCTGCCGTCGGCGCGCAGGACGCGGCGCACGCGGCACTCGTCGCCATCGTCGAGCTCCAGTTCGCGCAGCCAGGCCGCGGCGTCGGGCAGCCGGGCGAGGTCGAATTCGGCCGCGAGCTCGGCGCGTTCGGCGCCCTGGCGCACCCAGCCGGCGTCGCCGCGCCCGCCGCCCAGCAGCATCAGGGCATCGACCAGGAGCGACTTGCCGGCGCCGGTCTCGCCGGTCAGCGCGGTCAGGCCGGCGCCGAGGCCGAGCTCGGCCTGGTCGATGATGGCGAAGTCCTTGACGGCGATGAGTCGCAGCATCGGGCGGGCGTGCAGTGGACCGACCGGGCACAAGTTAACACGCAGCCACGGCTTGATGCCGTCGAAAACGCCTATATTGACGTCAGCGAAACCCCATTGTTACGGTCCAGCGAATCCAGGCGACGAGCGCATGTCCCGCCCACCCCGATCCGAACTCGATGGCCGCGCGCGGCACCTGCTGCGAGCCCTCGTCGCGCAGTACATCCGCGACGGCCTGCCGGTGGGATCGCAGGTGCTGGCGCGCAGCGCCGGCCTCGACGTGAGCCCGGCCACGATCCGCAACGTCATGGCGGACCTGGAGGAACTCGGGCTCATCGCCGCGCCGCACACCTCGGCCGGGCGCGTGCCGACGGCGCAGGGCTACCGCGTCTTCGTCGACAGCCTGGTCGAGCTCAAGCCGCTCGACGAGCGCGACGTGGAGCGGTTGCGCGCCGAACTGGCGCCGGCCACCGGCACCCAGGCGCTGCTTGCCAGCGCCTCGACCCTGCTCTCGGGGCTGACCCACTTCGTCGGCCTGGTCACGGTGCCACGGCGCGAGGAGTTCGCCTTCCGCCACATCGATTTCGTGCCGCTCGACGGCCGCCGCCTGCTGGTGATCCTGGTCTTCACCGACAACGAGGTCCAGAACCGGGTGATCGAGGTCGGCCGCGCCTACACCGCCTCGGAGCTGGAGCAGATCGCGAACTACCTCAACGCGCACTACACCGGCCTGCCGCTCGCGGCGATCCGCGAGCGCCTGGTGGCCGAGATGGCGCAGGCGCGCAGCGACATGGACCGGCTGATGGCGGCGGCGATCGACGTCGCCGGCGCCGCCCTGCGCGAGGACACCCGCGAGGACATGCTGGTCTCGGGGCAGAGCAACCTGCTGGGCATGCAGGACCTGTCCGACGTCGAGCGCCTGCGCGGCCTGTTCGACGCCTTCCAGCGCAAGCAGGAGCTGCTGCGCCTGCTGGACCGCTGCATCCATGCCGACGGCGTGCGCCTGTTCATCGGCGAGGAAAGCGGCCTCGGTCCGCTGGGCAACTGCTCGGTGATCGCGGCGCCCTACGCGGTCAACGGCCGCGTGCTCGGCGCGCTGGGCGTGATCGGCCCGACCCGGATGGCCTACGAGCGCGTGATCCCGATGGTGCAGGCGGCGGCCCGTGCCGTCAGCGGGGCGCTGTCGAATCCCGGGCCTTGAAGGCCACGCGCGCAGTCCCCACCTAG
>Ga0209477_1001100_pt1 | contig 16547 bp, 13 predicted proteins | sample KloWWTupernatant_FD_187180 | JGI IMG/M metagenome (GOLD analysis project Ga0209477, IMG submission 187180) | Active sludge microbial communities from Klosterneuburg, Austria, studying microevolution and ecology of nitrifiers - Klosterneuburg... | ecosystem: Engineered > WWTP > Aerobic digester >... | reverse complement strand
AAATTCTTTATGTGTGACGCTCTGGATTCGACGATCATATTCAGCAAAGATTAAATAGGGTAGGAGAGGATAATGTGCCAATCGTTTTTTGATTGTTTCATAAAGAAGAAAATTTCCTTGCGCAAGGGCGGCTTCGGCAGCTAAAAACGATTTGCGCGCAGAATCAAAATGCGTTGCTTCGGCAAAACTTGTAGACAACCAGCCTAAGAATAAAGGAAATAACAGACACACGTGTATTAATTGTTTGATTGACATAGTTGCATACTACTTAAAAAAAAAACATTCGTCTATAATGATAGCAATAAATGATGTTCATCCCATACACACTCTTAGGCATTGAAGGAGCGCTTTAAATGGATTATCAAAAAATAGTTGTTCCGGCACGTGGCCAAAAAATTAAAATTAGGTCAGATGGCTCGCTAGATATTCCTGATCACCCTTTAATTCCGTATATCGAAGGCGATGGTATTGGCGTAGATATTACCCCGGTCATGAAGAAAGTTGTGGATGCAGCGGTTTCAAAAGCCTATCAATACAAGCGATCGATTGCATGGATGGAGATTTTTGCAGGCGAGAAAGCCACGCGTGTTTACGGCGAAGATCAGTGGTTACCCGAAGAGACATTGCTAGCACTTCGTGAATTTTTAGTCGGAATCAAAGGGCCATTAACCACACCTGTTGGAGGTGGCATTCGATCGATTAATGTTGCGTTGCGACAAGAATTAGATCTGTATATTTGTTTGAGGCCTATTCGTTATTTTAAAGGCACGCCTAGCCCTGTTAAACATCCTGAAAAAGTGCATATGGTTATTTTTAGAGAAAATTCAGAAGATATTTACGCGGGCATCGAATGGCAAGCAAATACGTCTGAAGCTAAAAAAGTCATACAATTTTTACAAACAGAAATGCATGTCAAAAAAATTCGTTTTCCTGAAAATTGTGGTATCGGTATTAAACCGGTTTCAAAAGCTGGAACAGAACGTCTTGTGATTAAAGCGATTGAATATGCGATTGAAAATAATTGTTCAGCAGTGACCTTTGTACACAAAGGGAATATCATGAAATTTACAGAGGGTGCTTTTAAAGAATGGGGATACGCGGTTGCACGTGAAAAATTTCATGCAGAGTTAATAGAAAAGGGTCCTTGGTGTGTTTTGAAAAACCCGAAGACAGGAAAAGATATTTATATTAACGATGTGATTGCAGATGCATTTCTGCAGCAAATTTTATTGCGCCCAGAAGAATATAGCGTGATTGCGACTTTAAATTTAAATGGGGACTATATTTCGGATGCGCTGGCAGCGCAAGTGGGAGGCATTGGTATTGCACCCGGCGCTAACCTTTCTGATAGTATCGCTTTATTTGAGGCAACACATGGTACAGCGCCGAAATATGCTGGACGTAATCTTGTTAATCCAGGTTCTTTAATTTTATCCGCTGAGATGATGTTAAGGCATTTGGGCTGGATTGAAGCCGCAGATTTAATTATTAAGGGCGTAGAGGCATCTATTGCTGCAAAAACAGTGACTTACGATTTTGAGCGCTTGATGCAAGATGCGACGAAGGTTACGTGTTCTGGATTTGGTGAAGCGATTATTCAGAATATGTAAGTTCATCATAGCGTTGCTTCAAAACGAGTCATGCCCCTTGTGGGATAAAAACGCATAAAAAAATAATTTTAAAAAATGGGCGATATTAAGAGATAGGTCGGGTCCAATATTTAAGCAGTAACCGGAATATTAGCTAATATTGATTTATATGGGTACTAAAAAGCGCAGTAGTCCCAAAGAGACCACCGAATTGCTTCTTCCAGAGCGGCAGGTTGATACACGCTTAAACTTGCCACCGTTATATACGGTGTATGTATTAAATGATGATTATACACCGATGGATTTTGTCGTAGAAGTGTTAATGCGATATTTTTTGATGGACCAGGTAGTTGCCACTCAGATGATGTTGCAAATACATCAAAAGGGGAGAGCAAATTGTGGCTTTTATACGCGTGAGATAGCAGAAACAAAGGTAGTACAAGTTAACGAATATGCAAGAAGGAATCAGTATCCATTATTGTGCGGAATGATCGAGTCGGGCGCCGAATAAAAGGATGTTTAAGGAGATGACGGAATGTTAAATAAAGAGTTGGAAATGACTTTGAATCTCGCTTTTAAAATGGCGAGAGAAAAGCATCATGAATTTATGACAGTAGAACATTTACTGTTAGGATTATTAAATAATTCAGCATCAATAGAAGTACTTCGAGCCTGTAATGCCAATATTGATCAATTACGATTGGCATTAGTTGCATTTATAGATGAAACCACTCCTGTTATTCCATTAAACGATCAGCATCGAGAAACACAACCCACATTAGGGTTTCAACGTGTTTTACAAAGAGCAGTGTTTCATGTCCAATCAGCAGGAAAAGAAGAAGTGACTGGTGCAAATGTTTTAGCAGCTATTTTTAGTGAGCAAGAAAGCCAAGCCGTCTTTTTTCTAAAAAAGGAAAATGTTTCTCGATTAGATGTGATTAATTATATTTCTCACGGTACTTTTCATCAAATGGAAGAGCCCAATGAACCCGATATGTCTCAGAACCAAGAAGAGGATTTGTCTCAAGAATCAAATGTGCGAAGCCCACTCGAAAGCTATGCCGTTAATTTAAATAATCGAGCTAAAATGGGTAAGATTGATCCTTTGGTTGGTCGTGAAGATGAAATTCAAAGAACAATTCAAATATTATGCAGACGTCGAAAAAACAATCCTTTGTTTGTTGGAGAAGCGGGTGTTGGAAAAACAGCCATTGTAGAAGGATTGGCAAAATTAGTGGTGGAAGGCAAAGTGCCAGATGCGATTAAAAATAGCACCATTTATTCATTGGATTTAGGATCACTGTTAGCAGGCACAAAATATAGAGGTGATTTTGAAAAAAGATTTAAGGCATTGTTGCAACAATTAAAGCGCGAGGCGGGAGCAATCTTATTTATCGATGAAATTCACACCATTATTGGTGCAGGTGCTGCATCCGGTGGTGTTATGGATGCCTCTAATTTGCTGAAGCCTTTATTGGCGTCGGGTGAGCTTAAATGCGTAGGTTCCACTACATATTACGAGTATCGTGGGATATTCGAAAAAGACATGGCCTTGTCTAGACGTTTTCAAAAAGTGGATGTGAAAGAGCCAACCGTAGACGAGACGATTAGTATTTTAAAAGGATTAAAAGAACGTTTTGAACAACATCATAATGTTCGCTATTCATTCGCAGCACTGCGTGCCGCGGCCACTATGGCGATTCGCTATATTCCCGATCGTTTTTTGCCTGACAAAGCAATTGATGTGGTGGACGAAGCAGGAGCGTATCAACGACTATTGCCAGTCAATAAACGCAAAAAGGTGATTGGGGTTTCTGATATAGAACGGATTGTTGCAAAAATTGCACGTGTACCAGAAAAATCTGTTTCTGTTTCCGATAAAAATGCCTTACGTAATTTAGAGCGCGACTTAAAATTGGTTATCTTTGGTCAGGACGAAGCCGTTGCCAGTTTATCCGATGCGATTAAAATGGGTCGTTCTGGATTGTCCGATCCAGATAGACCTGTGGGTTGTTTTCTATTTGCGGGACCAACAGGGGTAGGTAAAACGGAAGTCACTCGGAAGTTGTCAGATATTTTAGGTATAGAATTATTACGGTTTGATATGTCTGAATATATGGAAAGCCATACTGTTTCGCGTTTAATTGGTGCACCACCGGGGTATGTCGGATTCGAACAAGGAGGCTTATTAACCGATGCCGTCAATAAGCATCCTCATAGTGTACTCTTATTAGATGAAATAGAAAAAGCACATCCGGATGTTTACAATTTGTTATTGCAAGTGATGGATCATGGCACGTTAACAGATTCTAATGGACGAAAAACCGATTTCCGACATGTGATATTGGTGATGACGACCAATGCAGGCGCTGAAGATATGAATAGAAGTTCGATGGGTTTTACCGAGCAAGATCACACTACGGATGCCTTGAGTGTTATTAAAAAGAAATTTACACCGGAATTTCGTAATCGGCTCGATGCGATTATTCAATTCAAATCTTTAAATCGCATTGCAATTGATTTAATCGTAGAAAAATTCCTAACCGAATTGCAAGCAAGATTAGAAGAAAAGCATGTGACTTTAGAAGTGGATAAACCAGCGCGAGAGTGGTTGGCTGTCCGAGGTTACGACAAGCAAATGGGCGCACGTCCCATGTCACGACTTGTTAAAGAAAAGCTAAAAAAGCCGCTTGCCAGCGAAATTCTGTTTGGTTCTTTGGCAGAAGCCGGTGGTCGCGTGAGCGTAACTGTAGAAAGTGGCGAGTTGCGCGTACAAATTGAGGCACCGTGTAAAGTGAAGCAGTAAAATTGCTCGGCAGAGCTTGCTCATCGCCTCCCCTTTTTTTTCAAAGTGGGGTTAAGGCTAACAACCGATTGGTTAAGTTATCAATAAGTGCCTTGAGTTCTATTGCGCGTTTCTGTTCTGCTGCGACAACTTCAGGAGGTGCTTTTTCAGAAAAATGTGGATTTAAAAGCTTAACCTTTATTTTTTCAAAATCAGCTTGAGATTTGATTATTTCTTTTTTCAAACGCTCAATTTCTGCGCTTTTATCGATTAAGCCGGCTAAGGGAATAATTATTTCCAAAGATCCGACTAACGCTGTGACGGACTCTTCACGTTGTTCGTTTGGTAATAACCATCGAATACTTTCAATTTTAGCCATCGATTTTAGAATTAATTGATAAAAATCAGAATCGAGTCGTCTTTGGTCTTCTGTAGTTCCATTGTAAAACAAAACAGGTACAGGTTTAGATGGCGGAAGGTTCATTTCTCCGCGTATATTTCGTATCGCAAGGACAATGGTTTTAATCCATTCAATATCATTTTCAGCGTTCGTGTTAATGAGTCCTTCTATATATTCTGGATAGGGCTGGAGCATAATTGTATCGCCTGTTTTGTTTGCAACAGGTGCAACCCGTTGCCAAAGGGCTTCTGTAATATAGGGCATAAAAGGGTGAATGACGCGTAGTAATTCTTCTAGAACGGATATAAGCGTATGGCGCGTACCATTCTTCATATTTTGATTTTCTAAACGCGGGTTTAAAATCGGTTTTGTTAATTCCAAATACCAATCGCAATATTCATTCCAGGTAAATTCATAAATTGCCTGTGCTGCTAAATCGAAGCGATATTCTGCTAGATGTTTTTCTATCTGTGCTTTAGTCTGTTGCCAACGAGAAAGTATCCATTGATCAACAGGCGATAAATGATTAACAGCAGACAAAACTTGCGTGTTTGAAGGTGTTTCCATTTTGCCTTCGGTATTCATTAACACAAAGCGGGCAGCATTCCAGAGTTTATTACAGAAATGTCGGTTGCTTTCGATTTTTCTTAAATCAAAGCGAATATGTCGTCCGTGTGTTGCCAAAGCGGCATAGGTAAATCGTAACGCATCTGTACCATAAGCGGAGATCCCCGTTGGAAATTGTATGCGTGTATAAGCTTCGATTTGAGAGGCAAGTTGGGGTTGCATTAAGCCCGTTACGCGTTTTTTAACAAGGCTTTCGAGATCAATGCCATCGATTAAATCAATGGGGTCGAGTACATTGCCTTTAGTTTTAGACATCTTCTCGCCATTTTGATCTTGAATGAGTCCATGAATATAAACTTCATGGAAGGGAATTTTGCCCGTAAATTTAAGACCAAACATAATCATGCGAGCAACCCAGAAGAAGATAATATCAAAACCGGTGACAAGCACTTGGGTTGGATAAAAGGTTTGGAGCCTTGCTGTGTTTTCAGGCCAGCCTAAGGTTGAAAAGGGCCACAAAGCCGAAGAGAACCAGGTATCTAAAACATCTTCGTCTTGTTTAAGGGGCAAATCAAGTGGAAGTTTGTAATGTGCACGAACAGCTATTTCAGATTCTCCAACATAAATTTTGCCGGCATCGTCATACCAAGCGGGGATTCGATGCCCCCACCACAGTTGTCGGCTAATGCACCAATCTTGGATGTTATTCATCCAGTCAAAATAGGTTTTGGTCCAATTTTCGGGTACAAAACGAATTTGGCCATTTTTGACTGCTTCAATTGCTGGTTCTGCCAGTGATTTTATACTGACAAACCATTGATCGGTTAATAAAGGCTCTAAAATAGCGTTACTCCGATCGCCTCTGGGAATTTTTAAGAGATGCGGTTCAATTTTTTCGAGCAAATTTTTAGCACGCAGATCTTCGATGATTTTTTCGCGTGCAACAAAGCGATCTAATCCCTGATATTGCGTGGGTGCGTTTTCGTTGAGTGTTGCATCTATCGTAAAAATATTAATGAGTGGTAAGTTGTGACGCTGTGCCATCGCATTGTCATTAAAATCGTGCGCGGGCGTAATTTTTACGCAACCTGTCCCAAAAGCAGGATCGACCATATCATCTGCAATAATCGGAATAATGCGATCGGTTAAAGGTAGTTGTAGGTGTTTGCCAATTAAATGTGTAAAACGGGGATCCGTTGGATTAACCGCGACAGCCACATCGCCTACTAAGGTTTCGGGTCGCGTTGTGGCGACACAGATAAACTCTTTGCCATTGTGAGTTATAGCAGAATTGGTATCTAAGTTTTCAGCAAAGGGATAACGAATTGTCCAAAGCGATCCTTGTTCTTCTTGGTTTTCGACTTCTAAATCAGAAACGGCTGTTTTTAAAACGGGATCCCAATTGACCAATCGTTTGCCGCGATAAATTAACCCTTCATTGTATAATTGAATAAAAATATCGCTAACAGCTTTAGACATGCCTTCGTCTAAAGTAAAGCGCTCATGAGACCAATCGGCAGAGGCACCGATACGCCGTAATTGACGGCTAATGTTACCGCCAGATTCGGATTTCCATTGCCAGATGCGATTAACAAATTCGTCTCGGCCTAATTCGTATTTTGTTTGGCCTTTGGCGAGCAATTGTCTTTCGACTACCATTTGCGTTGCAATACCCGCGTGATCAGTGCCCACTTGCCATAAGGTTTTTCGGCCTTTCATGCGATGATAACGGATTAAAATATCCATTAATGTTTGTTGAAATGCGTGTCCCATGTGTAGGCTGCCCGTTACATTGGGCGGAGGTAGCATAATGCAGTAGGGTACACCTGTGTCCCTTGGATTAAAGTAGCCAGAACGCTCCCAGAACGGATACCATTCGCTCTCTAAGACACTGGGATTATAGGTTTTATTATCTTCCATCGAATTTATCATATCAGACCTTTAGCCTTCTTTTATTTTTTGACAGCGATCGAGCAGGTATTGAACTAGTAGAGAGACGGGTCGCCCAGTTGCAGCGCGATCTTTTCCGCCACGCCAAGCTGTTCCGGCGATATCTAAATGTGCCCAATCGTATTTTTTGGTAAATCGCGATAAGAAACATGCGGCGAGAATTGCGCCTGCTTCGGGGGGATTTCCGATATTGGCGATATCGGCAAATGGGCTGTTTAGAGCATCTTGGTATTCATCCCATACGGGCAATTGCCAACATTTATCACCACTCGTTAAACCTGCGTTGAAGAGATCATTAACGAGTGGGTTGTGGTTACCGAAAAGGCCGCTGGTATGCGAACCTAGTGCCATCACACAAGCATTGGTTAAGGTTGCAATATCAATAACGACTTCTGGATCAAAACGCTCAGAATAGGTAAGCGCATCGCATAAAACCAGTCGACCCTCGGCGTCGGTATTTAAAATCTCAATCGTAAGACCCGACATACTGGTTACAACGTCTTCTGGGCGGGACGCCTTACTGCCGGGCATATTTTCTGCGGCGGCAATCACGCCGATAATGTTAAGTGGCAATTCTAATTCTGCGGCAGCACGCAGTGCACCGAGCACGCTGGCTGCGCCACACATATCGTATTTCATGCCAATCATGCTCATAGCCGGTTTAAGCGAATTACCGCCTGTATCAAAAGTAATCCCTTTGCCAACTAGCACAATGGGTTTTTGTTTATCTTTGCGTCCGCGATATTCTAGGGTGATTAACCGTGGTGGGTTTTGGCTGCCTTTACCAACAGACAAAAGCGCACCCATTTTAAGTGAAGCCATGTCTTTTTCATCTAGTATGGCGGTGTTGATGCTGGGAAATTCTGCGGCGAGGTTTTCTGCAGATTTAGCAAGAAAGATCGGTGTGCAGATATTGGGTGGTGTGTTTCCTAAATCTTTTGCCAAAGATAGACCGCTTGCAATCGCCTGACCTTCTAATGCCGCACGCTCACCAAGTGCTAAATCGCGTCGAGTGGGTACGGTTAAAATGACACGACGAAGAGTTCTACGTGCTTTATCTTTTTTAGTTTTATAATTATCGAAGCTATAGAGCGTTTCGAGCGTTAACATAACCGCTTGTCGGATTTTCCAGCGATTATCTCGACCCTTTACAGCGAGCTCTGTTAAAAACGAAACGATTTCTGTCGCGCCTGTTTGTAGAATGGCATTGGTAGCTTTTCGAATGATCTCTCGAAATTCTTTATCGCCTAATTCTCGTTCGCGACCACAGCCCACGAGTAATATGCGATCAGAAAGCACATTTGGAACGTGGTGCAGTAATAGGGTTTGACCCAGGTTGCCTTCTAAGTCTCCTTTTTTAAGAAGATTACTGATAAAGTTTTCAGCTATTGTGTCCAGCTTTTCGGCAATCGCACTGAGTTTACGGTTTTCAAATATACCCACAACGATACAATTTGTCCGTTGTTTTTCAGGATGGCCGGTTTTTACGTTAAATTCCATATATACTCCAAAAGCGCAGAGATAAGCCCAATGAGGAAGCTATTTTGTGCATGTTCCTGTAGGGGATTTTTTAAGTCCTCAAAAGCTGTTAGTGTACCTCAATCTAAGGTATTTTTGTATTTTTATTGTTGTGGATAAGTGTTTATGCGAATTGTTGCCAGATATATAACTAAAGAAATATTTTGGGCGTTTATTGTTATTACGGCAATTTTATTCTTGATTATACTCAGCAATCGCTTTGCTGCGTCTTTAGCCAAAGCGGCCACAGGCGAATTATCAATCGGGTTGGTATTTAAAATTGTTGGGCTTTATACGCCAGAGTTGTTAAGCTACCTTATCCCCTTGGGATTATTTATGGGCCTGTTGTTTGCGTTTGGGCGTTTGTATGCAGACAGCGAGATGGCGGTTCTTTCTGCCTGTGGGATCAGTTTCCGATATATTATTCAACTAACATTATTCTTCGCATTATTCGTTGCTTCACTAACGATGTTATTGACCGTCTGGGTCGTGCCCAAAATTTCAGCGCTGAGAGAGCAGGCAATATCGGAAGGAGAATCTTTCGGGGTTATGCAATCTATACTGCCGCAACGGTTTCAAACGTTTGCAGGTGGAAAACTAGTTTTTTATTTAGAAGACGCCTCTACCAAAGGAGACAATCTGAAGGGCATATTTATTGCAGAGCGGCCGACGAATGTCTCTAATGCGATCGATTCGTGGACTTTAATTACAGCAGAAGACGCGCATTTTAAACGTGATGAAAAAACCAATCAATCTTATATTGTATTAAAGGATGGGTATCGTTACCAAGGATTGCCTGGAGCAGCAGATTATAAAGTGGTTCTTTTTAAAGAGTATGGGCGCGCTATTTCAGAAGCAAAAGAGCCGGCAGACAGTGACACATTGCGCCTTAAAAGCACTTTGTTTTTATTAAAAAGTCACAACATGATTGACATGGCAGAATTTCAATGGCGTGTGTCTTTGCCATTATCGGTGCTCATTTTAGCGTTGATTGCGGTACCACTCGCTCGTGTTAGACCGCGATATGGACGGTTTGCTAAATTCCTACCCGCTATAGCTATCTATATTATTTATTATAATCTATTCACCGTTTCTAAACGTTGGGTAGCGGCAGGTGTATTGCCCGCGTTTATAGGTGTTTGGTGGGTGCACGGATTATTTTTTCTGCTTGGGTTAGGATTAATCGCAAAAGATTCGGGCTGGCATTTACGTTTTAGGGCACGAATATGAAAATTTTAGATAACTATATTGCAAAACAGATTATAGTAATGATACTGATTGTTGCTTTCGCATTATTGGGGTTCGATCTTTTTTTCAAATTGGTAGATGAATTAAAGCTTATTGGGCGCGGTCAATATACGCTGTCGACGACATTTATGTTTTTGATTTTGACGATTCCCTCTCGTCTTTATGTGATGTTTCCGTGGTCGGCACTGATTGGCGCATTGATCGGATTAGGCGCTTTAGCAAATCACAGTGAATTAGTCGTGATGCGTACAGCCAGTATTTCTGTGACGAGAATTACCTGGGCAGTTTTAAAAGCAGCTTTTATTTTAATGTTTTTTGTTGTGTTATTGGGAGAAGGTGTGGCGCCAACAACCGATCGTTTAGCAAGCGATAAAAGAACATTAGCGCTGAGTGGTGGACAAACAATTCAGACAGATTTTGGTTTGTGGGTGCGTCAAGGACGAGAGTTTATTCATGTTCAAACCATACGTCAAAATGGCGAATTGTTGGCTGTAACGCGCTATCAATTTGATGCGGATCGTAGGCTAATAAATGCAATTTTCGCAGAGAGTGCAGTGTTGGTTGATAATGTTTGGCATTTACACAAAGTGAGCGGAACAGAATTTTCACTCGATAAAACACGCAGCTTTAAAGTTGAGATGCAGACAACTGAGACATTGTTAGAGCCAGAAATTTTAGAAACAGCTATGGTTAAGCACCCAGAGCGTTTATCGTTACCCGCATTATTCCGAACCATTCAACATCGCTCTAAAAATTCATTGAATACCCAAAACTATGAATTGGCTTTTTGGTCGAAAATTGCACAACCGATCGTTATATTAATGATGGTATTTTTGGCAGTTCCTTTTGTTTTTGGTCCATTAAGAGCAGGTAGCCAAGGTCGTAGGGCGATTGTCGGGATTTTAGTCGCTTTTTTATTTCATACCGTGAATGATCTTTTTGCGCCTTTAGCTGTGGTATACCAATTTCCACCCATGCTTGCTGTTTTATCGCCAGTGATTGCGTTTAGTGTAGTTGGGCTCTGGATGTTACATCGCGTAAAGTAACGATACTATGAATGCTTAAGATAATCGCATTACTTTTCTTCCTGAATATAAAGTCCGGGTAATTCACGATAATGCTCATTAAAATCAATACCATACCCTACGATGTTGCGTTGTTTATTGTCGTCTGGAAAATTACGTGTGAGGGGAGTCATACAAAATAAGGCGTAATCGGAAGAATAACGGCCTTTCTTAGGTTCTTTTTTTGAAAGCAACACCACAGTTTTAAGGCTTTTAGGCTTTTTTGGTTTAATAGCTTTGATAATCGCAGCCATGGTATTTCCACTATCCATGACATCGTCCACAATTAATATGTTTTTACCTTTAAATTTTAGGTTTTCCATGCCGCTAAGTTTGACTTCGCTCTTTGAGCCGTGTTCTTCACCATAAGTGTTGGCTTTTACATATTCGAGTGTGACAGGGCCATCAAGTTTTCGGATAAGGTCAGCGGTTAAACAGATGGCGCCTTTCATTACCATGAGAACGGTAACGGGTTCGCCTTGATAGGCTTTATTGAGGAGAGTTGCGGTTTGATGAAGTTTTTTAGCAATGACCTCTGGCGGAACGACGAGCTGCAACTTGTCCGCTCCAAAACAAAGACCGCTGTATAATACTGCTAATAAAATCAAATATTTCTTCATGAGAACTCCTAAAGCTATACTGTAAATTATATAGGCAAAATTCGAGATATCCAAGATGCTCGAATTTAATAGCTAAGAGATGAGAAAAGACTAACTTGCGGGGCGTTTATAAGGCGTGGTACGCTCTACAGCTTGAATAATTTAAATTTAGGCGCGTAGCTCAGTGGTAGAGCACCACCTTGACATGGTGGTGGTCGGTGGTTCGATCCCACTCGCGCCTACCAACACATAATCCCGCAACGTCTTAAAACATCCGAAAACCCTTTGAATTATTGTTAACTATCTAACATTTTAGTGTGCTTAGACCTGAGCACCAGTATAAATAATATTCACTTTTTAGTGTGTCTGAAAGTCCTTTTTCCGGTAGAATATCGTTTTTGGTGCACCGTATTCTTGATTTTGGAGCGTAAGATGCCAGTGATAACATTGCCAGATGGAAAAAAGCTTTCTTTTGATCAGGCCATTTCTGTTCATGACGTGGCAGTCGCTATTGGTCCCGGTTTAGCGAAATCGGCATTGGCGGCTAAAGTCAACGGAATGTTAGTCGACACCGCGTTCGTTATCGATCAAGATGCAACCCTTCAGATAATCACTGAACGCGATCCCGAAGGCTTAGAGGTGATTCGCCATTCGTGTGCACATTTATTTGCACAAGCATTAAAGAGCTTATATCCAGAAGCACAAATTAGCATTGGTCCTGTTATTACCGATGGTTTTTATTATGATTTTTCATATAAAACAAAAGCATTTACGGAGGCGGATTTTCCCGCTATTGAACAAAAAATGGCCGAATTAGCGGCAAGCAATATGCTTGTTTCGCGTCAGGTATTCTCTCGCACAGACGCTATCGCTTTATTTAAAGCGAAAGGAGAGCACTACAAGGTAGAGATTATTCAAGATATTCCCGGAGAAGAACCACTTTCGTTTTATCAACAAGGCGATTTTATCGATTTGTGCCGTGGACCACATGTACCAAACACAGGCAAAATTAAAGTGTTTAAACTCATGAAAATTGCAGGTGCCTATTGGCGAGGCGATTCTAAAAATGAAATGTTGCAACGCATTTACGGTACCGCTTGGACTTCTCAAAAAGATTTGGATGCCTATATTCATCGATTAGAAGAAGCCGAAAAACGTGATCACCGTAAATTGGCCAAAAAATTTGATCTTTTTCATTTTCAAGAAGAAGCACCTGGCATGGTATTTTGGCATCCTAAAGGATGGGCGGTTTATCAAGCGGTAGAGCAATATATGCGCAGAACCTTTGCTGCAAATGGGTATAACGAAGTTCGTACACCACAAATTGTCGATCGAACATTGTGGGAGCGTTCGGGACATTGGGAGAAATATCAGTCGCATATGTTTACTCTAAAAGCCGATAATCGAGACTATGCTATAAAACCGATGAATTGTCCTTGTCATGTTCAAATTTTTAATCAGGGCTTAAAAAGCTATAGAGATTTGCCTTTGCGCTTAGCTGAGTTTGGTTCTTGTCATCGTAATGAAGATTCGGGTGCTCTACATGGTTTAATGCGTGTTCGAAATTTTGTGCAAGATGATGCGCATATTTTTTGTACAGAAGATCAAATTCAAGCAGAAGTTGCGGCTTTTAATGAATTATTGTTTAAGGTTTATGCCGATTTTGGATTTAAAGAAATCATCGTTAAACTTTCTACACGCCCCGAACACCGTGTGGGATCAGATGAGATTTGGGATAAAGCGGAAGCGGCATTGACCATAGCCTTAAATCAAACCGGGTTATCTTGGACGTTAGCACCAGGAGACGGAGCGTTTTATGGACCGAAGATCGATTATTCCTGTAAAGACAGTCTGGGTAGAATTTGGCAATGTGGCACCATTCAAGTCGATTTTTCGATGCCAGAACGCTTGGGTGCTAGCTATATTGCGGAAGATGGTGCACGTCGTGTGCCGGTTATGGTGCACCGCGCTATTTTGGGTTCTTTGGAACGATTTATTGGAATACTGATTGAAGAAACAGGTGGATCTTTGCCTACCTGGCTTGCGCCCGTTCAAGTGGTGGTGATGAGTATTACCAGCGCTCAGGCTGATTTTGCGCATTCTGTTGTTCAATCTTTACAAAAACAGGGCTTTCGTGTAGAAGAAGACTTGAGAAATGAGAAAATAGGGTTTAAAATTCGCGAACATACTATTCAACGTGTGCCGTACCTGTTAGTGGTTGGGGATCGCGAGGTTACGCAAAACCAAGTCGCGGTAAGAACACGCGAAGGAATGGATTTGGGTTCTATGACAGAACAAGAATTTGTTAATCAACTTTCTTTAGAGGTTGCGAGCCATAGTTTGTAGGGAGAGGCCTTTGTGTCCACCCTGGGTAGAGGAGATAAGTTATTAGTTCTACGGGAAAAGAGACGCGAAATCGCATCAATGGACAAATCCGTGCACTAGAGGTGCGATTAATCGGAGATGATGGAAGCCAAGTCGGCGTGGTATCGATAAAAGAAGCCAAGCTGGCAGCGGAGACTGCGGGTCTCGATTTAGTAGAGATCTCACCAAACGCGGAGCCCCCGGTGGTTCGCGTGATGGATTATGGTAAGTTTTTGTTTCAGGAAAGTAAGCAAAAGATGCTTGCAAGAAAGAAACAAAAGCAGGTTAAAGTTAAAGAACTTAAGTTTCGTCCGAGCACAGATAAAGCGGACTACGAGGTAAAACTACGCAACCTTCGTGGGTTCCTAGAAGAGGGTGACAAGGTAAAAGTAACGGTCTTTTTTAGAGGTCGTGAAATTACGCACCAAGAATTGGGCATGAAGCTACTGGAGCGAATTCGATTGGACTTAGCCGAAGATGGCAAGATCGATTATTTTCCGCGCGGTGCTGAAGGTCGACAATTGGTGATGATTGTATCCCCCAAGAAAAAATAGGGTTTTTACCCATTAGCGTTTAATTTAAATTGCGGAGTTGAAGTTATGCCAAAGTTAAAGACCAATAAGGGAGCGGCTAAGCGCTTCAAAAAGACGGGTAGTGGGGGTTATAAACATCGCCAATCTCACCGTAACCATATATTGACTAAAAAAAGTAGTAAACGTATGCGTCAATTGCGGCACCTGAAAATGGTGAATCCCAGTGATGTGGCGTCTATTAAACAAATGTTGCCAAATGGTTAAGGGGAGATAAAATATGGCACGTGTAAAACGGGGCGTTACAGCTAAAGCCCGACATAAAAAAGTTTTAAAATTAGCGAAAGGCTATTATGGTGCAAGACGTAGTGTCTATCGTGTTGCAAAACAGGCGGTTATTAAAGCTGCGCAATACGCTTATCGCGATCGTAAACAGCGTAAACGTGAATTTCGTCGTTTGTGGATTGTGCGTATTAATGCTGCAGCGCGATTAAATGGTTTGTCTTATAGTCGCTTTATGGCGGGCTTAAAGAAGGCTTCTATCGAAATTGATCGTAAAATCCTAGCAGATTTAGCGGTATTTGATAAAGCATCTTTTACTTTAATTGCAGAGAAATCAAAGGCAGCATTGGCCTAAACCGGAGATTTCATGCAAGATCTCTCAGCGATTTTAGAAAACGGCTTCGTTGCTATTACAGCAGCCTCCGATCTGAAATCGCTGGAGTCTCTCCGTGTCGAATTCTTGGGAAAGACCGGTCACATCACCCAATTATTAAAAACATTGGGGACATTATCCGCTGAAGAACGTCCTAAATTTGGTCAAAAAGTGAATGAAGCCAAAGAAGCTTTCACAGATGCGCTGAACACAAAAAAACAAACTTTAGAACAAGCCTTACTCGAATTGGAATTAAAACAGGCTCAATTAGACGTAACTTTACCGGGCAGAGGGATGGAGCAGGGGAGAGCACATCCGATTAGCCAAACCTTATCTCGCATTTCAGAATGGTTCTCGCATTTAGGGTTTACGATAGAAGAAGGCCCTGAAATTGAAGACGAATTTTATAATTTTGAAGCCTTGAATATGCCGTCGCATCATCCGGCGCGTGCCATGCATGATACCTTTTATTTTCCGGATGGGCGTGTACTTCGAACGCATACGTCTCCGGTGCAAATTCGCGCGATGCATAACAAACAGCCGCCCTTTAGAATGATTGCGCCTGGGCGTGTTTATCGCTGTGATTTTGATATTTCGCACACGCCTATGTTTCATCAGATTGAAGGACTGGTTGTCGATACTGATATCCATTTTGGACATTTAAAAGGCATTTTAGAAGCATTTTTGAAAGCTTTTTTCGAAAAAGATTTAAAAACACGGTTTCGCTCTTCTTATTTTCCGTTTACAGAACCTTCCGCAGAAGTCGATATTCAATGTGTAAAATGCGAAGGGAAGGGGTGCCGCATTTGCAGCCAAACCGGGTGGTTGGAAATTTTAGGCTGCGGCATGGTGCATCCTAAAGTGCTTGAGAATTGCAATATTGATAGCGAAAAATATACGGGTTTTGCCTTTGGTATGGGTATGGAACGCTTGGCGATGTTACGTTATGGTGTTACGGATTTGCGTTTGTTTTTCGAAAATGATTTGCGATTTTTAGAACAATTTTGATCTAAGGTGTAATAATTAAAGCACAGCTCGACCTTTTTGGCCGAGCTGTGAACATCACTGTTTTAAGGTGCTGGTGCTGCAGAAGGAGAAGTAGGAGAAGTAGTGGTAGAAGTACTACTGGCACTTGATGTGACTGCGCCCCAGCTCCAGAGCGAATTTAGTGAATAGCCCGAAGAATCAGGGGCATCAGAGGAAGAAGTAGTGGTAGAAGTACTACTGACACTTGATGTGGATGCGCCCCAGCTCCAGAGCGAATTTAGTGAATAGCCA
>Ga0209477_1001099_pt1 | contig 16552 bp, 14 predicted proteins | sample KloWWTupernatant_FD_187180 | JGI IMG/M metagenome (GOLD analysis project Ga0209477, IMG submission 187180) | Active sludge microbial communities from Klosterneuburg, Austria, studying microevolution and ecology of nitrifiers - Klosterneuburg... | ecosystem: Engineered > WWTP > Aerobic digester >... | reverse complement strand
CCAGCCGGCGATGGCCGGCCCGGCGATCCCGGAAAGCTGCTGGGTGGATTCGAGCTTGGCGTTGGCCTCGGCGATCTGGTCGGTGCGTACCAGCGAGGGCACGATGCTCTGGTAGGCGACGTCGAAGAAGACGGTGGCGACACCGAGGACGAGCGCGACGAGGTAGACCTGCCACATCTGCAGTCCGCCGGTGAGCCACAGCGCCGGCAGCACCAGCAGAGCGGCGGCACGGATGATGTCCGCGGCGATCATCACCCGGCGCTTGCGGAGCCGATCGATCCACGCACCCGCAGGCAGCCCGACCACCAGGAAGGCGATGAGGCTGGCCGCGTTCAGCACGCCCACCTCGAATTCAGTGGCGTTCAGTAGTAGGACGGCGAGCACCGGAAGTGCCAGCCGAGGGATCTCCTCACCGAGTTGGCTCAACGCCTGGCCGGTCCACATGGTGCGGAAGTTGCGGGCCCGCCAAAGCGGCTCCGGGGACGCGGTCGGTGCCGGATCGACTGATTGGGACATGCCAATCAGTTTGCCTGTAGTAGTTGGGACTTGTCAATCACACTAGAGTGGTGCCGTGGAACACGCCACGGAGGACAGCGAGCGAGCGACCGTAATGGCGCGCGCGCTCAGTTCGCCGTTGCGCTTGCGCATCCTGCGGCTGTGCGCCTTCGACGCGCGTACCAACAAGGAGTTGGCGGGGCTGCTCGACGTGAACCCGGGGACGATGCTGCACCACGTCCGCACCCTGGTTGCGGCAGAGATGCTCGCCGCCCAGCCCGAACGTGAAGGTGCGCGCGGCTCCCGTGAAGTTCCGTACAAGTCCACAGGGCTGTCGTGGAACACGCGGATACCCAGCCAGTCGGTGGTGCTGATCGAGACCATGCGCCAGCAGCTGGAGGGCGTCGACCCGGATGATGTCGACGTGATCTGGCTCGGCCTGCGGTTGAACCGGGAGCATCGAGCCGAACTGGAGCGACGCCTCGCCGAACTTGCCAACGAGTTCCGCGAACGCGGTCCGGACGCTGATGGGGACGCATATTCGCTGGTCGCGGTAACCCATCCCGATCTGAACCCACGGCCAACCGAGCGGTCCGAATAGGCGTGGTGCTGGGTCAGTTCGGCATATCCGATAAGGTACATTATGTCACTTAGGATTTCGGCTTGCCAGACCCGCCTCTCCCCAATTGAGGAAAGTGGAAGCCATGGCGTTTCAGATGCTGGTCATTTGGGATAGGCTTGCCACAGCTTCGCACCCCCTCCCGAGGAGCTCAATGATGAACCGGCTGAGCGCCTGGTTCGATCGCCTGATGAAGGCGGACCAGCGATATGTCTGTGGCGTCTGTGACGACCGTTTCCTCCACCAGGCGATGGGTGTCGAGCACATCCTTCGTTGTCATCCCGAGTTCAGCTCCGTGGCCGTCTACGAGTCCCGTCCGGACCTGAGCCCAACTCGCGAGCTGGTCCCCATCAGGACGTCGTTGCGACCCGAGCTCGCGCTGGGCTGACTCCGTTCGGGGCTTGCCTGCTAAAGCCTAACGACTTACTCTGGCTAAATGAAGCCTAATGCCTTTACTGCGGTCCTGATCGCGGACCAGGTGTCCAGCAGGTCGGCGGCGGACGCGGTGCCGACCGCATTGGCGGCGTTGAGCGCAATCCCGATGCTGCTGCCTTTCGAGCGCACCGCGGGCGACGAGATCCAGGGACTCACCGATGATCCCGCCGCAATCTCCCGGACAGTCTGCAAACTGACCAGGCTCGGCGACTGGCGCATTGGCATCGGCGTCGGCAGCGTGGACCTGCCGCTGCCGGATTCCACCAGGGCGGCCCGCGGAGCCGCCTACCTGGCTGCGCGCATCGCGATCGCGAGGGCGCGCAACTCCCCCGTCCAGCTCGCCCTCGCGCTGCCGGAGGCTGTCAGTGGTGCCCAGTACCCTGATTTGGCGGACGCCGCAGCGGACGCCGAGACGGCACTCTGGCTGTGGCGCTCGATCCTCACCAGGCGTAGTGCGGAAGGATGGGAGCTGATGGATCTGCTCGACGAGGGCCTGAGCAACGCCAGGGCTGCCGAACGGCTCGGCATCAGTGCTCCCGCCGTCAGCCAGCGCCTGGGACGGGCCGCGCGCACCGAAGGCATCCGCGGCGAAGCCTTGACCAGCCGGCTGCTTTCGCGCCTCAATGCGATCTGCGAGATGCCCGAGTCATGAACCCAGCCATCACATGAACCCGGGCACACCGAACGGCGACGAGCAGGCGTCCGCTGAACTGGCCGAACATCGCCTCGCCGCGGCGGGACTTCCGCGCGCCGAAGTGCACGAGGTGGCTCGGCTGGTGCTGATCACCGCGCACCACTCCCCCGCTTCAGCAGACCTTGCGGGGACCAGGGTGAGCGATGCCGACTTGGCGATCCTGGCCGCCGAGCCAGCGGCTACCGGTCATCAGTGGCCGCTCTACGGGCCGAGTCGCCGCATTTGGCCGATCGCCACTGGCTGACTTCGCGCCGGGCCGTCCTGACTGCTCTGCTTGGCCGACCGCACCTCTTTCACACGGGATTTGGTCGGCTCCATTGGGAGCAGGCCGCGCGCGACAACCTGAGCACCGAACTGGCCGAGCTGGTCAGCTGAGGTCTCGACAGGCTCGACCAGCCGAACCTCACTTTCGGCTGGCCGAGCCGGTCGAGCCCCCCGGCACCGGACGGGCTACTTGACCGCTCCCGCGGTAAGGCCCGAGACGATGTACTTCTGCAGGAACAGGAACAGCGCGAGCACCGGAACAGCTGCGATCACCGCGCCTGCGGCGAACTGGCCCCAGTTGGCGTCCAGCTGCGATGACACCCAGCCGTAGAGGCCGACGGCCAGGGTCCAGTTCTCCTCCGACTGCAGCACCACGCGCGCTATGATGAATTCACCGAAGGTTCCGATGAAGCTCAGCAGGCCGACCACGGCCAGAATGGGAATCACCAGCGGCAGGATGATCGTCCAGTAGGTCTGGGCGTGGGTGGCGCCGTCGATCTTCGCGGCCTCGTCGATCTCCTTCGGCACCGAGTTGAAGAACCCGTACATCAGGAAGGTGTTCGCGCCAAGAGCGCCGCCGAGGTAGATGCAGATCAGCGACAGGCGCGAATCCAGTCCCAGCGAGGGCACCACTTCGCCGAAGGTGAGCAGCAGCAGGAACAGCGCGACGAAGGCCAGCATCTGCGGAAACATCTGGATGATCAGCAGTGTGGTCAGGCCTGCCCGGCGTCCGGTGAACCGGAAGCGTGAGAACGCGTAGGCCGCACTGGCGCCCATCAGCACCGTGCCAACGGCGGTTATCGATGCGATCAGCAGCGAGTTGCCCATCCACATCCAGAATTTCGTGGTGTTCAGCGTGGCGTAGTTCGCCCACGAGACGGTTGCGAACAGTTCGTTCGATCCGGTCAAAGTGCCGCCGGACGCGACCGAGGCCGACATCACGTAGACGATCGGGAAGGCGGCGTAGACCACCGCGATCACCCCGACGAGGTGGCGCCAGCCGAGTTGGCGGAGCCATTGCTGGGGTGTCTTGCGCCGCTGCCCGGGCAGGGCGTCCACCGTGGTTTGTGCAGTCTGCGTAACGGTCATGTCAGAGCACCTCCTCGAGCTTGCGGGTCTGGCGGAAGCCGAGTCCGGAGATCACGGCGATCAGGACGAAGATCATGATCGACAGTGCGCTCGCCAGCCCGTAGTTCTTGGCTGCGGTACCGTCCACTCCGGACACCGAGTACGCCATGGTGATCAACAGATCGGTCGCACCGATCGGCGCAGAGGTGTCCGCGAAGCGTGGGCCACCCCGGGTGAGCATGTAGATCAGGGAGAAGTTGTTGAAGTTGAACGCGAAGCTCGCGATCAGCATCGGCGCGGTGGTGATCAGCACCAACGGTCCGGTCACCGACCACCAGGTGCGCAGCGGGCTGGCCCCGTCCACCTTGGCCGCTTCCTTGATGTCGTTCGGCAGCGCCTGCAGCGCACCGGTGGCGATCAGGAACATATAGGGGAAGCCCAGCCAGAGGTTGACCCCCAGCACGGAGAGCTTGGCCAGCCAGGGGTCGGTCAGCCACGGGATGTTCATGCCGCCGAGCAGAACCTGATTGATGAAACCGAACTTCTCGTTCAACAGGCCCGACCAGATCAACGCGGAAAGGAAGCCCGGGAAGGCGTAGGGCAACAGCAGCAGAGTCCGGTAGATCTTGCGTCCGCGCAGCCTCTCCTCGTTGAGAATGATCGCCAGCACCAGGCCCAGCAGGAAGGTGGTCAGCACCGACAACAGCGCGAACGCGAAGGTCCACAGCATCACTCGCAGGAACGGCCCCGAGTACTGGGTGTCGGTGAACGCCTTGGTGAAGTTCTCGAAGCCGACCATCACCCGCCAACCGGTCGGCAGCGCGGTCCCGTCCGGCGCCACGAACTGGCCACGGTCTGACGCGGTGTAGACGACGTTCTTCTCGGTGTCGGTCATGGTGCCCGCAGCTGCGTCGAAGACGAAGATCGACTTGTAGAGGTAGCCGATGGTGCCGTTCTGGGTGCGGATCGAACCCTCACTCGCGTTGGTGCTGAACGGCACTCGCAGGTTGGTCACCGCCTGCTGGTTGGCGAAGATCTGCTGCGAGGTGGCGATGCTGAAGCCGGGGATCGCGGTCACCTTGTTTCCGGCCAGCGTCGCGCTCGGCGCGGCAGTGAGCGGCTGGTCTGCCGTTCCCACTTTCACTTGGCCGTTGTCCACGATGGCGAAGCCGAACGCGTCACCCTGGAACACAACGGTCAGCGGGTAGGCCGCAGAGCCGGGCACGCGCTTCTCGTTCTGAGCGAGGATGGCCGAGACCGCCTGGTCCTTGTCCAGGTTGTGGCCGTCGCCGTAGTTGGTGAGCGAGATGTAGCCGGTGTAGAAGATCACGAAGATCTGGAAGACGAGCAGGAACACCAGTCCTGGGGCGACGTACTTGCCGGGAATGGTGTACCGGTTGGTGAAATAGACGTAGTCGAGAGCAGCGAGGATCACGACCATCGCCCCTAGGAGCACCCAGGACGAGGCGTTCCACGCCGCCCAGATGACATAGACGCCGAGAGCGTTCACCAGCGCCATCAGGACCAGTTTGACGATGAAGCCCACGCCGAACGCCTGTGAGTTCCATGCACTTACCTTGCCGGTCACTGCCGGCGGTTTGAGATCGCCCATGATCATCCTTGCGTGAGGGTGCGCCAGCGGGGACGCCGATGGTTATCGAAGTCCCCGCTGACTGGAGTTCACTTCTTGATCTTCGCCTGGATGTCGGCGATCATCTTCTGCCATCCGGCGGCCGGCTTCTGCTTGCCGGAAATGATGTTGGCCTCGGTGACGCCCCAGTAGGTCCATACGGCGGCCATCTCGGGGTTGGACGGCATCGGCACCGCGTTGGCGGCGACCGCGGCGAAGCCGGCGGTCAGGGTGTCGCTGGCGGCCTTCTCGGCTGCGGTCTTGAGCGCCGGCGTGCGCTGCCCGGCCTCGTACATCGCGTACTGCACGTCAGTGGTGGCGATGTAGTTGGTCAGGAAGTCGTTGGCCACGATGGCGTTCTTCGACTGTGCGGAGATGAAGAAGCCCTGCACGCCCACGAACGGGCTGGCCGGCTGTCCCCCGGCGGACGGGATCGCGTCGATCGACAGCTTGAGGTCCTTGAACTTCTCCAGCATCCACGGCCCGCCGACGATGAACGGTGACTTGCCCTTGGCGAACGCGTCCACCGCGATGTCGTAGGTGATGGCGGTGTCGAGCGTGCCCGCCTTGCCCTGGTCGGCGAGCCACTGTGCGAACTTCTCACCCTCAGCGCCACCCATGGCGAGCTCGCTGCTGTAGGAGCCGTCCTCGTTCTGGGTGAACACCGGAGCCCCGAAAGAGGTCTGGAACGGGTACATGGTGTACGGATCGCCGGTTTCGCCCACCTGGATCAGGAACGGGTACTTCTTGCCGGCTGCCTTCCCAGCGGCCAGCGCGTCATCCCAGGTGGCCGGAGCCTCGGCTGCGAGTTCGGTGTTGCGGATCAGTGCGATGTTCTCGATGGCGTACGGCACGCCGTACACCTGCCCCTGGTTGGTGAACGCCTGCAGCGCGACGGTCTCGAAGTCAGCGGCCTTGTCGCCGAGCTCGATCGGGGCGACGACGCCGTTCTGGATCAGGTTGCCCAGCCAGTCGTGGGCGCCGATCGTGATGTCGGGGCCTTTGCCGGTGGGCACCTGGGAGGTGAAGTCAGCCTGGATGTCGGCGAAGTTCTTCTTCACCAGGGTGACCTTGGCCTTGGTCGCGGTCTCGAAAGCCTTGGCCGCGGCCTGCGTGGCCGCAAGTCGGGTGTCGTCCACCCATACGGTCAGCGTCGCGCCGCTGTAGTCGGCGGCGGCAGTCTCGGTAGCCGCGGCGGTGGTGGTGGGTGCCGTGGTGGCCGGTGCGGTGGTGGCGGTCGGGCCGGACGCGCAAGCGCTCAGCGCAACAATCGCGGCTACGACTCCAACGGTGGTGATGCTCCTGCGCATCTGCTCCTCTTCCTGTGTGCACTAGATGCTCGTCCCGCCTGCGGGACGGCCCTTTGGACGTAACGAAGGCTAGTACGTCGTTGCAGCCATTACGCAACGCGTTACATTTCGTTACCGAATCGAGACCCGGAATGCTCCAGTGGGACGTAGATACCGGTAACTTTTACCAACGACGATGCCGTCGGACGGAGTGAGATGACCAGAAAGCGGGCTGCGCGGGCAACCAAGCCGCGGCTGCTCGACATCGCCGACGTCGCCAAGGTCAGCACCGCAACCGTTTCGCGCGTGCTCAACGCAAAGCCGGGCGTTGGCGACGAGGTGCGCAATGCGGTGATCGCGGCCATGGACATGCTCGGCTATGAGCGTCCGGCAACGATCAAGACCAAGGCACGCGGGCTGATCGGTGTCGTCGTGCCCGAACTGATCAACCCGATCTTCCCCGCGTTCGCCCAAGGCATCGAGGGCCGGCTGGCCCAGCTCGGTTTCACCGCATTGCTGTGCACGCAGTTCCCGGGCGGCACGACCGAGGACGAGGCGATCGATCTGCTGCTCGACCATGGAGTGTCCGGCATCATCTTCGTCTCCGGCAGGCACGCGGACAGCTCTTCGAGCCTTGTCCGTTACCACGACCTGCGCGCCCGTGGCGTGCCGCTGGCATTCATCAACGGCTGGGCGAACGGGGTGGACGGCACCTTCGTCGCCACCGACGACACCGCGGCGATGGACGTGGTGATTCGTCACCTCGCCGCGTTGGGCCACACCCGGATCGGCCTGGCGATCGGGCCCGAGCGGTTGGTGCCGGCACGAACAAAGATTGAAGCCTTCACCGCAGCGCTGCGCGACCATCTTGGTGTCACAGACCCGCAGGAGCACATCACGAAGTCGCTCTACACCCTCGAGGGTGGCCATGCCGCGGCCGCGTCCCTGCTTGCCACCGGCCATACCGCGTTGGTCTGCGGCTCCGACCTGATGGCCTTGGGCGCGATCCGCTGCGCCCGCGGCCTCGGGCTCTCGGTGCCTGACGAGGTTTCGGTCGTCGGCTATGACGATTCTCCCCTGGTCGCCTTCGTCGACCCGCCGCTGACTACCGTCCACCAACCCGTGGGCGCGATGTGCCAGGCGGTCGTGTCGGCCGTATTGGGTGAACTGGACGGGAACCCCGGCCCGCGAAGCGAATTGCTGTTCCGTCCGGAACTCATCGTTCGCGGCTCTACACTTGCGGCGCCGAGAGCCTGACTGCGCGGATCTACTCCTCGAACGGCGCCGGATCGCCGGCTCCGTAGCGGAGGATCTCGGCCACATCGTCGCTCAGGTCGACCATCGTGGTGGGGTCGAGGCCGCAATCGCCGGAGTCGAGGACGGCGTCCAGTTGGGCGCCGATCTCGTCGTTGACCTGCCAGCCGTCGGTCATCGGGTGCTCTTCGCCGGGCAGCATGAGGGTGGAGGACATCAGGGGCTCCCCCAGTGCCTGTAACAGTGCCAGCGCGGTGGTGTGGTTCGGGACGCGTACGCCTACGGTCTTCTTCTTTGGGTGCAGCATGACTTTTGGCGCCTCGCGGGTGGCCCGCAGGATGAACGTGTAGGCACCGGGGGTGGCCGCTTTGACCGCCCGAAAGACGTCGTTGTTCATCTGCACGTACTGCCCGAGCTGGGCGAACTCGCTGCACACCAGGGTGAAGTGGTGTTTGTCATTCAGGTTGCGCAGGGTGCGGATGCGCTCCAGCCCCTCCCGATTGCCCAGTCGGCAGCCGAGCGCGTAGCCGGAGTCGGTCGGATAGGCGACCAGCCCGCCCGACCGCAGGATCTCGACCACCTGGGCCAGCGCGCGGGGCTGGGGGTTGCTCGGGTGGACGTCGAAGTAGCGGGCCATGGCGAACAGGCTAGTGGCGTGGGCACACCACTGGGCCCGCCTCGGTAGGGTGCTCGTCATGTCCCTGTTGTCCTTACCCTTCGACGAACTCCGCGAGCGCCGCAGCCTGAAGTGGCGCACCTATGCTCCCGACGTGTTGCCGATGTGGGTCGCGGAGATGGACACGGCCCTTCACCCGGCCGTGCGGGAAACGCTGCTGGACGCGATCGACCGGGGCGACACCGGCTACCCACACGGCACGGCGTACGCAGAATCGTTCGCCCGGATGGCGGCCGAGCGGTGGCAATGGATGCTGGACGTGCCTGCACAGGTACACCGCGCTGGGGACGTGATGAACTCGATGCTCGCAGTGCTGGAGGCCACCACGGCCCCCGGCGACGGGATCGTCATCAACCCGCCGGTGTATCCACCGTTCCGGCAGGTTGTGGCCGGGTATCGCCGCAACATCGTGGAGGCGCCGCTGACCGCCTCCGGACGCCTCGACCTCCAGACCCTGGAAGCCGCGTTCGCCGGCCCGGACCGGCCCAAGGCCTATCTGCTGTGCTCGCCCCACAACCCGACCGGAGCGGTGCACACCGCGGCTGAACTGGAGGCGGTGCTGGCGCTGGCCGCTACCCACGGCGTCCGGGTGATCGTGGACGAGATCCACGCCTGCCTTGTCGACCCGGGGACGACCTTCGTGCCGGCTTTGGCGGTCCGCGGCGGTGAGCAGGCGATCTCGGTCACTTCAGCCGGAAAGGCCTGGAACCTGGCCGGCTTCAAGGCCGGCTTGATCGTCGCCGGTGCGCAGGCCACCGACGTGCTGGCGGCGCTGCCGCCGCTGGCCCAGCAGTCGAGTGGGCACCTGGCCAATCTCGTGCACACCGCCGCGCTCGAAAAGGCTCAGGACTGGGTGGACGAGCTGATGGTGGAGATCGCGGCCAACAAGGCGCTGCTCGCCACCGAACTGGCCCGCGAACTGCCAGGTGCGCGCTACACCGCCCCGGGAGGCACCTACCTCGCCTGGGTGGATTGCTCCGAACTGGGCCTGGAAAACCCGGCGCGCCACTTCGAGGAGATCGGACGGGTGGCCTTCTCTCCGGGCGTCAACTTCGGCAAGGAGCATCAGCAATGGGTGCGGATCAACCTCGCCTGCTCCCCCGAGCTGGTCGTGGAAGGCGTGCGACGGATGGCGTCGGCCTGCTGACCCTCCAGCTCACTCGTTGGCGATCAACTCCGCCTCGGCCGAGCCTTTGGCGACCAGCTGGTTGATGCCGATGAGGCTGAGGAAGACAGTCGACACCTCGGCGTTGGCGGTGACGCGGACGCGTCCGGCCGAGAGAGTTACCGAACCGGCGACACCGGCCTCGTCCAGCACCCGTTGCGCTACGGCGATCGCGGCACCGGCGTCCACGGCCTTGCCTGCGAGCCGCGCGGTCGCGGTCTCGTCCGCTGCCGCCCGAGCGGCTGCCGCGGCGCCGAGTTCGGCGCGCCGCGAGGCTTCGGCCTGCGCGCCACCGTCCACGACCAGGCCGGCCACCAGCAGTAGCGCCAGCACTGCCACCGCGAACATCGTCGACAGCGACATCCCACGTTCGTCCCTGTGCACTCCCCCTCCGATCCCCAAAGAGCATTCTGCCCGGACAGCGCGCCGTCCCAAGGGGTTATGCACAACCAATTCCGGGCGTCGGGCTCGGTAGGCTTTGGGCGTTACGAGTTCCGAGAAGGATTGGAAGCCAACGATGGTCCAGAAAGTCGCCCTGCTCACCGCCGGCGGATTCGCGCCGTGCCTCTCGTCCGCCGTCGGCGGACTGATCGAGCGCTACACCGAGATCGCCCCCGAGGTCGAGATCATCGCGTACAAGAACGGCTACGAAGGCCTGCTCAGCGGCGACTACCTCACCATCACCGATGCGGTCCGCCAGAAGGCCGCGCTGTTGCACGAGTACGGCGGCTCGCCGATCGGCAACTCCCGAGTGAAGCTGACCAACGCCAAGGACCTGGTCAAGCGGCACCTCGTGCAGCCCGGTGAGGATCCGCTGCAGGTGGCGGCCGAACGCTTGGTCGCCGACGGAGTGGACATCCTGCACACCATCGGTGGTGACGACACCAACACCACTGCCGCGGACCTGGCCGCATACCTGGCCAAGAACGACTACGGACTGACCGTGGTCGGCCTGCCGAAGACCATCGACAACGACGTGGTGCCGATCCGGCAGTCGCTCGGCGCCGACACGGCGGCCGAGATGGGTGCCCGCTTCGCGAAGAACGTGATGGCCGAGCACAACGCCGGCACCCGAATCCTGCTCATCCATGAGGTGATGGGACGCAACTGCGGCTGGCTCACCGCTGCCACTGCCCGCAAGTACCACGAGTGGGTCGAGAGCGTCGACTGGCTGCCCGAGATCGGACTGTCGAAGAAGGCCTGGGACGTGCACGCGGTCTTCGTGCCCGAAGCCGAGATCGATCTCGAGGCCGAGTCCGCCCGGCTGATCAAGGTGATGGACGAGGTCGGCTGCGTGAACATCTTCCTTTCCGAGGGTGCGGGCATCAGCGACATCGTCGAGGAGATGGAGAAGTCGGGCCAGGAGGTCGCTCGCGATGCCTTCGGGCACATCCGTCTGGAGCGGATCAACCCGGGCGCCTGGTTCGGCAAGCAGTTCGCGCACATGCTCAACGCCAAGAAGGTGCTGGTGCAGAAGTCGGGCTACTACTCCCGGTCGGCCGCGGCCAATACCTTCGACCTGGCCCTGATCCGCTCGATGACCGACCTGGCAGTCGATTCGGCACTGGCCGGGAATCCTGGCGTCGTCGGCCATGACGAGGAGAACGGCGACCTGCTAAGCGTGATCGCCTTCGATCGAATCAAGGGTGGCAAGCCGTTCGACATCACCGAGGACTGGTATCTCGAACTGCTCGCCGACATCGGCCAGCCCGCTCCGGTGGCCGCAGCGCCCATCGAGCACTGAGCCGCGGCCCGATCCAGGGGCCAGTCACTCCTCGCCGCTTCGACACCACGCGGCCTCGACTCCGCGCCGCAAACTGGACAGTTGTGCCCCGTCCGGGGACGCAACTGTCCAGTTTGCGGATGTGGGACGGGCAGCAGGTCGGCGGGGTGCACCGGTTAGGGCTCAGCCCAGGTGACGCACCAACCGGTCGAGGGCCTCGGCCAGTTCGGCTTCGGCGCAGCAGAAACTTAGGCGCATCATCCGATGCCCGTTGATGGGGTCGAAGTCGATGCCTGGGGCCAGGGCGACTCCGGTCGAGGCGAGTACTTCCGCGCACCACTGTTGGCTGTCGCCGGTGAGGTGGCTGACATCGCAGTAGGCGTAGAAGGCTCCGTCCGGTGGCGCGAACGAGGTGATGCCAAGCTCGGGTAGGCGGGCCAGCAGCAGGTCGCGATTGCGCTCGTAGCGGTGGACGTGGCCGTCCAGTTCGCACCTCGCCTCGACGGAGAAGGCCGCCAGCGCGGCCGCCTGGGACACCGCCGGAGCACAGATCGCCAGATTGCCCTGCAGCAATTCCACCGGACGCCGCAGGTGATTGGGCAGCACCAGCCAGCCCAGGCGCCAGCCGGTCATCGAGTGGTACTTGCTCACTGACCCCACGGCCACCGCGTCCGCACTGAACTGCCGGACGGTGGCACAGCTGCGTCCATAGCTGATGCCGTGGTAGATCTCATCGCTGATCAGCAGGCAATCGTGCGCCTCGCACCAAGCGGCGAGCGCGGCGAACTCGGTCTCGTCGATGATCGTGCCGGTGGGGTTGCCGGGCGACCCGACGATCAGGCCGGCCGGCGGCTCGGGTAGCGCGGCTAGCATCTCCACCGTCGGCTGGTAGCGGGTCTGCGGCCCGACGTCGAGGTCGATCACCTTCGCCCCAAGACTGAGCAACGTATTGCGGTAGGCCGGGTAGCCGGGACGCGTCATCGCCACGGTGTCGCCGGCGTCGAACGCGGCCAGCAGCACCAACTGGAAGCCGGCTGAGGATCCGGTGGTGATCACGATCTCGCCCGGGTCTACCGCCACCGAATACCGCCGCCGGTAGTCGGTGGCGATGGTCTCCCGCAGTTCGGGCAATCCTGGGGTCACCGTGTAGCCGAGCACCTGCTCGGCGATCGCCGTCCGCGCGGCTTCGCGCACCACCAGTGGCGCCGGGGTCGAGGGCTGACCGACGCAGAGCAGGATCGCGTCGCCGTGGCTGGCCTGGCGCCGGCTCGCTGCCAGTGCCGTCTCCATGACGTGGAAGGGCTCGACCCGTCCGCGCTGCGAGACCCGCGGGCTCACTTTCGGCGCAGCTTCGACAGGGCGCCCACCAGCAGCGCGCCCAGACCCAGACCGGTCGCCGATCCCACGACGTAGCCAGTGCCAAGACCGATGCCCATGGAGCGCCTGGCCACCGCTGCCGAAACCACTTCCTGGCCGGGCTCGACCGGCGCGAGCGGCTCGGGAGGCACAGGTTCGGCCTCGAGCTCGGGTTCTGGCAAGGGCTCGTCCGCGGTGGCCAGCCAGGCAGCGATCATCAGGATCAAGGTGGCGAACAGGTTGAGGAACAGCATCAGGACGATGGTCGATCCGAACACGGCGAAGCCGAGGTTGTTCGAGAAGGCACTGATCATGATGCCGGTCAGCGCCTGCAGCACCAGCAGTCCCGCCGAGCCGATCCCGGCGCCCACCCAGGCAAGGTGGGAGGGGATCGGGTGTGGGCTGAACCAGCCGAACAGCAGCCTGAACAGCGCGGCGCCGGCAAGCAACGACACCATCGCGCTGAGAAGTCGCAGCGCGACGGACCACCCCGGACTCTGCGCCAGACCGAGCAGGTCGCCCAGCGCGCCACCCAGGCCGGACGCGATCGCGGATGCCGCGAAAGTCGCGGCGACGCCTACCAGGACCCCAACCAAACCGGCGAAGTTCGCCAGCACCTCCAGCGGCAACGGCAGAGGCTTGCCGGGCCGGTCGACCTCGGTGCGCATCAGCAATCGGACGGCACGCTTGAGGTTGCCGACCCAGTTGGAGCCGACCCACATGATGATCCCGAGGCTGACCAGACCGGTCGAGGCCCAACTGGTGAGCGAACGCGCGACCACGGCGTAGATGGCCTTGCCGAGATCTGAGTCGGCGTCGAGCTGGCCGTTGATCCAGGTCTCGATGACTCCCAGTGCGTCCGGGCGGAACACGGTGAGCGCCAGACCGAGCCCCGAGAAGGCGAGCATCAGGATGGGCACCAGCGACAGCACGGAGAAGAAGGCGATCGCAGCGGCCAACTGGCCGCCGCCGCGCACGTTGAACCGTTCGATCATGCGCAGGATGTGCGCCACGAACGGCCGCTTCGAAAACTCAGCCCACCACTGCAGCGCTGCCCCCATGTCGGCTACTCCGTCGCGTAGTCGGCCACCGGCGCGCAGGTGCAGACCAGGTTGCGGTCCCCATAGGCCTGGTCGATCCGGGCCACCGGCGGCCAGTACTTGTCGCGTCCCCCCGAGCCGACCGGCCCGGGCCGCAACCCGGCGGGGTAGGCGGCCAAAGCGCGCGAGTAGGGGTGCGTCCACTCGTCGGCGACGATTCTGGACGCCGGGTGCGGGGCGTTGTGCAAGGGGTTGTCATCGGCTGGCCACGTGCCTGCGGCGACCAGGTCCATCTCGTGGCGGATCGAGATCATCGCATCGCAGAAACGATCGATCTCAGCCTTCGCTTCAGACTCGGTCGGCTCGATCATCAGGGTGCCGGCCACCGGGAAGCTCATCGTCGGTGCATGGAAGCCGTAGTCGACCAGGCGCTTGGCCACGTCGTCGACGGTTACCCCGGTCTGCTTGTTGAGTTCGCGCAGATCGATGATGCACTCGTGGGCGACCAGGCCGTGCTTGCCCGAGTACAGCACCGGGTAGTGGTCGCCGAGCCGGCGTGCGACGTAGTTGGCCGCCAGGATCGCCGACTGGGACGCCTCCCGCAGCCCGTCCGCACCCATCAGGGCGATGAACGCCCAACTGATCGGCAACACCCCGGCCGAGCCGAAGGGAGCAGCGCTGATCGGTCCATAGCTGCTGGCAGGCCCAGCACCAGCGACCAGCGGATGGTTGGGCAGATAGGGCGCCAAGTGCGCGCGTACGGCCACTGGGCCGACGCCCGGCCCACCGCCGCCGTGCGGGATCGCAAAGGTCTTGTGCAGGTTGAGGTGGCTGACGTCGGCGCCGAAGCGTCCAGGACGGGCCAGACCCAGCATCGCGTTCAGATTGGCACCGTCGACGTATACCTGACCTCCAGCGGCGTGAACCCGTTCGCTGACCTCGGTGATCGTCTCCTCGAACACGCCGTGCGTGGACGGATAGGTGACCATCACCGCGGCGAGGTTGGCCGCGTGCTGGTCGATCTTCGTGGCCAGGTCGACCAGGTCGACCGAGCCGTCGGCAGCGGTGCCCACGACCACCACGCGCATGCCGGCCATCACGGCGGACGCCGCGTTGGTGCCGTGTGCCGAGGCCGGGATCAGGCAGACGACGCGGTGCGGCTCGCCGTTGGCCAAATGGTAGGCACGAATCGCCATCAACCCGGCGAACTCCCCCTGGCTCCCGGCGTTCGGCTGCAGGCTGACCCGGTCGTAGCCGGTGATCTCGGCCAACCAGTCGCACAGCTGCCCGATCAGCGTGGCGTACCCGGTTGCGTCCGATTCGGGCACGAAGGGGTGCAGTCCGGCGAACCCTGGGTAGCTGATCGGCTCCATGGCCGCCGCAGGGTTCAGCTTCAGGGTGCACGAACCCAACGGGATCATTCCCTTGTCGAGCGCGAGATCCCGGTCGGCGAGCGTGCGCAGGTAGCGCAGGAACTCTGTCTCGCTGACGTAGTCGCTGAACACGGGATGAGTGAGGAACAGCTCGGTGCGGCTGTGGTCGCCAAGGCCGCCGAAGCTCTCCCGGGTGGGTGCCGACACCCCGAACGCCGCACACACGGACGCGAGCGCGGCCTCGTCCGCATCCTCGCCGACGCTGATGCCGACATGGTCGTCGTCGACCGGACGCAGGTGCAGCCCGGCGGCGCGAGCGGCTGCGACCACCGCGTCCGCTCGACCGGGCACGTGCGCGGTCAGAGTGTCGAAGAACTTTTCCGAAGCCAGTTCGACTCCCCCAGCCACCAGCGCCGCAGCCAGTCGGCGCGTCCGCTCGTGGATGGTGGTTGCGATCCCAGTGAGCCCGTCCGGGCCGTGGTGGACCGCGTAGGCGCCGGCGGTGACCGCCAGCAGCACCTGCGCGGTGCAGATATTGGACGTCGCCTTCTCCCGGCGGATGTGCTGTTCGCGCGTCTGCAGGGCCAACCGGAAGGCGGAGGTGCCGTCGGCATCCAGGCTGACGCCCACGATGCGTCCGGGCAGTTGCCGCTCAAGACCAGCGCGCACGGCGATGAACCCGGCGTGCGGACCGCCGTAGAACAGCGGGACACCGAAGCGCTGGGCTGAGCCGACGGCGATGTCCACCCCCCAGGACGCAGCCGAGCCGATCAGCGTGAGCGCGAGCAGGTCGACGGCGGCGATCAGTTGCGCCCCGTTGTCATGAGCCAGTTCCCCCAGCGCAGTCAGCTCGGCGGCGTCCGGCAGCACGCCATTGGCTCCGGGCACCTGGACGACTATGGCGAAGCACTGGTTGGCTCGCGCCGCATCGGCCAGCGACCCCTCCGCGACCACGACCTCCACGCCGGTGGCCAGACAACGGGTGCGTAGCACTGCGAGACTCTGCGGCAGCAGTTGCGGATCGACGACCACGCAGCCGCCCTTGCGGGAGACCCGCTGCGCGACGGCGACCGCCTCCGCGACGGCGGTGCCCTCGTCGAGCAGGCTCGCACCTGCCACCGGCAGCCCGGTGAGGTCAGCGATCATCGTCTGGAAGTTCGCCAGCATCTCCAGGCGACCCTGGCTGATCTCGGGCTGGTAGGGCGTGTAGGCGGTGTACCAGGACGGGTTCTCCAGGATCATCCGCCGGATCACCGGCGGCGTGATCGTGCCGTGGTAGCCAAGGCCGATCATGGCCACGCCTGGTGCGTTCTGGGCGGCCAGCGCGGCGAGCTCGCGTTGCACCTCGAACTCGCTGCGAGGTGCGGGCAGGTTCAGTGGTTCGGACAGCCGGATCGTCGGCGGCACGGCGGACTCGGTCAGCTCATCGAGGCTGGCGTAGCCGAGCGCTTCGAGCATCTCTTGACGATCG
>Ga0209477_1001098_pt1 | contig 16561 bp, 14 predicted proteins | sample KloWWTupernatant_FD_187180 | JGI IMG/M metagenome (GOLD analysis project Ga0209477, IMG submission 187180) | Active sludge microbial communities from Klosterneuburg, Austria, studying microevolution and ecology of nitrifiers - Klosterneuburg... | ecosystem: Engineered > WWTP > Aerobic digester >... | reverse complement strand
TATCGCGACGAGGACTTCCGCGCTGACCGGCAGCCGGAGTTCACCCAGCTCGACATCGAGATGTCCTTCGTCACGGAGGACGACGTCCTCGAGCTCGGTGAGGCGATCGTCAAGGAGATCTGGGCGCTCATCGGCGTCGACCTGCCGACGCCGTTCTCGCGGATGACCTACGCCGAGGCAATGCGTCGCTTTGGCTCGGACAAGCCGGACCTGCGCTTCGGCAACGAGCTCGTCGAGTGCACGGACTACTTCAAGGACACTCCGTTCCGGGTCTTCCAGGCCGACTATGTCGGTGCCGTCGTCATGCCCGGTGGAGCGAGCCAGCCGCGCAAGCAGCTCGACGCCTGGCAGGAGTGGGCCAAGCAGCGTGGTGCGCGGGGCCTGGCCTATGTGTTGGTGCAGGAGGATGGCGATCTGGGCGGCCCGGTGGCCAAGAACCTCTCCGATGAGGAAAAGGCCGGTCTCGCCGCCCACGTCGGTGCCCAACCCGGCGACTGCGTCTTCTTCGCTGCTGGCCCGGTCAAGTCCTCGCGCGCGCTGCTCGGTGCCGCCCGACTCGAGATCGGTCGCCGGTGCGAGCTCATCGACGAGAGCGCGTGGAGCTTCTTGTGGGTCAACGACGCGCCGCTGTTCGAGCCGGCCTCCGAAGCCGTGGCGGCCGGTGACGTCGCTGTTGGTGGGGGAGCCTGGACGGCGGTGCACCACGCCTTCACCTCACCGAAGGACGAGTTCGTCGACACCTTCGACACCGACCCGGGCAGTGCGCTGGCCTACGCCTACGACATGGTCTGCAACGGCAACGAGATCGGTGGCGGGTCGATCCGTATCCATCGCCGAGATGTGCAGGAGCGCGTCTTCGCGATGATGGGCCTGAGCCAGGAGGAGGCGCAGGAGAAGTTCGGCTTCCTCCTCGACGCCTTCGCCTTCGGCGCCCCGCCGCACGGTGGGATCGCCTTCGGCTGGGACCGGATCGTCATGCTGCTCGGCGGTTTCGACAGCATCCGCGACGTCATCGCCTTCCCGAAGTCCGGAGGCGGCTACGACCCGCTGACCGACGCTCCTGCCCCGATCACCGCGGCCCAGCGTAAGGAAGCCGGCGTCGACGCTCGTCCGGAGCCCAAGGCCGATCCGTCCGCAGTCGTGGTCGGTGGCCCCGCCGCTGGCTGAATCGCATGACCCTTCCGCGGCGCATCGACGTTGATGCGCGGGCGATCCTCGCCCGACTTGACCCCCGCCTTGCTGACGCGAGCCTCACCGAGGTGGGTGAGGGCTGGGACAACATCGCGTATGCCGTGGACGGTCACCTGCTGCTGCGTGTCGGCAAGCACACGGACGTTGCCGAGCGGCGTCGTGTGACGGCGAAGGACGTCGCAGTCCTGGCCTTCGCAGGGCGCAACTCCTCACTGCCGACCAACAAGGTCCTCGCGGCAGACCCGGACGAGGGGGCCATCCTCATGACACTCGTGCCGGGAGAGCCGGCCGAGGTGAGGGCTCCGCGAGACCGGGCTGCCTTTGCCGCCACGTTGGCCACCTTCCTGACCCGCCTGCACATGGTGCCAGTCAGCGAGTTGGGCGAGGTGGTGGAGCCGGACCGCTCGCAGGCCGAGTGGCTCAGGGAGACCTCGGAGGCGTGGAGCGCCGCGCGCCACCTGTTCGATCCGCGAGATCAGCGCCAGATCGAGGACTTCCTCGCACAGCCGGTCCCGGACCCTCCGCGGCGGATGGTGTTCTGCCACAACGATCTTGGTGAGGAACACATCCTCTTGACCAATGGTGGGGCGGCCGTCTCCGGCGTCATCGACTGGAGCGATGCCGTCCTCGGTGATCCGGCACGCGATCTCGCTCTGCTCTGGCTGGACTTCGGCGTCGAGGTCTTCGAGCCGGTCCTGGCGGGATACGAGGGTCTCCACGACGACGACCTTCGCGGGCGCACCAGGTGGTTCGCCGCGAGGGCTGGTGTCGAGGGTGTGACCTACCGGGCGGTGCACGCGCGCCCAAGCCTGGGTCGCACGATGACCTCCTTGCGGGCGATCCTCCTCGAGCAACCATCATGAGTGCGGGGAGAGTGAGCGCGGGCCTGTTGCCGTTCACGTTGGCGGCGGATGAGCCGATGTTCTTCATCGCCCACATGGGCGGGCCCCACTGGGCGGGCAAGGACGAACACGCCTGGTCCCTGGTCAAGGGCGAGTTCCACCCCGACGAGGAGTCGCCACGGGAGGCGGCAGCCCGGGAGTGGACCGAGGAGACGGGGACCCCGGTGCCGGCGGGTCCGTGGATCGAGCTCGGGACCATCACGCAACGCAATGGCAAGACCGTCCACGGCTTCGCCGTCGAGGTCCGTGAACCCTTCGACGTCCGACTGGGGGAGTCCCTCTCGACGGTGACCATGATGTGGCCGCCCCGGAGCGGCCGCCGGATCACCTTCCCGGAGATCGATCGGGCGCAGTGGCACGACGCGGAGGGGGCGAGGCTGCGACTGACTGTGGGTCAAGGGGTCTTCGTCCAGCGACTCCTCGATGTGGTGGGGGGTGGCCCGTGAGTGTCCACGTCCTGCTCTGGGATGCCGACGGCGTGTTGCAGCACGGGCCGAGAGGGTGGAACTGGCGAGCACGACTCGACCGCATCGGTGGGCCAGGGTTTGCCGACGCGGTCTTCCGGGCCGAACTCCCAGCTCTGCGGGGAGAGGCACGGCTCGCCGACGTGCTTGCCGAGGTCCTCGCGGAGGGCCGGGACGTGCCCCTCGAGGTGGATGACCTCCTGGGACTGTGGGAGATGGCAAGCGTCGACGAGCAGGCCTTCGCCTTCGTCGCCGAGCTTCGCGCCAGCGGCATCCCGTGCCACTTGGCAACGAACCAGCAGGACCACCGCCGGATCTGGATGCGCGATGAGCTGGGCTACGACAGTCTGTTCGAGCGCACCTTCTACTCGTGTGAGCTCGGGGTCGCCAAACCGGACCCCCGGTTCTTCGAGGCGATCCTTCAGGAGCTCGATCTCCCGGCGTCCGCGGTGGGCTTCATCGACGATGCGTCCGCGAACGTCGCGACGGCGGAGGCACTGGGCATCAGGACCTATCACCATCCACCGGCGGGAGGCATCGCGGCGCTGCGTGCGGGGGTACAGGAACTCCTTGGTGAGGCGTCAGCGTCTCCGTCGACCGGCCCGCAGGACGGGTAGTGCCTCGAAGTCCAGCTCCTGCTCCCGGACCTGATGGATCAACTCGGGGAGGGCGGTGACGGTGGGCGAGCGGTCGATCGACTGGGGATTCGGGCCATCGAGGTGACCCCCGTCGTGGGCCAGGATGATCGTGCCCGGCTGGCAGCGGCCGGCGGTCACGAGAGCAGCCTCGTTCAGAGAGTGGTGGGAGAGGTTGGCTTCGAGGCAGGTGCCCCAGAAGACACTGCGGACATCGAGTGATCTCGTGACTGCGGCGACCGTCGGGCTGGTGAGTCCCCGAGGGGGGCGAAAGTAGCCATTCGGGCTTGCGCCGGAGTGGCTCAGCAGACTCGTCCCGCGCTGCACCTGGTCACGCACCTCGGGCTCGGTGAGCCGGTCGAGCCAGAGGTGGTCCGCCGTGTGATTGGCGATCGTGTGCCCCTCCCGCAGGACACGCTGGACCAGTTCTGGGTGTGCCGCAGCCAGTCGACCGATCATGAAGAACGTTGCCGTGACTCTGTGCTCACGCAGGATGTCGAGCACTGTGGGGGTATAGGCAGGGTCCGGTCCGTCGTCGAAGGTGAGGGCGACGAGGGGCGCGTCCGTGGCGACACCGGTGATCGCGAGCGGGTCGATGGTCTTCACACGAGGGACCTTGTCCTCCACCCGCCACGTCTCCGGATGGGCTGTGCCGACGGCGAGCGAGAGCAGGCAGACGCTCGCTGCACCCCCGAGCAGGACTCGGCGATCGATGGCCGGAGTTCCGCCCCCGTGTGGTTCGCGCGCGGGGCGCGGAAGGAGTTTCACTCCGTGATGCCCCACTTGTCGTGGAATCGGCGCAGGGGCGCGGGGGCCCACCAGTTGAGCCGTCCGAGGACGGTCATGGTCGCGGGGACAAGGAGCATCCGGACGAGGGTGGCGTCGATGAGCACGGCGACCACGAGGCCAAGGCCCATCTGCTTCATCATGAGCAACTTTCCGGCGGCAAAGCCGGAGAAGACGATGATCATGAGAAGTGCGGCCGAGGTGATGATGCGACCCGAGCGCTGCAGACCCAGACTCACGGCCCGGTCCGTAGGGTGACCTTGTTCGTGCAACTCCACGATCCGCGCGAGCAGGAAAACTTCGTAGTCCATCGACAGACCGAAACCGAAGGCCAGAATGAGCAGTGGCATCGTCGCCTCGATGCCACCGGTGGACGTGAAGCCGAGCAAACCCTCGAAGTGGCCCTCCTGGAAGACCCAGACGATGAACCCCAGCGCGGCACCCAAGGACACGATGTTCATCAGGATCGCCTTGAGGGGGATGACCAGCGAACCCGTCATGAGGAAAAGCAGCACGAAGGTGGCGACGACCACGAGCAGGATGGCCCACGGCGCCCGCTCGGCGATCGCCCGCTGGAAGTCCCAGACGCTCGAGGCCTGACCCACCGTCCATGACTGAAACGGTGTCCGGTCCGTCCGCAAGTGCTCGACGACACCCCGGGACGCATCACCCAGTCCACCATCGCCAGTGCGAAGGCCCAGGATGCTGACGCCATCCTTGGCCGAGACCGGAGGGTCAACCGATCGCACGCCGGGAATGTCGGCGGCGCGCACGGCATACGCGGCAAGTTCTTCGGGGGACGCCTTGGTGACGATCGCGACGTCAGCGCCACCGAGGCGCGGGAAGACGGCCCGGGCGTTGTCGAAGAAGACCCGCTCAGGCGTGTCCTTGGGGAGCAATTCGGCCCCGGAGGAGGTCAACCGCAGGCTCAGGGAGGGCAGGGCGACCGTGACCAGGAGGGCGGTCACCACGACGATGATCGCCCACGGAAAGCGCTGCACGAAGGCGGCGAGACGGGAGAAGACCCCGTGGTCACCGCTGCTCTCGGTGCGCTTGCCACGAATGCGCCGCGCACCAAGGACGCACAACGCCGGGATGAGGCTGATCGCCACGGCGAGGGCCACGATGACGACGGAGACGCCGGCGGCGGCGACGGCCCGGATGAACTCGACGTCCAACACCGCCAGCCCGGCGAGGGCGATGGCCACGGTCACGGCCGAGAAGATCACCGTGCGACCGGCTCGGTCGAGGGTGCGCTCGCATGCGCCGACGATCTGGTCCCTCGCGAGGGCGGGCCGCTGCCGGGTCGTACGGGGGGAGGTGATGTCAGGGTCGAGCTCCTCGCGGAAGCGGCTGACGACGAGCAATCCGTAGTCGATGCAGAGGCCCAGGCCAAGGACGGTGATGACGTTGACGACCGAAGCGTCGAGATCCATCCAGTAGGAGAAGGCCAGCAGGCTGGCGAGTGCTCCGGCGATGGAGGCGATCGCCCCGAGCACCGGGAATCCGGCGGCCAGGAAGCCGCCGAAGACGACGATCATCACGAGGAAACTGATCGGCAGGGCGATGCCCTCGCCGGTCTGGCCGTCGGTCTTGACCTGGGCAACGACCCGATCGACGAGGGCGCGGATGCCCCCTCGATCGCTGCGCTCGGGCTCGAGCGTGGAGACCAACTGGTCGAAGACCTTGTCGACCTCCTTCTGGGCGCCCTGCTCCTCCTCCTTGGTGACGTCGTCGCCGTAGCGCACCGTCGTGGCGAAGGCGCCTGATCCAGCGCCGCCCTCGCCGAGCATCGAGGCGGCGAGGGGGGAGGTGATCCCGCCCTCGACGACGAAGGGATTGACCGCGGATTCGACGTGCTCGATGCCGACGAGCGTCTTGACCGCGTTGACGGCTGCGGTCGCCACCGCCGGGTCCGTGATGTCCACCCCCTCGACGGTCAGGGTGTAGGTGCTGAAGCCGCTGGCGCCGGCCTCGCGCAGGACGGCCCGCCCGTCGGCGTTCTCACCCGGGACGACGATCTCCCCGGAGTGCAGCCGGTCGAAGAGCGAGGGCCCGCCGAAGGCGCCGCCGGCCAGGCCGAAGCCGAGAACGATGAAGACGATCCAGAAGGCCAGGACCCACCGCGCGCGTCGAGCGACAAAGGCCCCCCAGCGACGCAACAATCTGCCGTGTTCGGGGGGAGCCTCGGTCATGGGGACAAGGGTGCCACTGCCGTTGGTGGTCATCGATCAAGAGGGGGGAGGTCGCGGACCGCCACGTCCCAGGCGTCGGCGAGCGCTTCGAGATCGGCTCTGTGTCGCCGGATCAGGCAGCCCTTGCCCGTGGGCTTGATCGCGATCCCTTCGAGGATCCACTCCTCGTGGGCGCGGCGGAGGTGGAAGTCGGGCAGGTCGCCGTTGGCGTTGACCACTCGCCACCATGGCACCCCCGAGCCCCACGTGCCCATGACGCGCCCCACGAGACGGGGTCCGATGCCGACGAGCCCGGCGATGTCGCCATAGGTCACGACGCGGCCCCTGGGCACGAGCTCAACGGCTCGCAGCACCTGCTCGACCAAGACGTCGTCCACGACCGACAGGGTATGCCGTGGGGCCGGTAGCGTCTCCGGCGTGACCCTTCGCATGGCCTTGGCGCCGACCGGAGTCCTGCGCGCCTCGATCAACCTGGGCAATGCGGTCCTGACCAATGGGTCTTTCGACGAGCCCGGCGGGATCACCGTCGACCTCGCACGCGAGTTCGCCCGGCGCCTCGATGTGCCTGTGGACCTGGTCCTCTGGGATGCCGCGCGCAAGTCCGTCGACGCCGTTCGTGACGGCGTCGCCGACGTCTGCTTCCTGGCCGTGGACCCGCAGCGGGCCGAGGAACTCGCCTTCACCGCTCCCTACGTCCTCATCGAGGGCGCATATGCCGTGCGCGACGACTCGCCGTTGCGGCACGTCGACGACGTCGACCGTGAGGGAGTCCGGGTCGGGGTCAAGCTCGGCTCGGCCTACGACCTCCACCTCACCCGTGCCCTCGCAGCGGCCGAGATCGTACGAGGGAGCGATGGTGTCGATGTCTTCGCCGAGCGGGGGCTCGAGGCCGCGGCGGGGATCCGGCAACCGATCGAGGCGTATGCCGCGGCGCACCCCGGCCTGCGGGTGCTGGAGGGCACCTTCATGGAGATCCCGCAGGCGGTCGCTGCCTCCCGTCGGCGCGATGGTGCGGCGATCGACTGGCTGAATGCTGTTGTCGAGGAACTCACTGCCACGGGTTGGGTCGCCGAGGCACTGGCCAGGCACGGACACGATCCCGCGCTCTCGGCACCCCCCACGCCTATCGTGGAGTGATGGCACCGACTCGCGAACGACCGGCGCGTGACGCCGATGACTTCACATCTCTCATGGGTTGGTATGACCTCCAGCGGGGGATCGTCCTGCTCAAGTGCGAGGGCCTCTCGGATGAGGATGCCCACCGGTCGGTCATCCCCACCTCGCCCCTCATGACCGTCGCCGGGCTGCTCGCCCACCTGCGCTGGGCCGAAGAACTCTGGTTCCGCGAGGTGGCGCTGGGGGAGCCGGGAAGTGGGCGAGGCTTCCCCGAAGTCGAGGAGGACGGCGAATTCATGGTCTCTGGAGTACCGCTCGCAACGTTGCAGGCTGAGTATGTCGCGGAGTGCGAGCGTTCCGACCGCACCATCGCTGCGCTCGGGTTGGATGCCGCCGGTTCGACGGCTCTGCACTCGGTGGGTGAGGCGAGCATCCGCTGGATGGTCTTGCACATGCTCGAGGAAACGGCCCGGCACGCAGGGCATCTGGACCTGATCCGTGAACTCATCGACGGCGAGAGGGGCTACTTCTGAGACTGGTCGTCGGCGAGGACGTGGTCGTGGTCTTGGGCTCCGTTGGAGTGACGACCGACGTAACCCTGGGGGGTCCCCGCATCATCGGACCCGTTGGACATCTGGTGGGTCAGGGCCAACGCCGCATATCTACCTCCGAACTCGAGCAGCGAGTCGTGGGTGCCGCGCTCGACGACCCGACCGCCCTCCAGAATGACCACCTCATCGGCATCCGCCAGCGTCGTGAGTCGGTGGGCGATGGTCAACGTCGTCCGACCACGAGTGAGTCGCGCCAAGGCACCCTGCAGTTCGCGTTCGGTGTCATTGTCGAGGGCGCTGGTCGCCTCGTCGAGCACGAGGACCGGGGGGTCTCGAAGGAGGGTCCGCGCGATCGACAGTCGCTGCCTTTCTCCTCCGGAGAAGCGCTGACCGCGCGAGCCCACCACCGTGTCGAGTTGGGCAGGAAGTGACCGGACGGTCTGGGCGATCTGTGCCGACTCCAGGCTCTCCCACAACTCCTCATCGCTGGCGTCTGGTTTGGCCAATTGCAGGTTGGCACGCACCGTGTCGTGCAAGAGGTACGTCTCCTGGCTGACCAGGCCCACCACGTGGGAGAGGTCTGTCGCGGAAATCGTCCGGACGTCGATCCCATCGATGGTGACGCGACCGTGGCTGGGGTCGGCCAGGCGGACGAGGAGGGAGGCCAGGGTGGACTTGCCCGAACCGGTCTCGCCGGCGACGCCGAGGGAGGACCCCGCGGGAATGGTCAGGTTGATGTCATCCAGGACCGGTGATTCGCCGTCCGGGAACTGGAATCGAACATCCTCGAAGCGCACCTCACCCCGCACCTCCGTGGCCTCCACCGGATGGGGATGCGTCGGGGCCGGCACACGCGTCTCGAGGTCGAGGTAGCCGAAGATCCGGCTCAACAGGGCCATGGAGGCGACCCACTGGGCACCCATGTTCAACAGGCTGAGGATCGGCTTGAACACGGTCATCTGCAGGCCGGTGAAGGCCACGACCGTGCCCAGGGTGAGCGACGGAAAGAGCCTCGGGAAGCCAGCCGCGAGATACACCGCCGCCGGAATCGCCGCGAACACGATCTGCATCGTCATCATCCGCCACCGCCCGGCCAACTCGGCTCGCACGTCGAGGTCGATGAGTTCGCGGGAACTGGCTGTGTAGTCGGCCAGTTTTCGCTCGCTGATGCCCAGAATCTTCGTCAGCTGTACGCCGTGGATCGACAGAGACTCATCGACCTGGCTCTGCAACTCGGCCAATCTGCGCTGGCGCTGGCCGGCGAGAACCTTGCGAATTCGCGCCACTCGTCGGGTCGACCAGACGGCCGGAGGAAGGACGGCCGCAGTCAGCAGCGACAGGCGCCAGTCGAGCAGGACCATCGCCACGGCAGTGGCGACCACCGTTGTCAGGTTGGAGGCAATGCTCGTCGCCGAGTTGGTGATCACATTGCGCATGCCGGCAATGTCGTTGGTCATCCTCGACTGGATCTCACCGCTGCGCGTGCGCTTGAAGAAGTCCAGGGATTGCGACTGGACATGCCTGAAGACGTCCGTGCGCAGGGTGTGCATCACCCGCTGACCGATCAGAGTGGCTATCCAGGTCTGGGCGACCCCCAGAGCCCCCGTGACCGCTGCGACTCCCACCAACCCCGCGCAGAGCAGCATGAGGAGTTGCCGGTCGTACGTCGGGAGCGCGGTGTCGATCAGGGCCTTGATGAGGAAGGGTTGGGCCAGTCCGATCACCGAACTGGCGACGATGACGGTGGTGACCAGAGCGAGCTGGGTGCGATGAGGAGCGAACATCGCCGCAACCCGTCGCCACGGCACAGGGGACTCCGCGAGTTGTTGCCGGTCGCGAGGGTCGATCTTGGTGGCCTTGTGCGGGCGCACCGCTGTCTCAACCATGGGTTCGCTGTGTCTCCGTCCCTGCTCGAGAGCGTGCGGAGCCAATGGTCACATCCGACCTGACGAATGGCCCCCGCACAGGCTAGGGCACGGCCCGAGTCAGTGTTGCCGTCCACGACTAGTCTTCGGTGGGTGAGTGGACTGGACGGGGGCGATCTCTTCGCTTCGGCGGCCGGGCAGGCCGAGCAACCGGTCGCGACCCTGCCGCCTCTGGCCGTCCGGATGCGCCCACGCACGGTCGAGGAGGTGCGCGGCCAGTCCGACGTGCTGCGTCCCGGAAGCCCCCTGCGTCGGTTGATCGCCGGAAGCGCGGGCGCGGCCGGACCGTTGTCCGCGATCATCTGGGGGCCACCTGGCACGGGCAAGACGACGCTGGCCCACCTCGTGGCGACGGCCGCGGACCGCGAGTTCATCGAGCTCTCCGCGGTGACGGCAGGCGTCAAGGACGTCAGAGCCGTCATGGACCAGGCGGCACGCGCTCGTGACCTCTACGGACGCCAAACGGTGCTCTTCCTCGACGAGATCCACCGCTTCACCAAGGCCCAGCAGGACGCCCTGCTCCCGGGAGTCGAGAATCGTCAGGTCATCCTCGTGGCGGCCACCACCGAGAACCCGTCCTTCGCGGTGATCGCACCGCTGCTGTCGCGCTCGATGCTCATCACCTTGGGCCCGCTCACGGAGGCTGAGGTCGCCGACGTCCTCGACTCCGCAGCCGCCGACGAGCGCGGCCTGGCGGGCGAATTCGTCCTCGCCGACGACGCCCGCGAGCACCTCGTCCGCATCAGCGGGGGAGACGCCCGCCGCTCCCTCACGGCCTTGGAAGCAGCCGCGGGAGTGGCCCAGGACGGCATGCCCATCGGGGCGGAGCCCGAGCGGCCGGTGACGATCACGCTTGCCGACACCGAGCAGGCCATTGCCCATGCCGCGGTGCGCTACGACCGCACCGGCGACCAGCACTACGACGTCGCCTCCGCACTGATCAAGTCAATGCGCGGGTCCGATGTCGATGCGGCGCTGCACTACCTTGCCCGAATGCTCGAGGCCGGGGAGGACCCGCGGTTCATCGCCCGCCGGATCGTCATCGCAGCCAGTGAGGATGTCGGCATGGGCGACCCGACCGCTCTGCAGACGGCCGTCGCGGCGATGCACGCCGTCGCGCAGATCGGCATGCCCGAGGCTCGGATCATCCTCGCCCAAGCGGTCGTCCACAACGCGCTCGCACCGAAATCGAACGCCGCCTATGTCGGGATCAACGAGGCCATCGCCGATGTGCGGGCCGGCAAGGGCGGTCCCGTCCCGATTCCCCTGCGGGGCAGCGGGTATGCCGGGGCCGAGCGGGTGCGTGAGGCCTCGTCGAAGGCGTCGGGCACGGGAAAGGCCAAACCGTACATCTATGCCCATGACGAGCCCGACGGCGTGGCGACCCAGCAATACCTTCCCGATGACTTGCAGAAGGCACTGGGCGAGCGGAGTTATTACCGGCCGACGGACCGTGGCTTCGAGGCTCGATTGCAGGAGCGGTGGACCTGGCTCAGGCAGCGGCTCGGTCGGGGCTGACCCGCACCGTGATCAGAGGCCCGAGGAGAAGTACATCGCGCCGTAGGCCATGCCCTCGGTGCCGCCGCGCTGCTCGTACTCCTTCTTGTCCTTGATCCGGCCGCAGCGCAAGCAGGTCTTGGACCGGATGGTCATGTCCTCGGCGTTGAACGTCCTTCTGTTGTGGTGCAGCCCGACCCGGCACGGGAGAGGGCGAGTGGCCGCCCGCCGGAGCTCTGCCGCGAGGTGAGGGGAATTGCCAAGGGCAGCCACGGCATACGCGGTCCGTTCGGTGGGCGGCAGGGACCGGAGTTCGGCGACGAACTCGGCCCGATAGCGAAGGCGTCGGCTCCGGGGGAGCAGTGCGCAGGCGAGGACGATGAGGGCCTTCTGGAGGGGATTCATGACAGTCCTTCCGCAGCGTGGACGGGTCGGTAGCGGGTCTGGAGCCGGGCACGGTTGGCCTCGGCGCGCGCCAGGGCAGACTTGGCCTGCGTGACGCCGGTATCGGTGAGTCGGTAATAACGCCGGGCGGGCCGTCCGACGGCCCGCGGGTCCACGGACTCCCACCCGCTGGTCAGCCAGCCGAGGCCCTCGAGGCGGGCCAGGATCGGGTGGATGGTGCCGCTCGGCAGACCCAAGAGGGCACCGAGCTCGAGTCCGTAGTGGTCGGTCGGTGGGTCGGTGAGGAAGGCGCCCAGAACCGCAATCGTCGTCCCGGTCATCCGTGGGGTGCGTTCCATGGTCTTACTCTACTTAGGGGGTGACCAGTTGGGAAGGGGTGTCGGCCGCCAACCGGGCACAACTCGTTCCAGCCCGGGCCTCAGCCTCACGTAACATGGCCGATTGGTCCGCGTGCGGCATACGCCGACGGTGGACACCCGCGAACGAACCCACGCAAGGACGACAAGGCACCGATGGAAACCGCAGAGATCCGCCGCCGTTGGCTCGACTTCTTCGCGAGGAACGGCCACACGATCGTGCCCTCGGCCCCGCTCATCCACGACGACCCCAACCTGCTCTTCGTCAACGCCGGCATGGTGCCCTTCAAGCCCTACTTCCTGGGTCAGCAGACGCCCCCGTGGGACCGCGCGACGAGTGTGCAGAAGTGTGTGCGCACCCAGGACATCGAGGAGGTCGGCAAGACCTCGCGCCACGGCACCTTCTTCCAGATGAACGGCAACTTCTCGTTCGGCGACTACTTCAAGGAAGGCGCGATCAGGTACGCGTGGGAGTTGCTCACCAGCTCCCAGAGTGCTGGCGGCTACGGCCTCGATGGCGACAAGCTGTGGGCCACCGTCTACGAGGACGACGACGAGGCCGCGGAGCTGTGGGTTCGGCACACGGGCATCCCGGCGGAGCGCATCGTCCGCCGTGACAAGGCGGACAACTACTGGCACATGGGCGTGCCCGGCCCTGGCGGTCCGTGCTCGGAGATCTACGTCGACCGTGGCCCGGAGTACGGCCCCGACGGTGGCCCGGCGGTCGACGAAGACCGGTTCATGGAGATCTGGAACCTCGTCTTCATGCAGTACGAGCTCTCGCAGGTGCGCTCGAAGGTCGACTTCGACATCGCCGGCCCACTGCCCAAGCAGAACATCGACACCGGCATGGGCCTGGAGCGGATCGCCTCGATCCTCCAGGGCGTCGACAACATGTACGAGATCGACGAGGTCTACCCCGTCCTCGCCAAGGCCGCCGAGATGACCGGCAAGAACTATGGCGCGCACTCGGGCCACTCGGCCGGTGAGAGCCACCCCGACGACGTGCGCCTGCGCGTGGTTGCCGACCACGTCCGGTCGTCACTCATGCTCATCGGCGACGGTGTCACCCCCGGCAACGAGGGCCGTGGCTACGTGCTGCGACGGATGCTGCGCCGCTCGGTGCGCTCGATGCGCCTGCTCGGCTACGAGGACCCCTGCCTGCCCGAGCTCTTGCCCGTGTCGCTGGAGCGGATGAAGCAGTCCTATCCCGAGTTGGAGGCCGGCTTCGAACGGATCGCCAACATCGCGTATGCCGAGGAGGAGGCCTTCCGTCGCACGCTCGCCTCCGGCACGACCATCCTCGACACGGCCGTCGCCCGGACCAAGGAGTCAGGCGGGCTCGTCCTCCCCGGGGACCAGGCGTTCCAGCTCCACGACACCTACGGTTTTCCGATCGACCTGACTCTGGAGATGGCCCAGGAGCAGGGCCTCGAGGTCGACCGCGAGGGCTTCGCCCGGCTCATGCAGGAGCAGCGGGAGCGGGCCAAGGCCGACGCCAAGGCCAAGAAGTCCGGCCACGCCAACACTGAGGTCTGGAAGGACCTGCGGGCGCTCGGCGCGACCGACTTCCGTGCCTATCTCGAGTTGAACACCGAGGCCACGGTCGTCGGTCTGGTCGTCGACGGCGAGAGTGTCGCCGAGCTCGAGCCCGGCCAACGCGGGCAGGTCATCCTCGACCGCACGTCCTTCTATGCCGAGTCCGGTGGCCAGATCGCCGACGAGGGTGTCATCACGTCGGGCGGGTCGCACCTCAAGGTCGTCGACGTCCAGCGACCGGTCAAGGGCCTCATCGCGCACACCGTCGAGGTCGTGACCGGTCCGGTGCGCGTCGGCCAGGCGGTCGTGGCCGAGGTCGACCCCGAATGGCGCCTGTCGGCCTGCCAAGCGCACTCGGGCACCCACGTCGTTCACGCCGCCCTTCGCCAGGTGCTCGGCCCGAGCGCCCTCCAGTCCGGCTCGTACAACAAGCCCGGCTACCTCCGCCTCGACTTCGCGTGGAACCAGGGCTTGTCCTCGGCCACGCGCAGTGAGATCGAGGAGGTGGCCAACCTCGCGGTGCGCCAGGACCTCCCGGTGCGCGCCCTGCTCATGTCGCTGCCCGAGGCGCGGGAGTTCGGTGCGCTCGCCCTGTTCGGGGAGACCTATGGGGAGGAGGTGCGCGTCGTCGAGATCGGGGGACCCTGGTCGCGAGAGCTCTGTGGTGGCACGCACGTGCTCCACTCCTCGCAGGTCGGTGCCCTCACGCTCACCGGTGAGTCGTCCATCGGCTCTGGAGTGCGCCGTCTGGAGGCCTTCGTGGGCATGGATGCCTTGCGGCACCTCGCCAAGGAGCGGGCGATCGTCCACGAACTTTCCAGCATGATCAACGCCCAGCCCGCCGAGCTGACCGAGCGCATCGGCGCCATGATCACCAGACTCAAGGATGCAGAGCGGGAGTTGGAGCGTGCTCACAAGGAGCAACTGCTGGCCGACGCAGGTCGGCTCACCGAGCAGGCCAAGAACGTCGGGGGAGTCACCTTCCTTGCGCACGACCTCGGCGAGGCCGGAGCCGATGACGTGCGCAACCTCGTCCTCGACCTGCGCGGACGCCTGGGCAACGATCGCCCCTCGGTCGTCCTGGGAGCCGGTGTGGCCAAGGGGCGGCCGGTGGTGGTCATTGCCACCAACGAGGCGGCCCGCGGTCGTGGGATCAAGGCCGGTGAACTTGTGCGCACGGCCGCGACCACCCTCGGCGGGGGCGGCGGCGGCAAGGACGACATCGCCCAGGGCGGTGGGCAGGATCCGACGAAGGTCCGTGAGGCCATGGGGGCCGTCGAGTGGCGGGTCGGCGAATTGGCTGCGAGCGCCGGCTGAGCGCCTCGACCATGCGCCGCGGTGTCCGCCTGGGGATCGACGTCGGATCCGTGCGCGTCGGTGTCGCGCGCAGTGATCCCGACGGCATCTTGGCCACCCCGGTCCGGACGGTCGCGCGTTCGGTGGCGGGAGACCCCGCGTCCGCTGACCCGGACATCGTGGAGGTCCTCGCGCTCGTTCGCGACGAGGAGGCCCTCGAGGTCGTCGTCGGCCTGCCTCGGACACTCGCGGGGGACGAGGGAGCCGCTGCCATGGCTGCACGCAAGTATGCTCACGTGCTGGCACAGGGTCTTGCGCCGGTGAGCGTGCGTCTCCTCGACGAGCGATTCACCACGGTGGATGCCCATCGTGCCCTCCGTGAGAGCGGGGTCGCAGGGTCGCGAGCGCGCCGCGTCGTCGACCAGATGGCCGCCGTCCTCATCCTGCAGTCCGCACTGGACCAGGAACGGGGGTCGGGTAGGCCACCGGGTGCACCGGTGGGCGGAAAGCGGCGCAAGCCGCGCGGCAAGGACACGAGGCATTGATGAACGATCCGCTGGATCAGGCGATCTTCGGCCAGGACGACTCGTATGAGGAGACTCACGAGGCGCCGGTCAGTCGTCGCCAAATGCGTCAGCGGCCGCCCCGCCGCTCCGGGCGCAAGTGGATCGTCCTCCTCCTGGCCGTCGTGCTCGTCGGCGGTGCCGGAGTCGCCGCGGTCACCGTCCTGAAGCCCCTCGTCAGCAAGATCACCGGTGGGTCGAGCAGCGACAGTGACATGGACTACCCGGGGCCGGGTGAGGGCGAAGCCAAGGTCGTCGTGGCCGAAGGTCAGACGGGGGAGGACATCGCCACGACTCTGCGGGACAACGGCGTGACCAAGACGCGCACGGCATACCTGGAGGCGGCGGCCGGAGACCCGGCAGCCGCCGCGAAGATCCAGCCCGGCACCTACAACCTCAAGAAGGGCATGCGGGGCGTCGACGCCTTCAAGATCCTCAGCGATCCCGCGAACGCCATCAAGAACGGCACGACGATCCCTGAGGGCCTCTGGGTGAGCGAGACCTTGGCCCGGCTGAGCAAGGGGACCAACATTCCGGTGGCCGAGTACGAGGCCGCGGCCAAGGATCCGGCCGCGCTGGGACTGCCCGCCGAAGCCGGCGGGAACCTCGAGGGGTGGCTCTCACCGACCACGTACGAGTTCCCGGCCGACTCGACGGCGGCGCAACACCTGTCGATCATGATCAAGCGCACCATCGATGAACTCAACAAGCTCAACATTCCGGCAGACCAGCACGCTCGTATCCTCACTCTGGCGTCGATCGTCGAGGGTGAGGTCAACGCTGGCACCGACCGGGGGAAGGTCGCGCGCGTCATCGAGAACCGCCTCGACAACCCGACGGGCCCGACCGTGGGCTTCCTCCAGATGGACTCGACCCGCAACTTCGCGATCCAGAAGCGCGGCAATCTCTCGGCTGCCGATGTGCAACAGTCCAAGGCCAGTCCCTACGACACCTATGCCCACAAGGGCCTGCCTCCGGGGCCGATCAACAACCCGAGTTTTGCCAGCATCGAAGCCGCGGCCAAACCAACCGAGGGCAACTGGTACTACTTCGTGACGGTCAACTTCGACACGGGGGAGACCCTCTTTGCGGAGACCCTCGCCGAGCAGGAGGCCAACGTCGCCAAGCTCAACGCTTGGT
>Ga0209477_1001096_pt1 | contig 16582 bp, 16 predicted proteins | sample KloWWTupernatant_FD_187180 | JGI IMG/M metagenome (GOLD analysis project Ga0209477, IMG submission 187180) | Active sludge microbial communities from Klosterneuburg, Austria, studying microevolution and ecology of nitrifiers - Klosterneuburg... | ecosystem: Engineered > WWTP > Aerobic digester >... | reverse complement strand
GCTCCTCCGCGTCCTGCGGACGCAGCACTTGCACATCCATGTGCTGCGGCTGCTCCTCCGCGTCCTGCGGACGCAGCACTTGCACATCCATGTGCTGCGCGCGCCTCCGCAGCAGCTCGCGCGCGGTCGCGGTGTCGTCGAACGGATGCCTGACGCCGTTGATTTCCTGGTAGGGCTCGTGGCCCTTGCCGGCCACCAGCACCACGTCGTCGGCGCCGGCCATGCCGATCGCCTCGGCGATCGCGCGCGCGCGGTCGCGCAGGACGATCGCGCGGGCGCGGTCGGCGAAGCCGGCGACGATGTCGGCGATGATCGCGTCGCCATCCTCGCCGCGCGGATTGTCGTCGGTGACGATCGCGACATCGGCGCCGCGCTCGGCGATCGCCGCCATCTGCGGGCGCTTGCCGCGGTCGCGCTCGCCGCCGCAGCCGAACACGCAGACCAGCTTGCCGGCGGTATGCGCGCGCAGCGAGGCCAGCGCCTGTTCCAGCGCGTCCGGGGTGTGCGCGTAGTCGACGACCACCAGCGGCAACCCGCCCTCGCCGCCGAGCCGGCTCATGCGGCCATCGACCGGCGCCAGCTGCGACAGGGTCTCGGCCACCAGTGCCGGGGCCATGCCCAGCGCGACCAGGGTGGTCGCCACCCCGAGCAGGTTGTCGACGTTGAAGCGGCCCAGCAGCGGCGAGCGCACCGGATGCGCCTGGTTGCCGGCGTGCAGCATGAAACGGATCCCGCCGGCGTCGAGCCCGACCTCCTCCGCACGCACGCTGGCACCGGCGGCGCCGCGCGAGGAGAAGCCGAACACGCGCACCCGGCCACCGACCGCCTCGAACAGTTCACGGCCGAAGCCATCGTCGAGGTTGACGGTGGCCGCGCGCAGGCCGGGCCAGTCGAACAGGCGCGCCTTGGCGGCGCCGTAGCTGGCCATGTCGCCGTGGTAGTCGAGGTGGTCGCGGGTGAGGTTGGTGAACACCGCGACATCGAAATGGACGCCGTCCACCCGGCCCTGGTCGAGCGCGTGCGAGGACACTTCCATCGCCACCGTGGACGCGCCTTCGTCGCGCAGTTCGGCCAGCAGCGCGTGCATGCGCAGCACCAGCGGGGTGGTGAAACCGGTCGGCACGATCTTCGGCCAGACCCCGGCGCCGAGGGTGCCGATGGTCGCGGCCTTCTGCCCGCGCAGGGTCCACGCCTGCGCCAGCAACTGCACGGTCGAGGTCTTGCCGTTGGTGCCGGTCACCCCGACCGTGGTCATCGCCGCGCTGGGGTGGCCATGGAAGGTGTCGGCCATCGCGCCCATCCGCGCGCGCAGGCCGGCAACCGGAATCGCATCCGCCGGCGGCGGCAGTTCGGCGGGCGCTGGCGGCTCGAACAGGATCGCGGCGGCGCCGGCCTCGCGCGCGGCATCCACGAAGTTCAGCCCATGCGCGCCGAACCCGGCGATGGCCACGAACGCATCGCCCGGCCTGATCTCGCGGCTGTCCTGCACCAGCCCGGCGATGGCAAGGTCCGCGGACAGCCCTTCCAGTTCCGGCAGCAGTTCGCCGAGCAGCATCGCGCGGCTCATTGCACCGCCCTCGCCGCCGGTGCCGGCACCGCGGCAGTGGCGTCCGCCGGCAGCGCGTGGCCGCTGGCCTTCAGCCGCCTGGCTTCGGCCTCGGCCTGCGCCGCCAGCCACGCATCGAGGTTGTCCGGCGCCACGTCCATCATCCGCAGCGCGCCTTCCATCACGTTGCGGAACACCGGCGCCGAGACGATGCCGCCGTAGTAGGAGCCCTTGGTCGGATCATTGACCGCGACCACCATCGAGAAACGCGGCTTGTCCACCGGCACCAGGCCGGCGAAGTAGCCGATGTAGCGACGCGAATAGCCGCCGGCGCTGGCCTTGCGCGAGGTGCCGGTCTTGCCGGCCACGTGGTAGCCGAGGATCGCGGCCTGGGTGGCGGTGCCGCCCGGCTCGGTCACGGTCTGCATCATCCGCAGCACTTCGGCCGCGATCTTCGGGTCCAGCACCTGGCGCGGGGTGGCGTGCTGGCCCTTGACGAAGCTCGGCTGGTGCAGCAGGCCGCCGTTGCCGAGCGCCGCATAGGCGGTGGCGATCTGCAGCGGGGTGGCATTGAGGCCATAGCCGTAGCTCATGGTCTGCTTGGTGGTACCGCTCCAGCGGTCCGGGGTCGGGAACAGCCCGGCGGCCTCCCCGGGGAAGCCACTGCCGGTCACCCGGCCGTAGCCGAAGCGGCGCAGGAAGGCGTCGAACTGCGCATCGCTCAGGCGCCGGGCGATCAGCGCCGCGCCGATGTTGGAGCTCTTGCGGATCACCCCGGTGGTGTCCAGCACGCCGTAGTTGTGGGTGTCGGTGGTGCGGTACTTGCCGTTCGCGATCCAGCCCGGATGGGTGTTGAACAGCGAATCGGCGGTGATCGCGCCCGCTTCCAGGCCGGCGGCCACGGTCAGCGGCTTCATCGTCGAACCCGGCTCCAGCAAGTCCGTCACCGCACGGTTGCGGTGCGCGTCGCGCGGGCTGGTGCCGACCGCGTTCGGGTTGAAGGTCGGCAGGTTGACCATCGCCAGCACTTCGCCGGTGGCGACGTCGAGCACCACCGCCGAGCCGCTGCTGGCGCCGGTCTCGGTGATCGCGGTGCGCAGCTCGCGGTGCGCCAGGTACTGGATGCGGCGGTCGATGCTCAGGGCCAGCTCGCGGCCCGGCTGCGCCGCGCGCACCAGGTCCACGTTCTCGACGATCCGGCCACGACGGTCGCGGATCACCCGCTTGGCGCCCGGGGTGCCGCGCAACCAGTCGTCGAACGCCAGCTCCAGGCCTTCCTGGCCACGGTCGTCGATGTTGGTGAAGCCGAGCACGTGCGCGATCGCCTCGCCCTGCGGGTAGAAGCGGCGGTACTCGCGCTGGCTGGACACGCCCGGGATCTCCAGCGCCAGGATCGCCTTCGCTTCGTCCGGGTTGATGCGGCGCTTGAGGTAGACGAACTCCTTGTCGGCGCGCTGGCTCAGGCGACGGACGAGCTCGTCGCGGTCCATGCCCAGCGCGTCCGCCAGCTGCGGCAGCCGCGCCTGCGCCTTCAGCAGTTCCTGCGGGTTCGCCCAGATCGATTCCACCGGCGAGCTGACCGCCAGCGGCTCGCCGTTGCGGTCGGTGATCATCCCGCGCGAGGTGGCGATCGGGATCTCGCGCAGGAAGCGCGCCGCGCCCTGCTGCTGGTAGAACGCCTTGTCGACCACCTGCAGGTCCAGCGCACGCGCCAGCAGCGCCACCGAGCACAGCGCCAGCGTTCCGACCACCAGCAGCAGCCGCCCGCGCAGGTTGAACTGGGTGCGGCCGCGCGGACGGTTGCCGGCGGGCGCGCGCACGCCGTCGCGACGCGCCGGGTCGCGCTTTTGCAGGTTCGGGAGCCGCAAGCCGGGCAATTTCATCGCCGCAGCACCACGATGTCCTCGGTGCGCGGGAACACCATGCCCAGCCGGCTCCGCGCGACCTGGTCGACGCGGTTGCTTTCCGCCCAGGTCGCCTGTTCCAGCTGCAGGCGGCCGAACTCGATGTTGAGGTCGTCGCGCGCCTTCTCCAGCTTGCTGAGGGCGACGAACGCCAGCCGGTGCTCGTGGCGGTCGCGCACCACCAGCAGCGCGGTCGCCATGTTCGCGGCCACCAGCACGGCGAGGACCAGGTAGCGGTTCATGCCGCCACCGCCCCGCCGGCGGCCGCCAGCTTCTCGGCGACACGCAGCACTGCGCTGCGCGCGCGCGGATTGGCGGCCAGTTCCGCCGGACCCGCCTTCTGGGCACCATCGAGCAGCCGCAGGACCGGGGTGAACGGGAGTTCCACCGGCATCCGCCGGTTCGCCGGCGGCGCCTTCGCGTGGCTGGCCATGAACCGCTTGACGATGCGGTCTTCCAGCGAATGGAAGCTGATCACCGCCAGCCGGCCACCCGGCTTGAGCCGCTCGAGCGCGGCGTCGAGCCCGGCCTCGAGGTCCACCAGTTCGCGGTTGATGAAGATCCGGATGGCCTGGAAGCTGCGGGTCGCGGGATGGATCTTGCTGTCGCCGCGCGGCATCACCGAGGCGATCAGCTCGGCCAGCTGCGCGGTGCGCAGCAACGGCGCGTCGCCGCGGCGGGCAACGATGGCCCGCGCGATGCGACGGCTCTGGCGCTCCTCGCCATAGGTCCACAGCACGTCGGCGATGTCCTTTTCGGACGCATGCGCCAGCCACTGCGCGGCGCTTTCGCCGCTGTCCGGATCCATCCGCATGTCCAGCGGGCCGTCCTTGCCGAACGAGAACCCGCGCTCGGCGACGTCCAGCTGCGGCGACGACACGCCGAGGTCCAGCAGCACCCCGTCGAGGCCCGGATCGGCCAGCGGCCAGCGGGCGAGGTCGGCGAAGCTGCCGCGGCGCCAGGCCACGCGTGCGTCGTCATGCGCCAGTCGCCCGGCCTCGGCGATCGCCTCGGGATCCTTGTCCATCACCAGCAGGCGGCCGGCGGGGCCCAGCTGCGCCAGCACCCCGCGTGCGTGGCCGCCGCGGCCGAAGGTGCCATCCAGGTAGGTTCCACCCGCCTTCACCGCCAAGCCCTCCATCACCTCGGAGAACATCACCGGCAAGTGACGCACTGGCTGGTGGGCAGGCGTGGCGCCCGCGCCACCGGTGCTCACAACACCAGGTCCTGCAGGTCGTCGCCCATGTCGGCATCACCCAGCGTCTGCCGGATCTGCGCGTGGTGCGCCTGCTCGCTCCACAACTCGAACTTGTCGCCCATGCCCAGCAGCACGGCCTTGCGGTCGATCCCCACCGCGCTGCGCTGGCTGGCCGGGATCGAGATCCGGCCGCTGCCATCCGGCTCGGCGAATGCCGCCGCGCCGACCAGCTTGAGCTGCAGCAGGCGGCTGTTCTTCTTGGTCCGCGGCAGGGCATTGACCTGGTCGCGAACCTTTTCCCAGACCGGCAGCGGGTACAGGTAGAGGCAGCCCTCCTCGAACGGGCTGTAGGTCAGCACCAGCTGGTTGCCGCATTCGCGCGCGACAAGGTCCCGGTAGGCGGTGGGAATCGCCAGGCGGCCCTTGTCGTCGATGCTGATGGCGGTTTCGCCCTGGAACATGCCCCTGCCCTGTGTCGCCCCCGTCTCAAGCGGGGTTCATGACGGAAAAACCACGAAATTCCCGGTTTCCCCACAAGACGCCACCTTAGGCACGCGTTTTTGCCTTGTCAACAACATTCCTCCGGGAATTTCACTAGGCAGGTCAACGACTTGCAGCAATCTTGAGAGACTTGTTCAAGCTTTATCCACAAGCCCATGTTTCGTCTCATTTTTTGAGAATTCGTGACTTCCTACACACTTCGGCGCCGGTGGCCCGGCCCGCGTGCCGGGGCATGTTGCGGTGCAAAACATGAATGCACGCGGGCGCCCCCGGACGCGCCACAATTGCCCCATGTGCGTCGTCGCCTTCGCCTGCAATGCCCACCCCCGCTGGCGGCTGCTGCTGGCCGGCAACCGGGACGAATTCCACGCCCGCCCGACCGCGGCCGTGGCCCGCTGGCCGGACAGCGGCCTGCTCGCCGGGCGCGACCTGCAATCCGGCGGCACCTGGGTCGGGCTCGACACCCGCGGCCGGGTCGCGGTGGTCACCAATGTCCGCGACGGCTTCGCCAAGCCGCACGACGGCCCGTCGCGCGGGGCACTGCCGCACGCCTTCCTGGCCGGATCGGCGGATGCCGCCGGCACCACCGACGCCTTGCTGGCCGGCGCCCACGCCTACGCGCCGTTCAACCTGATGCTGGCCGATGCGGGAGGTTGCTGGCACCTGGGCAACCATCCGCGCCAGCGGGACGTGCTGGCGGCCGGCGTGCACGGCATCTCCAACGGCCGCCTGGACGCACCCTGGCCGAAGACCCGTCGCCTGGTCGCCGCACTGCAGGGGTGGATCGATCTTGGCAGCGACGACCTGCAGGCGGTCTGGGACGCGCTTGCCGACGAGCACGTCGCGGCCGACGCGGACCTGCCGGCCACCGGGGTTGGCATCGACCTGGAGCGCCGGCTGTCCCCCACGTTCATCCGTGGCGAAACCTACGGAACGCGGGCCAGCACCGTGATCGCCGTCGCCCACGACGGCCGCGGCTTCATCCACGAACGCCGGTTCGGGCCACACGGCGTGTTCGAGGGCGAAAGCGTGCTCCGCAATTACGCCTGAGGCGCAGGCTTGCATCCATGCGCAGCATGGAAGGTGGCGGAGTCGGCCGATAAGCCGGGTCCTGTTCGACGCTCGCGCGCCGCGACAGTCATTCCTCTAGGCGCACGGTCACCCGTACGCTCAAGCAGCCTACCCGGACCCGACGCGGGCAGCGTCATGAGGTCCCTATTTGGCCTTGCTCCCGGTGGGGTTTGCCATGCCGGCCTGTTGCCAGGCTCGCGGTGCGCTCTTACCGCACCATTTCACCCTTGCCTGCCAGATTGCTCCGACATAGGCGGTATCTTTCTGTTGCACTTTCCGTCGACTCGCGCCGCCCAGGCGTTACCTGGCACCGTGCCCTGTGGAGCCCGGACTTTCCTCGGCACCCCGCCTTGCGACGTGATGACGCGACTGCCTGGCCGACTCCGCCGCGGGCATTGTCGCACGCGGGTAACGCGTGCGCTCCAGCGATCACGCGCCTGGCTTGCCGTCCAGTAGCGCGTCCATCACGACCTGGCGGCCGCCGTTGTCGTCGCAGACCGCGTACTTGCCGCCGGCGTACATCGACACCCCGGCATGCCGGCCCTGCTTGTCCAGCACGTAGAAGCTGATCCCGAAGTTCGGCAAGCCGCGCGCGTTGCGCAGGCGCTTCTCCACCGTGTTCGCCACGATCCGGCGCAGCCCATCGATCGCCGCGTCCTTCGGGTGCATGCCGCGGCGCAGGTTTTCGACGATCAGGTGCGAGGTGAGGTTGTACAGGTTGGCCTCGCCGCGCCCGGTGCTGCCGGCGGCGCCGACATCGTTGTCCAGGTAGAGGCCGGCGCCGAGGATCGGCGAATCGCCGACGCGGCCCGGGATCTTCCACGCAAGCCCGCTGGTGGTGGTGACCCCGCAGATGTCGCCCGCCGCGTTGATGGCGGAGCAATTGATGGTGCCGTAGAAGTGTTCGGGATCCACCAGGCCATCGGCCACCATCGACTGGCCGGCGCGCAACGACGCCTGCGCGCGCGAGGCCGGGTCCAGGAAATGGGTGGGATCGACCCGCCGCTTCCATTCCAGCCACAGCCCGCGCGAGGTATCGGTATTGAGGTCGTCCTCGATGGCGAAGCCCAGCTGCCGCGCGAAGGTTTGCGCGCCGGCGCCGACCAGCAGGTGGTGGTCGGTTTCCCGGAGCACCGCGCGCGCGACCATCGACGGCGTGCGCACGCCTTCCAGCGCGGCCACCCCGCCGGCGCGCCGCAATGGCCCGTGCATGCAGCAGGAATCCAGCTGCACCACGCCATCCGCATTCGGCAGGCCACCGTAGCCGACGCTGGTATCGGCCGGATCGAGTTCGACGATGTTGACCCCGGCGATCACCGCATCCAGCACGTCCTTGCCGGCCACGACCTGCTCGAACGCGGTCTCGACGCAGGTCAGCCTGCCGCCATTGCGGAACTGGTGGCCATTGCCGGAGGCGATCACCACCGGCTTCGGCTTGCCGCCGCGGACCGCCGGCGCCTGCGCCGATGCCGCCGGCAGCACCCCTGCCGCGGCAAGCCCTGCGCCTGCCTGGATGAAACCGCGCCTTGAAATCGTCTTGCTCATGGTTGCATCCCCGTTGGCTGTGTCATTCGTTGCCGCCCCCGTACAAGGCCTTGCGCGGCGCGCCCGACCACTCCGCTGCCACTTTCGCCGCCGTGGAGGGCGGCAGGTGTTCGCTCAGTTTCGCGTACAGGCGGCGGCCCTCGGTGACCTTGGCATCCGCGGCTTCGCCTGCGCCATGCACCAGCAGCACGAACTCGCCCTTGCGCTGGTTCGGATCCGCACGAACGCGTTGCGCGAGGTCGGCCAGGCTGCCATCGAGCACGGTTTCGAACAGCTTGGTCAGCTCGCGTGCCACCACCGCGCGGCGTTCCGCGCCAAATGCAGCCGCGGCATCGGCCAGCATGTCTTCGATCCGATGCGCGGACTCGTAGAAGATCAGCGTGCGAGGTTCGGCGGCCAGCATGGCCAGGCGCTCGCGGCGGGCGTTCGCCTTCGCCGGCAGGAAGCCCTCGAAGATGAAGCGATCGCTGGGCAGCCCGGCCACGCTGAGGGCCGCGACCAGCGCACTCGCCCCCGGCACCGGGCTGACCGCGATCCCGGCCTCGCGCGCGGCGCGCACCAGCCGGAAGCCCGGGTCACTGACCAGCGGGGTGCCGGCATCGGACACCAGCGCCAGCGATTCGCCGGCCAGCAGCCGCGCGACCAGCGGGCCGGCGGCATCACCCTCGTTGTGCTCATGCAGCGCGACCAGCGGCCTGTCCACGCCGAAATGGGACAGCAGCTGGCGGGTATGGCGGGTGTCTTCCGCACATACCGCGGACACCTTCTTCAACGTGTCGAGGGCACGCGGGCTGAGGTCGCCCAGGTTGCCGATCGGCGTGGCCACCACGAACAATGTTCCGGGACGCTGCATCACTGCCTTTACCTTGGGCGCAGGTAGAATCCTAGCCGGTTCCCGAACGAGCGCCGATCCGTGGCCCGCAAACACCTGGTTGGCCGATTCACCCGCAGCCTGTGCTGCGCCCTGTTCCTGCTGGCGCTGGCCGCATGCGCCAGCGTGGAGGTGGACCGCACGCCGGTGGCCACGATGCACCCTGCCACCGCCGAAGCGCAGGCGCTGGCGCGCGCGCATGCCGGACTGCCCGGGCCGGCGCGCGCCGGCAACGCCGCGCGGATCGAGGCACTGCTGGCACAACTCGACGATGCCAGCCTGGCCCGCGACGCCGGCGCACTGGCGGTCGGCGACCCGCTCTACAACTTCGCCGGCCGCGCGCTGCTCAACCGCGGGCTGTCGCTGCCGCGCCCGTTCGACCGCGGCGAGTGGAATTTCGACGCCGCCGGGCGTCCCCCGGCCGACCGCGACGGCTACCGGCCGCCGATGAGGGTGGCGCTGCTGCTGCCCCTGACCGGGGGCCAGGCCGCCGCCGCGACTGCGGTCCGCGACGGCTTCCTGACCGGCTATTACGGCGAAGGCCGGCGCCGGCCCGAGGTGCGCTTCTACGACAGCGCCAGTGGCGCGAATGCGGCCTACGCGCGCGCCGTTGCCGACGGCAACGACTTCGTGGTCGGCCCGCTGGCGCGCGAGGAAGTCGACGCGGTGTTCGCCAATGACACCCCGCCGGTCCCGCTGCTGGCGCTCAACCGCGGCAGCCGGATGCCGCCGGCCGGCAATGCGAGCTTCTCGCTGTCGCCCGAGGACGAGGGCATCAGCCTGGCCCAGTACCTGATCGATCGCGGGGCCAGGCGCGTGCTGATCGCCAGCGGCGGCGAGGATGCGCAGCGGCGCAGCGCCGGCGCGGCGAAGGCGCAGCTTGAACGGCGTGGCGTACAGGCGACCGAAGAGATGACCGGCGCGCAGGGCGTGGATGCAGTGCTGCTCGCGATGAAGGCCCCGCAGGCGCGCGCACTGCTGGCGCGGCTGGCGGCAGCCGGGGTGGTGGTGGCCACCCGCGTGGCCACCGCGCAGATCACCTCCGGAACCGGCAAGGCCGGCGAGGACGCGGCGCTGGATGGCATCGTGTTCCCGACCGAGGCCTGGGCCGCGCGCAATGTCGCCGGCCTGCCCGCGCAGGCGCGCGCCGCGGAACGGCTTGGCACCGCGAAGGGCCCGGCGGCACGGCTGTTCGCGTTCGGCTTCGACGCGTGGCTGCTGACCGCCTACCTCGAGCGGCTGGCGCTGTCCGCCAATGCCGACATCGCCGGCGCCACCGGCCAGCTGAGCCTGGACGGCTTCGGCAACGTGTTGCGGCGGCCGAGCTGGTCGCGCTTTGCCGGCGGCGTCCCGGTGCCGCTGGACGATGGCGGGCGCTGACCGCCCACTGGACCGCCGCGCCCGCGGCGATGCGGTGGAAGCCGCTGCGCTTGGATTCCTGCAGGCGCAGGGCCTGCGCCTGCTCGCGCGCAATGCACGCGCGCGCGGCGGCGAGATCGACCTGGTGATGCAGGACGGCGATGCCGTGGTCTTCGTCGAAGTGCGCTTCCGCGCTGGCGGCGGTTTCGGTGGCGGCGCGGCCTCGGTGGATGCCGGCAAGCGCCGCAAGCTGATACGCGCCGCCCAGGTCTTCCTGCTGCGCCATCCGCGGCATGCGGATGCGCCCTGCCGCTTCGACGTGGTCGCCGCCTGCGGCGACCCGGACGCGCCGCGGTTGGACTGGCTGCGCGATGCGTTCCGTGCCGACGACACCTGAGCGGGTCTCCGCGGGTGCAGGCCAACCAACGGCATGGGCGGCCAGGCCGCTAGACGCTTAAGCTTCCGTAAACCCGATTCCCGGACCAAGCCCATGATGGCGATGCGGATGCTCCTGCTGGCGGCATGGCTGGTGGGCACCAGCCTGATGCCGGTGCACGCGCAGACGGACGCAACCCCCGCCCGCGAATACCGGGTGCTGCTGGTCGGCAACAGCCTGACCTACACCAACAACCTGCCCGCGCTGCTGCGCGCGGTCGGTGCGTCGCAGGGCACCCCGATCGCCACCGAGAGTTTCGCCGCGCCGGGCGGCACGCTGATCGAACGCTGGAACGACGGCCATGTCGCCGAAGCCCTGCGCAGCCGCGGCTTCGACGCGGTGGTCCTGCAGGAACAGGGCGGGAACCTGGCCGCCTGCATGGCCAGCGTGCAGCAACAGCGCAAGGCGCCCTGCGCCGCCAGCCTTCGGGCGTACACGGAATTCGCGCAACTGGCCACGGTCAAGGGGGCGAAGGTGCTGGTGTTCGCCACCTGGGGACCGGACGAGCGCTGGCAGGGCAAGCTGGCCCGGAGCGCACGCATGATCGCGGAGAGCGCGTCCGCAACCGTGTTCGATGCCGCGGGCGCCCTGCAGGCGCTGCACAAGGCGCAGCCGGGCATCAACCTGTTCCCGGACGGCAACCACCCCAGCACGCAGGCGTCCTTGATGCTGGCGCTGGCGCTCTACCGCGACATCACCGGCAGCGCGCCGGTGGCGAAGGATCTGCGCGTCACCGCGCCGCTGCTACCGGTGAACGCGGCGGTCTCGCCGGCATCGGCGATGGAGTCGCAGCCGGGGCTTGCCGGCGACGGCAAGGCCGTGGTGGTCCCCGCCAGCCTGGTCGAACCGCTGGTGCAGGCCCTGCCGGGGCCCGGGTCCTCAAGCGAAATGGACCCAGCCGGTCGCCGGCGCTGACCACGGGTCGGTATCGGCGGTATGCGCCGCAACGCCGGCACCGGGCAGGATCCGTCCGATCCGCGTCACCGCCACCGCGGCGGTTGCCGCCGCCCGCAGCACCACCGCGTGCGCATCCGCGGCGGCGCTGAAGCACAGCTCGTAGTCGTCGCCGCCCGTGGCCTGCAGGTGCCGCCGGTGCTCGCTCGAAAAGCTCGCGCGCAAGGCCTCCGAGGCTGGCAACGCATCGACATCGACCGTCGCGGCAACACCGCTGGCAGCGCAGACGTGGCCAAGGTCGGCGAGCAGTCCGTCGGAAACGTCGATGCACGCACTTGCCACCCCGCGCAGGGCGCGCCCAAGCGCCACCCGCGGCGTGGGCCGGTCCAGCCGCGCGCGCAAGGCGAGTGAAAGGGGGTCGGGTTGGGCTTCCGCAGGACACCCAAGCTGACCTCCTTTGCAACCCTCTTTCCATTGCACAAGCGCCGCCGCCGCATCGCCTACGCTGCCACTGACCCAGACCTCGTCGCCGGCGCGCGCGCCATCGCGGCGCAGGGCCATGCCGGGTTCGACCAGCCCGTGCACCGCCACGCACACCGACAGCGGGCCGCGGGTGGTATCGCCGCCCACCAGCGCGACATCGTATTGCGCCGCCAGTGCCAGGAAGCCGTCCAGGAACCCGTCGACGAACCCGGCCTGCGCCTCCGGCATCGACAGCGACAGCGTGCACCACGCCGGCTGCGCGCCCATCGCGGCAAGGTCGGACAGGTTCACCGCCAGCGCCTTCCAGCCGATGTCGGCCGGCGCGGTTGCTGGCGGGAAGTGCACGCCCGCGTTGAGCGTGTCCATCGCCACCACCAGCTGCAGGCCGGCGGGTGGCAGCAGCAGCGCGGCGTCGTCGCCGATCCCGAGCAGCACGTCGGCGCGGGTCGGCGCGCGGGCGCGGATGCGCGCGATCAGGTCGAATTCGCCCATGCCTGCGCGCAGGTCAGCGCGCGTGCGCCTCGGTGCTGCGCAGCGCGGCGGCGGCCTTGTCGAGCACGCCGTTGACGTAGGTGTGGCCGTGCTCGGAGCCGAAGCGCTTGGTCGAATCGATCGCCTCGTTGATCACCACCCGGTACGGCACGTCCGGCCGGTGGATCAGTTCGTAGGCGGCGATCCGCAGCGCCGCGCGCTCGATCGCGTCGACCTCGTCCACCCCGCGGTCCAGGTGCCCGGCCAGGGCCGCGTCGAGTTCGCCGACGTGGCGCAGCACGCCGCGCACCAGGTCCTCGAAGTACTCGAGGTCGGCGGCTTCGTGCGCCTGTTCGTGGGCGAACTGGGCGATCAGCCCGCGTTCGTCGGCGTGGTTGATCTGCCAGGCGTAGATCGCCTGCAGGGCGCGCCGGCGCGAACGCGAGCGGGCCACGGGGTCGATGCCATCGGCACGGCGGCGGTGGTTCATCGCGCACTCTCCTGCAACTTGCGGCACAGGTCGGCCATTTCGATGGCGACCAGCGCGGCCTCCTCGCCCTTGTTGCCGTGGCTGCCGCCGGCGCGCGCACTGGCGTCCTCGAAGCGCTCGACCGCCAGCACCCCGTTCGCCACCGGTACGCCGGTGTCGAGCGCGACCCGCATCAGCCCCTCGGAGGTGCCGTCGGCGACCTGCTCGTAATGGCGGGTGTCGCCACGCACCACGCAGCCCAGGGCAACGATCGCGGCATGCCGGCCGGCCACCGCCAGCTGGCGCGCGGCCACCGGCAATTCCCAGGCGCCGGGCACCCGGACCACGTCCAGCGCCGCCTCGTCCACGCCGTTGCCGACGAAGGCCTGGCGCGCCGCGGCCACCAGCGCATCGGTGATGCGCGGGTTCCAGCGGCTGGCGATGATCGCGAAGCGCGCGCCCTCGGGGGCACGCAGGTCGCCTTCGAAATACGGCATGGGCACGGTTCGCTGCGGGGCCGTGCAGTTTAGCGCGGCGGCAGCGCCGCGTATTCGACGACTTCCAGCCCGAACCCGGCCAGCCCGACCTGCCGGCGCGGGGTGCCGAGCACGCGCAACCGGTGCAGGCCGAGGTCGGACAGGATCTGCGAGCCGGCACCGGTGCGCCGCCACTGCGCCAGCGTCCCCGCCCGCGAGGCCGGCGCCACCGGCTGCTCGCGGATCCGCGCCAGGGTCGCCTCGGCATCGTGGGCATCGCCCAGCAGCACCAGCACGCCGCGGCCTTCGGCGGCGATCATCGCCAGCACGTCGCCGACCAGCGGGCCGAAATCGTCGCGCCGCCAGTGCAGGGCGTCGGCCAGCGGGTTCTGCGGCTGCACCCGCACCAGCACCGGGGCGTCGCCGGCGACCTCGCCGCGCACCAGCGCGTAGTGCAGGCCGCGGGTCAGGCGGTCGCGGTAGCAGTGCAGCACGAAACCGCCGTGGTCGGTCCCGATGTCGCGGCTGTCCACCCGCTCCACCGTGTGTTCGGTCGCCAGCCGGTGGCGGATCAGGTCCTCGATCGAGCCGATCTTCAGCCCGTGCTCGCGCGCGAACACCTCGAGCTCGGGGCGGCGCGCCATCGAGCCGTCGCCGTTGAGGATCTCGACCAGCACCCCGGCCGGTTCGAACCCGGCCAGCAGGGCCAGGTCGCTGGCGGCCTCGGTATGGCCGGCGCGGGTCAGCACGCCGCCGGGCTGGGCCATCAGCGGGAAGATGTGGCCGGGCTGCGACAGGTCGTGCGCCTTCGCATCCGGCCGCACCGCGGTGCGCACGGTATGCGCGCGGTCGTAGGCGCTGATGCCGGTGGTCACGCCCTCGGCGGCCTCGATGCTGACCGTGAAGTTGGTGTGGTGCTGCGAGGTGTTGTCGCGCACCATCGGGTTCAGGCCGAGCTGCGCGCAGCGTTCGCGGGTCAGCGACAGGCACACCAGCCCGCGCGCGTGGGTCACCATGAAGTTGATGTCGGCCGGCCGCACCAGTTCGGCCGGCATGATCAGGTCGCCCTCGTTCTCGCGGTCCTCGTCGTCGACGATCACCACCATGCGCCCGGCGCGCAGTTCGTCCAGCAATTCCGGGATGCTTGCGAAACTCATGCCTTGTCCTTGCTTGCCAGCAGCCGCTCGACGTAGCGCGCCAGCAGGTCCACTTCCAGGTTGACCGCGTCGCCCTCGCGCAATGCGTGGAACGCGGTGTGGGCGACGGTGTGCGGGATCAGCGCGACTTCGAAGCCGGTGTCGTCGACGGCATTGACGGTCAGGCTGACCCCGTCCACGCACACCGAGCCCTTGTGCGCGACGTAGAGCAGCAGCGCCATCGGCGCCTCGAATCGCCAGCGCTCGGCGCGCGCATCGTCCCAGCGCTTCACGGCAATGCCGAGGCCATCGACATGGCCGCTGACCAGGTGCCCGCCGAGGCGGTCGGTGGGCAGCATGGCGCGTTCCAGGTTGACCGGCGCGCCGATCGCGAGCCGGCCGAGGGTGGTCAGCGCCAGCGTCTCGTTGGAGGCGTCCACCGCGAAGCCGGTGGCGTCGAACGCGACCACGGTCAGGCAGCAGCCGTTGACGGCGATGCTCTCGCCGAGCTGCACGTCGTCGAACGGCAGGGTGCCGGCCTCGACCAGGATCCGCGCGTCGCCGCCGCGCATTTCGCGTGCGGCCAGGCGGCCGACGCCGGCGATCAGCCCGGTGAACATCAGGCCGCCTCCGCCAGTGGGCGCAGCAACAGCCGCAGGTCCTCGCCGATCCGCCGGCTGTCCACCGTCTGCAGGCGCAGGCGCTGCGCCATCGCATCGATCTCCAGCCCGTCGAACAGCGGCCGCGCGTGCGCGCCCAGCAGCACCGGCGCGATGTACAGCAGCAGTTCGTCGACCAGGCCCGCGGCCAGGAACGCCCCGGCAAGGGTCGCACCCGCCTCGACCTGGACCTCGTTGACCTGGCGCGCGGCCAGCAGGCGCAGCACCGCCAGCAGGTCGAAGCGCCCGTCCTGCACCGGCACCACCGCGCTGTCCACCGCCATCCCGCGCGGCGGCTTGGCATCGGGGGCATGCAGGTACAGGGTGGGCGCATCGCCTTCGCGCACCCGCGCGCGGGCGACGGTGGCAAGCCCGGGGTCCAGCACCACCCGCAGCGGCGGCACCACGTCGATATCGTCCTGCAGGCGCACGGTGAGCTGCGGATCATCGGCCAACAGGGTGCCGGCGCCGGTGAGGATCGCGCCGCTGCGCGCGCGCCATTGGTGCACGTCGCGGCGCGCCGGTTCGCCGCTGATCCACTTGGAATCGCCCGACGCGAGCGCGGTGCGGCCGTCCAGGCTCATCGCCAGCTTGACCCGCAGCCACGGCCGGCCGCGCTCGATGCGCGACAGGAACCCGCGGTTCATCTCGCGCGCCTGCGCTTCCAGCAGGCCGCACTCGACCGCGATCCCGGCCGCGCGCAGCGCCTCGAACCCGGCACCATCGACCTGCGGGAACGGATCGCGCATCGCGCCGACCACGCGGGCGATGCCCGCCGCCGCCAGCGCCTCCGCGCACGGCCCGGTGCTGCCGCTGTGCGCGCAGGGCTCGAGGGTGACGTAGGCGGTGGCGCCGCGGGCGCGATCGCCCGCCGCCTGCACCGCGAACACCTCCGCGTGCGGCCCGCCCTTGCGCTGGTGCCAGCCCTCGCCGACGACCTCGTCGCCGTGCGCAAGCACGCAACCGACCATCGGGTTCGGCCGGGTGGTGTAGGCCGCGCGTTCGGCCAGGCGCAGCGCGCGCGCCATCATCGCGTGGTCGGTGGCGGAGAAACTCATGCCGCGGTCACCTGCGCCGGCCCTTCTCGGCCGGTGGCGCGCCCAGCAGCGGCAGCTGCCCTTCGCCCGCCGGCAGCTCGCGCTCGAGCCGCTCGATCTCCTCGCGGAAATCGGCGACGTCCTCGAAGCTGCGGTACACCGAGGCGAAGCGCACGTAGGCCACGTGGTCCAGCTTGCGCAGCTCCGCCATCACGAATTCGCCGACCCGGCGCGAGGCCAGTTCGCGCTCGCCGGCCATGCGCACCGCGTGCACCACCGCGCGCACCGCCGATTCGATCTGCTCCTCGGCCACCGGACGCTTCTGCAGCGCGCGGTCGAAACCGGCGCGCAGCTTGCGGGCATCGAACGCCTCCCGCCGACCATCGGACTTGATGATCGCCGGCAGCTTCAGCTCGATGGTTTCCAGCGTGCTGAAACGCTCACCGCAGGCTTCGCAGCCGCGGCGCCGGCGGATCGTGGCGCCGTCTTCGCTGACGCGCGAATCGATCACGCGCGTGTCGGTGTG
>Ga0209477_1001093_pt1 | contig 16602 bp, 13 predicted proteins | sample KloWWTupernatant_FD_187180 | JGI IMG/M metagenome (GOLD analysis project Ga0209477, IMG submission 187180) | Active sludge microbial communities from Klosterneuburg, Austria, studying microevolution and ecology of nitrifiers - Klosterneuburg... | ecosystem: Engineered > WWTP > Aerobic digester >... | reverse complement strand
GTCGAGTGTCGATGTCCTGGCCTATGTCGACATAGGTCGGGGGAGCGGCTCCGATAGCCCTCTCATTCGGCCAAAAAGCCGGAATGAGGACACCCCAACTCACCCCTTCGCCTCTCGATCCACCGGGAGTGACAACCCGATGCTGCCGCCGAGGTCTCCTCCAGGAATGCGCACCGTGAAGTGGTTCGAGGGCAGGCCGCTCGCGCGCGCGGCTAGGGCCCGATGCGGCGGAGGCTGGCGGGCGAGAGCTCGTCGAGGCGGTTGATGCCCATCATGGCCATGTTCCGCTCGATCTCCACCCGCAGGATGTCGATGGCGTGCCGCACGCCCGCTTCCCCGCCCACGCTGGCGGCGTAGCCGAAGGAGCGGCCGAGGAAGACGAACTTCGCGCCGAGGGCGAGCGCCTTCATCACGTCGGTGCCGCGGCGGATGCCGCTGTCGAACATCACCGGCACCGAGGGGCACGCGGCGACGATCTCGGGCAGCACGCGCAGCGGCGTGACCGCGCCGTCGAGCTGCCGCCCGCCGTGGTTGGAGACGATGAGGCCATCGGCGCCGCGGTCCACGGCGATGCGCGCGTCCCGCGCGTCGAGGACGCCCTTCACGATCACGCGCCCCATCCACATCGCACGGATCTTCGAGAAGTGGTTCCAGTCGAGGTCGCCGCGGTCCGAGTAGTCGCGTAGCACGTTGGGCGAGAGGATGGGCGCGCCGCGCGTGGCGAAGTTGTTCTCGAAGTGCGGCATGCCGTGCTGGACGATGGTGCGCAGGAAGGTCCCGAAGGTCCAGCGCGGCCGCACCATCCCGTCCCACGCGAGGCGAAGCGTCGGGCGAAGCGGAGTGGAGAAGCCGGCGCGCACGTTGTTCTCGCGATTTCCCGCCATGGGCACGTCGACCGTCACCACCAGCGTCCGGTAGCCCGCGGCGGCGATGCGCTCGACGAGGGGCACGAAGCGCGCCTCGTCGCCGGTGAGGTAGGCCTGGAACCACGAATCCGGCGCCGCCTGCGCCACATCCTCCAGCCGGATGAGGGACGACCCGCTCATGGCGAAGGGGATGTTTGCCTCGCGCGCGGCCTTCGCGAGCACCAGGTCGCCGCGGTAGGCGTAGAGCGCGGCGATGCCGATGGGCGCGATGCCGAAGGGGGCCGAGTACTCGTGGCCGAAGAGCGTCGTGGCCGCCGTGCGCCGCGCCACGCCCTGCAGCACGCGCGGCACGAACTGCCATTCGCCGAACACGGCGCGGTTGTCGGCGCGCGAGACGTTGTCCTCCACGCCGCCGCTCAAGTAGGCGAAGACGGGGCGCGGCAGGTGGCGGCGCGCGGCCTCCTCGAAGTCGTCTAGGGAGAGAAGGCCGCGCAGGCGGGCGGGAAGCGAAGGGGGGGAACTCATGGATGGTGACGGCGGTTCGCAGGGGCATCGCCATTCTACGCAATGGCGCCGGAAAGGCCGCCGGGGCCGCGATTGCCTACCTCCCCATTGGGGAGGTATGATGCCGGCATGGACCAGGTCACCCTCCTTCGCCTCGCCAAGCGCGAGCTGGGGCTTTCCTACCCGGGGCTCGCCGGGGCGCTCGGCGTGAGCGCCCGGGCGATGGAGAAGTGGTCCCTCGGCCCGGCCTCCGGCGACCGCCGCGAGATGCCGCTCATCGCGCGCCGCCTCGTCGCCCACCTGCTCGCCGACGCGAAACGCCGCCGCCTCGAGGCGGGCGACCGCGAGTCCGCCGAACGGCTCGACGCGATCTCCGCCCAGGCCGATCCCGAGCGGATGCGCGAATCGCTTCGCGCCTTCGATTCCCTGCAGCGGTCCGCGGACGCGCTGGCGCCCATGACGGCGCGGCGCCGCCCGCCGCACTTCCGCACCTGGGCCGAGAAGTTCGCCTGGGAGGAAAAGGAGCTGCTCGCCGATGCCCGCCGCGCCCGAGCGAAGAGCGCCCGCCGCCGCTGACATCCTGCTCGTGCTGGGCGAGCTGGAGCGCCATCGCGTCCGTTACGTCCTGCTGGGCGGCGCGGCCATGGCGGTGCACGGCTTCCCGCGCATGACGCGCGACATCGACTGCCTCTTTCCCGTGGACGCCAGGAACAACGCGCGGCTCCTCGCGGCCCTCGCCGCCCTCGGCCGCAAGCTCCGGCTCGACTTCATCCCGGCGAAGGCGTCGCTCGACCGGGGCTTCTCCACGGCGGCCGAAGGCGAGATCGCCCTCGACATCCTCTTCGTGGCCGCCTCGCGGCGCTTCGAGGACTACGAGGCGTACATCGAGGAGCGCGAGATCGACGGCGTGCGCTTCAAGGTGCTCGACGTGGACGGAATGCTGGTGTCCAAGGAAACAGGGCGCGAGGTCGACATCCCCGACCGGCTGAGGCTGCGCGGGCTCAAGGACTGAGCGGGCCCCTCCTCACGCCGGCGGCGCGATCGTCACCTCGCCCTGCCCGCTCGCCTCGAGGGAGCGCCTCACGAACCCGGAGGCCTTGGCCTCCTCGATGAAGGCGGCGAGGACGGCGGCCGCCCCGGGCCGGCCCTTTGGCACGGCCGCCGCCTGCCGGATCACCATGAAGCTCTCCTCCAGCACGCGCAGGCCGTGGTGCGCGGCGGCGTACGCGGCAAGCGGCTGGCGGACGCCGGCGGCGGCATCCAGGCCCTGCGTGACGAAGCGCTCGATGGCCGCGGGCGAGCCGTCGACGCGCTCGAGGGCCGCGTGGCGGATCTCGCGCGTGAGGAAGAGGTCGTAGGCGGTCTTGAGGCCCACGGCGATGCGCCTACCCGCCTGGTCGAGATCGGCCACGCCCCGGTACGGCGAGTCCGCGCGCACGAGGTAGGTGCCCTCGATGAGGACATAGGGCGCGGTGAAGTCGATGTCCGTCGCGCGCGCCGGGTCGGCGGCGAGGAAGGCCACGTCCCACGCGCCGGCCTTCGCCGCGTCGGCCATCTTTCCCGCCGTGTCGAACGCCACGAACTCCACCGGCAGGCCAAGGCGCCGCGCCAGCTCGCGCGCGAGCGCGGGGCCCACGCCCTGTGGCGTCCCGTCGGCGGCGCGCTGCGCGATGACGGGGTTGCCGAAATTCACGCCCACGCGCAGCACGCCCGCGGGCGCGATCTCCGGCGACGGCACGCGCACCCAGCCTTCCATCAGCCGGCGGGCGCTGCGGCTCAGCACCGCCTTCGCGACCTTCCACTGCCCGCCTTCCTGCACCGCCTCGGCGCCGACGGCGAGCGTGCCGGAGGGATGGCCGAACACGATGCGCGCGGGATCGCTGCCCGGGCGCAGCACGCGGTGCACGATCGTCCCGGGGATGGCCGCGGCGACGGCGATGGCCACCGCCCCCGTGCCCGTCATCGCGTGGTGCAGCACGCCCATGGAGAGGATGCGCGCCGTGATCGAGAGTCCCTCGGCCTCCACGCGCTTGCCGTCGGAAGCCGTGTACGACTGCGGCGGCGACACGAAGGCGAGCTTGGGCGTCGCGGGCCGGTCGCGCGTGGCCTGCGCCGCGCTCGCCGCGAGCCCCATCGCCACGGCGGCTTGCGCGCGCACCGATTCCAGCCGCGCGAGGAGCGCCTTGTCGCCGTTCACGTCGCCCTGCAGCTCCGTGCCGGCGAGCCCCAGCGCCTTCGCCTCCACGAACACGGTGGGATTGCCCGCCGTGACGAGCGTGGCCTCGATGGGGCCCACGCCGGGCACCTCGAGCGTGTCGACGACGCGGCCGGTCGGAAAGAGCGCCCCGCCGTCGCTGCCCTCGTCGCCGCCGCCCGGGTCGAGGAACTCCAGCCGGATCTCGGCCGAGGGAAAGGTGACGCCGTCCAGCGCGAAGTCGCCTTCCTCCACCACCTCGCCGCCCTTCACGGGCACGTGCGCGACGATGCGCTTGCCGATGTTGGCCTGCCAGATGCGCACGATCGCGGTGCCGTCGCGCGGCGCCGCGACGAGCCCCTCGGAGACCGCGAACGGGCCCACGGCGCTGGTGAGGTTGCCGCAGTTGCCGCTCCAGTCGATGGCCGCGCGGTCGATGGCGACCTGCCCGAAGAGGTAATCCACGTCGCAATCCGGCCGCGCGGACGGCGTGATCACCACCACCTTGCTCGTGCTGGAAGTGGCCGCCCCCATGCCGTCGATCTGCTTGCCGTAGGGGTCCGGGCTGCCGGCGACGCGCAGCAGCACGCGCTCGCGCTCGGCGGGGTCCGCCGGCAGGTCGCGCCCGTGGAAGAACACGCCCTTGCTGGTGCCGCCGCGCAGGTACACGGCGGGGATGCGCCGCTGCGTCATCGCCGCTTCCCCGCCCGCGCGGGCCGGGGCTTGCCGGTGCCGGAAAGGAAGGCGAGGAGCGCCGCCGCGGGCGCGGCGAGGCTCGCTTCGTCGCGCACGCAGACGAAGAACTGGCGCGTGGCCCAGTCGTCCTCGAGCCCCAGCCGGACGAGGCCCAGCGACTTGATGTGCGCCTGCGCGACGTGCTCCGGGATCATGGCGATGCCCAGCCCCTCGGCCACCATGCTGCAGCGCGCCTCGTAGTCGCGCACCTGGAAGGTCACCGCGAGCGGGCGCGAGAGGCTCCTCTGGGCGAGGTCGAGGAAGGCCTCGTAGGAGTGGCGCGGGAAGTAGCCGATGAAGTCGTCGTCGATGGCTTCCTCGAGGAACACGGACTCGCGGCCCGCGAGGCGATGGCGCCGCGGCACGACGAGCGTCACGCGGTCGGTGCGGTAGGGGAACGAGGCCACGCCCGGGGAAGCGGAAGTCGCGTGGTAGATGCCGAGGTCGGCCTCGCCCTCGATCACGAGGCGCGGAATGTCGCCGCTCACGCGCTCCAGCAGGTCGACGTGCGTGCCCGGCTGCTCGGCGAGGAAGCCCGCGATGTCGGCGGGCAGGAACTGGATGATGGTCGAGCGGTTGGCCGCGAGCCGCACCTTGGGCACGCCCTGCGGCGAGAAGGCGGCCACCGCGTCCTCCGCGAGCCGGAGGCTCCTGAGGATCGCCTTGGCGCGCTGGTAGAGCACCGCGCCCGCGGGCGTGGGTTCCACGCCGCGGCCGTGCCGGCGAAGCAGCAGCGTGCCCACCTGCCGCTCCAGCTCCGCCACGCGCTTGCTCGCCGCCGAGGTCACCACGTTCTCGCGCTCCGCGGCGCGCGACAGGCTCTTCTCGTCGACGGCGGCGACGAAGATCTCCAGCGAGGGGATGTCCAGCCGAATCATTTGCGCCTGCCCGTGCTCCGGAAGCGCCGATTCTACCGGCGGCCGGCGGGGCGGGCACCGCCGGCGGCGCGCGCCGCTCACGTGCGCCAGGAAGGATCGCGCCGGTCGAGCAGGCGCTTGAGCGCCGGCCACTCCATCACGCCGTACGGGCGCCGCGTCTGCGGCTGGTAGTTGAGCCAGGTCTTCTCGAGGACCTCGGCCGGCACGGGATTCAGGGGCGTATTGCAGGCCATGGCGGCGAGCTGCAGCTTGCAGGAGAGCTCCAGCCGGTGCATCGCGTTGAAGGCCTCGGGGATGGTCGCGCCCACGGTGAGCAGGCCGTGGTTGCGCAGGATCATGGCGTTGGCCTCGCCGAGGTCGCGCACGAGCGAGGCCTGCTCGGCGGTGTCGAGCACCACGCCCTGGTAGTCGTGGTAGCCGATCTTCAGGAAGCGCATCGAGGTCTGCGCCAGCGGCAGCAGCCCGCACGCGAGCGCGGAGACCGCCATGCCCGGCCAGGTGTGCGTGTGGATCACGCAGTCGACGTCCGGGCGGTGGCGGTGGATCGCGGCGTGGATCACGAAGCCGGCGCGGTTCACGCCGTAGTCGAGGTCGCCGAAGGAGGGCTTGGCGAGGACGTTGCCGTCGCAGTCGATCTTCACCAGGCTCGAGGCGGTGATCTCCTCGTACAGCATCCCGTAGGCGTTGATGAGGAAGGCGCCCTCCTCGCCCGGCACGCGGGCCGAGGCGTGGTTGGCGCCCATGTCGGCCATCCCGTGCAGGTCCAGCAGGCGGTAGCAGGCGGCGAGGTCGAGGCGGGCGTTCCATTCCGCCTCGCTCACGCGGTCCCGCATGGGGGAGATCTCGAAGCCTTGCCTTGCGCTCATGGTCGTGGTGGTGGGAGTTGAAAGGGGATCAGGCGAGCCGGGCGGTCGCCGCGTCGAGGCGCGCGCGGTCCTGCCGGCTGGCCCAGAAGAGCGGCCCGCCCTCGTGCTTCGGGAAGCCGTAGCCGTTCACGAGGACGAGGTCGACGTCGGAGGCGCGCAGCGCGACGCCCTCGGCCAGCACCCGCTCCGCCTCCCTCACCAGGGTGGCGAGCGCGCGGCCGCGGATCTCGTCCGGGTCGATGGCGCGGCGCGCGATGCCGGCCGCCGCGGACGCGGCTTCGATCAAGGCGCGCACCTCCGGGTCGGGCTCGCCGCGGCGCGCCCCCGGGGGGTAGCGATACCAGCCGGCGCCGGTCTTGCGCCCGAGGCGCCCGCGCTCGCAAAGGCGGTCGGCGATCGCGCAGTAACGCTCGCGCGGGTCGCGCGTGGCCGCGAGCCGCTGGCGCATGCGCCAGGCGATGTCGAGGCCCGCCATGTCGGCCACGGCGAAGGGCCCCATGGCGAAGCCGAAGGATTCGAGGGCCGCATCCACTTCCTCGGGAAGCGCGCCCTCCTCGACGAGGAGCTCGCACTGGCGGCGATAGGCGGCGTAGAGGCGGTTGCCGATGAAGCCCTCGCCCACCTTGGCGACGACGCAGAGCTTGCGCAGCTTCCGGCCCACGGCGAGCGCGGTGGCGAGCGCCCCGGGCGAGGTCTTCGCCGCGCGCACCACCTCGAGCAGGCGCATCACCGGCGCCGGGCTGAAGAAGTGCAGCCCCAGCACGTCCTGCGGGCGCTTCGTCGCGGCGGCAATGCGGTCCACGTCGAGGTACGAGGTGTTGGTGGCCAGGATCGCCCCGGGCTTCGCGACGGCGTCCAGGCGCGCGAACATCGCCTCCTTGAGGGCCATGTCCTCGAAGATCGCCTCGACGACGAGGTCGGCATCGGCGAGCGAGGCGAGGTCCACGGCGCCGTGGATGCGTGCCAGGCGCCGCTCGGCTTCAGCCTCGTCGAGGCGCCCGGCGGCCACCGACGCGTCGTAGCCCTGCTTCACGCACGCGAGGCCGCGGGCGACCGCCTCCTCGTCCTGGTCGATGAGCGTGACCGCGATCCCGGCGTCGGCGAAGCAGGTGGCGATCCCCGACCCCATCGTTCCCGCGCCGACCACGCCGGCGCTCCCGACGGGGCGCTCGGCGGCGCCCTCCAGCCCCGGCACCTTCGCGGCCTCGCGCTCGGCGAAGAAAAGGTGCCGCAGCGCCGCGGCTTCCGGCGACTGGCGAAGGGCCTGGAACATGCGCCGCTCGTTGGCGAGCGCCTCGCCGTACGGCAGCGTCGCCGCCTCCTTGATGGCGGCGATGGCGGCCACGACGGGCGGCCTGCCCTTGCCGGCCCTGAGCGCCGCCTTCTCCGCGTCGGCCACGGCTTCCGGTGGGTCGGCCGGCACCGGCAGCGCCGACACGGGGCGCTTGCGGCCGCCCAGCGCCAGCGCGTGCGCCACGGCGGCCGCGCGCAGGTCGCCTTCCGCCACGGCGTCGACGAGACCGAGGCGCAACGCCTCCGCCGCCTTCACGCGGCGCCCGGAGCAGGCGATCTCGATCGCCTTCGCCACGCCGGCGAGCCGCGGCAGGTGCTGCGTGCCGCCCGCGCCCGGGATCATGCCGAGCGTCACTTCCGGCAGGCCCACCACGGCGTCCATCGCGGCCACGCGCGCGTCGCAGCCCAGCGCCAGTTCGAAGCCGCCGCCCAGCGCGGCGCCGTGCAGCGCGGCGACGAAGGGCTTCGGGCAAGCGGCGAGTGCCGCGAGCACCGCGGGCAGTTGCGGCTCCGCGAGCGGCTGGCCGAACTCGCGGATGTCGGAGCCCGCCACGAAGGTGCCGCCGGCGCCGATGATCACGCCCGCCTCCAGCGCGGGATCCGCCGCGACGGCGGCCACGGCTTCGAGCAGGCCCGACCGCACGGCGGCGGAACCGGCGTTCACCGGCGGGTTGTCGATGACCACGACGGCCACGCGGCCCTCGCGCTCGAGGCGGACGGGAGAGGCGCTCATCGCACCTTCACCAGCGCATCCACGGCGACGATCCCCTGCCCCGCCTCGCGCACGACGACGGGGTTCATCTCCGCCTCGATCACGACCGGGTCTGCCACGATCGCGAGTTGCGAGAGCCCCACGACCGCGTGGGCCAGCGCCTCGAGGTCGCCGGCCGGCTTGCCGCGGTAGCCCGCGAGCGCGCGGAAGGCCTTCACCTCCGCGATCATCTCGCGCGCGGTCTCGAGGTCCACGGGCGCGAGCCGGAGGCTCCGGTCGCGGTAGACCTCGGTGAGCACGCCGCCGGCGGCCAGCATCACCACCGGGCCCACCTGCGGATCGACGCGGTAGCCCACGAGCGCCTCGCCCACGCCGCGCGCCATGGCCTGCACCAGCACGCGCTCCACCTTCGCGCCCGGGCGGCGCGCGGGCACCTCGCGCGCGATGCGCGCCACCGCCTCGGCGAGCGAGGCGGCATCGCCCACGCCGAGCACCACGCCACCGACGTCGGTCTTGTGCGGGATGTCGGCCGCAAGGACCTTCACCGCCACCGGGTAGGCGAGGCCCGCGCCGTCGACCCGGTCCACGGGAAAGGCCCGCGCCGGCGCGTGCGCGATGTCGAGGCGGTGCAGGAGCGCGTAGGCCTCCAGCTCGTCCAGCAGCCGCCCGCCGCCCTCGGCCATGCCGGATCGCCGCGGCGGCGCGGCACGGGGCGCGTGGCGCGAGAAGGCCGCGGCGATGGCATCCGCGCACGATTCCGGCGTGCGGAAGGCGGGCACGCCGCCCTCGGCCAGCATCGCCAGCGCCTGCGGCGCCTCCGGCACCACGAAGGCCGCGAGCGGCTTGCCGCCGCCGGCGCTGTCGATCACGGGCCGCACCGCGAGCTGCGGCTGGTAGCGCGCCGACGACCCCGCCACCGCCACGACGAGGTCGAACTCGGGCGCGGCGAGCAGCACGTCGAGCGCGCCCTTCATCACTTCGTAGCGCGTGCCGGCGAGCGTGAGGTCGACGATGCGGCCCGGCGCCACGGCGACCTTCGCCTGCGCCAGCCGCTCGAGCGTCTCCGCCGAGGGGCCCTGCACGGCGATGCCGCGCACGCCGAGCTGGTCGACCACCATCGCCGCCCCGCCGCCCGTGGTGGTGACCACGCCCACGCGCGGCGCGTGGCCGCGGCGCGCGAGCGGCAGGCGCGCGACGAGCGGCAGCCCCTCGATCAGCGCGTCGATCGTCTCCACGCGCGCGATGCCGCAATCGCGAAGGAAGGCGCCGGCCACGTCGTCCTCGCCCGCGAGCGCCCCGGTGTGCGACACCGCGAGCTCCGCGGCCGCCGCCGAGCGGCCCAGCTTGTAGGCGATCACGGGCTTGCCGCGCGCGGCCGCCGCGAGCGCGAACTCGCGCAGCCGGTCCGCGTGGCGCATCGTCTCGAGGAACAGGAGGTAGCCGCCGACGGCCGGGTCGTCGAGCGTGGCCGCGCAGATCTCGCCGATGGAGAGGTCCACTTCGTTGCCCACGGACACGAGCCCCGCGAAGCCCAGCCCGCGCGCCTTGCCGCGCGAGACGAGCGCGCCGATGAGGCTGCCGCTGTGCGAGGCGACGAAGGTGGACCCCGCCGGCAGTTCCGGCTCCGCGAAGGCGGCGTTGGCCGTAAGGAGCAGCCGCTCGTGCACGTTCACCACGCCCAGGCTCGACGGCCCCACGACGCGCACGCCCGTGGCCGCGACGATCCCGCGCAACCGCGCTTCCCGCGCTTCGCCCGCCTGGCCCGACTCGCCGAAGCCGGCGGCGAGCACCGTGACCACCGGCACGCCCGCGCGGCCGCACTGCTCCACGGCCGCGAGCGCCGCTTCCGTGGGCGCGACGATGTAGGCGTGGTCCGGCACCTCGGGCAGGCTCTCCACCGAGGGCCACGCCTTCTCGCCCTGCACCGTGTCGCGGTTGGGGTTCACCGGGTAGACGCGCCCCGCGAAAGCGCTGCGGCGCAGGTAGTGCAGCGGCCGCGCCGCGGTCTTGGCGAGGTCGTCGGAGACGCCCACCAGCGCGACGCTGCGCGGGCGCAGCAGCCGCTCGCCCAGCGCGGCCCCGGTGAGCCCGTTGCGCGCGCCCATGTCAGCCCATCCGCTGGTCGAAGCGGCGGTCGAAGATCGACTCCGCCAGCCGGTTCTTGAGCATCTCGAGGGAGCCCCCGGCGATCATCCAGCCGCGCGTGCGCCGCACGCAGTACTCGACGATCGCCTCCTGGCTGAAGCCCATGCCGCCCATCACCTGCATCGCCTCGTTGGCCACCTCGAACCCGGCCTGGTTGCAGGCGAGCTTGGCCGCGGCCGTGTCGTAGGCGCCGGGCAGGCCCTTCTGCGCGCCCACCACCGCCTTCCAGAGCATGAGCTGCGCGCTCTCGAGCTTCACGCTCATCTCCGCGAACTTCCACTGCAGCCCCTGGAACTCGCACAGCGGCCGGCCGAACTGCTTGCGCACCAGCGCGTGCTCGCGCGCCACGTTGTAGGCGTGCCGCCCCAGCGCCAGCGCGCGCGAGGCGTTGCCGAGGCGCTCGACGTTGAAGCCCGTGATCTGCTTCTTGAACCCGCCCGGGCCCAGCAGCAGGTTCTCCCGCGGGATGCGGCAGCCGTCGAAGTAGAGCTGCGCCCACGCCTCCCCGTTCATGAAGCGCGAGGGCTGGCCGATGGCGAAGCCGGGCGTGCCGCGCTCGACCAGCACCGAGCCGATGCCGCCCACGCCGGGGCCGAAGCGCACGTACACGAGGAAGAGCGCCGCCTCCGGGCTGTGGGTGGAGAAGACCTTGGTGCCGTCGATCACGAAGCCGTCGCCGTCCTCGCGCGCCGTGGTGCGCAGGTCGGTCACGGCCGAGCCCGCCTCGGGCTCCGTCATGCCCAGCGAGAGGAGCTTCCTCCCCGCGAGCAGGTCCGGCAGGAAGCGTGCCTTCTGCTCCGGCGTCGCGTACTCCACGAAGGTGCGGATGGGGCCGAAGTTGCCGGCCTGCACGATGTCGGCGCTCTTGGGGCAGGCGAGCGCCACTTCCTGGATCGCGATCACGGCGTCCATGAGCGTGCCGCCCATGCCGCCGTCCTCCTCGGGGAAGAGGATGCCCAGCAGCCCCTGCCGCGCGATCTTCGCCGCGGTCTCCCACGGGTAGGCGGGGTCGTGGGCGCGTTCGAGCGCCCCCGGCGCCAGCTCGGCCTGCGCGAAGCGCCGCACCGACTCGGCGAAGGCGCGCTGCTCCTCGGTGAACTCGAAATCCATGTCCCCTCCCCTAGGGCGCCGCGAGGCGCAGGTCAGCGACCGCGAGGCTCTCCAGCCGCCAGAGCTTCGCGAGCAGGTCGCGGGCGCGCGCCTCGCCCAGCACGGGCGCGGCCAGCTCCGCGAACTTGGCGTCGATCTCCGCGTCCGTGAGAGGCGCCTCGGGGTCGCCCTTGCGGCAGGGCGCGAAGTGCTCCTCGCGGCGGCCGTCGGCGAGTGTCGCCGTGACGCGCGCGGCGCGCTGCGCCGGAAAGGCCGCGGTGAGCGCCGGGTCCGCGACGAGCTTCACGCGCTGCGCGAGCGCGCGGATGGCGGGATCGGCAAGCCGCTCCGGCGCGAAGGCACCCAGCCGCACCGAGCCGTGCAGGAGCGCGTGCGCCACCACGAACGGGATGCTGAACTTGGCCTCCGCCGCCGTGCGCGGCGCGGGGTTGCCGGCGACGTCGAGCGCCGCCTGGTAGGTCGCCACCTCGAGCACGGATACCGAATCCGGATCGAGCCCCCGGGCCTTGAGCGCCAGCACCGCGTCGATGGCGGCGAAGGCGTGCCCGCAACAGCCGTGGTTCTTCTGCGTCATGCGCGTGATGTTGTAGCGCTCGCCCAGCCCCTCGGTCGCGCGCGCCCAGTGCGCGCCGTCGGACATCGCCGCGCCGAAGCCCGCGCTCCCCTCCAGCACGTCGGGGGCGCCGGTGACGCCGGCGGCGGCGGCCTGCGCGGCCAGCACGCCCGCGCTCGCCGCGTGGCCCGCGTGCAAGGGCTTCGTCATCGAATCGGAGCGAAACGCCTGCTGCAAGCCGGAAGCGAAGGTGGCGGCGGTGGCCAGCGCGTGCCGCAGGGCGGCCTCGTCGCCGGGGGCGAAAAGCGATGCCGCCGCGGCCGCGCCGCCGAAGGTGCCGACAGTGCCGGTGGTATGGAAGAAGCGGTAGTGCGAGGGCTGCACCGCGACCCCGATGCGCGTGGAGATCTCGTAGCCCACCACCACCGCCTGCAGGAGCTGCGCCCCGGAGAGCCCGCGGTCCTCGGCCACGGCCAGCGCCGCGGCGATCGTGGGACAACCCGGGTGGTAGACCGCGTCCTTGAAGATGTCGTCGAACTCCACGGCGTGCGAGGCGGAGCCGTTGATCCACGCCGCCAGCGCCGGGAAGGCGGTCGTCGCGAACCCGGGCAGGCTCGAGCGCCCCACCCCCAGTTCGCGGGCGTGGGCGGCGACGAGGTTCGTGGCCGGCGCCACCCGCGTGCCCGGGTAGAGCGCCGCGAACCAGTCGATCACGGCACGCTTGGCGTGATGCGCCGCCTCCGCGGGCGGCGGCCGCGTCGCGTCGCGCGCCCCGTAGGCCGCCAGCGTCGAGAGCAGTCCGGACATGGGTTTCCTCCTTGCCGCCATGGTATCGCCGCCCGGCCACGGGGCTGTGAATTTCCGGAAAACCTCCCTTCAAAACCGCGCACCTCTCGCCTTGACGGAGAACGGAGGCTTTCCGAACGGTCAAACCGGGCATCGACCCCTCGGCTACCATGGCCGAAACCGCCGTAAACCGCTCCCCATGCCCCAGGCCTTCCTCTGCGACGCGCTGCGCACGCCCTTCGGGCGCTACGGCGGCGCGCTCGCGGCGGTGCGCGCCGACGACCTCGCGGCCGTGCCGATCCGGGCGCTCGTGGCGCGCCACCCGCAGGTCGACTGGGCCGCGCTCGACGACGTGATCCTCGGCTGCGCCAACCAGGCCGGCGAGGACAACCGCAACGTGGGCCGCATGGCGGCGCTGCTGGCGGGCCTTCCCGAGGGCGTTCCCGGCACGACGGTGAACCGCCTCTGCGGCTCCAGCCTCGACGCCGTGGCCATCGCCGCGCGCGCCATCAAGGCGGGCGAGGCGGGCTTCGTGCTGGCCGGCGGCGTGGAGAGCATGACGCGCGCGCCCTTCGCGATGGCCAAGGCCGAGGGCGCCTTCCCGCGCGCCATGCGGCTGGAGGACACCACCATCGGCTGGCGTTTCGTGAACCCGCGCATGCGGGAAGCCTACGGCACGGATTCCATGCCGGAGACGGCCGAGAACGTGGCGGAGGCCTTCGCCATCTCGCGCGCCGACCAGGACGCCTTCGCGCTGCGCAGCCAGCAGCGCTGCGCCGCCGCGGTGGCCGCCGGGCGCCTCGCCGAGGAGATCGTTCCCGTGGGCGTGCCGCAGCGCAAGGGCGAGCCCGCCCTCGTCACGCGCGACGAGCACCCGCGCCCCGACACGACGATCGAGGCCCTGGCGAGGCTCGAGGGCATCGTGAAGCCGGGCGGCACGGTGACGGCCGGCAACAGCTCGGGCGTGAACGACGGCGCCTGCGCGCTGCTGCTCGCGGACGAGGCGCAGGCCGCGCGGCACGGCCTCGTGCCGCTGGCGCGCGTCGTGGCCACGAGTGTCGTGGGCGTCGCCCCGCGCCTCATGGGCTTCGGCCCGGCGCCGGCCATCGCGCGCGTGCTGGAGCGCACGGGGCTCAGGCTCGCGGACATCGACGTGATCGAGCTGAACGAGGCCTTCGCGGCGCAGGCGCTCGCCGTCACGCGCCACCACGGCCTGCCGGACGACGATCCGCGCGTGAACCCCAACGGCGGCGCCATCGCGCTGGGCCACCCGCTGGGCGCCTCGGGCGCGCGCCTGGCGACGACGGCCGCGCGCGAGCTGGCGCGGCGCAAGGGCCGCTACGCCATCGCCGCCATGTGCATCGGCGTGGGCCAGGGCATCGCGATGGTGCTCGAGCGCGCCTGAGGAACGAAGCGAAGCGAACGGAAAGGACCCCATGGCAACCGAATCCCCCGCGAAGACCCCCTGGTACGACACCGTGGTCGCCGTGCTCAAGGCGAACCAGGTCGAGATCGTCGCCTACGTTCCCGACAAGGTGCTCGCCCCCCTCATCGCGCGCCTGCACGCGGACCCGTACTTCACCATGATCCCGGTCGCGCGCGAGGAGGAAGGCCTGGGCATCGCCACCGGCGCGTGGATGGGCGGCAAGCGCACCATCATCCTCATGCAGACGAGCGGGTTCGCGACGCTGCCCAACGTGCTCGCCTCCCTCGTGATCGCCTGCCAGATCCCGGCGATCCTGATGATCTCGGAGCGCGGCACGATGGGCGACCACCAGCTCGCCCAGGCCATCGTCTGCCGCACGCTCGTGCCGACGCTGCAGACGCTGGGCGTCGAGCACCACCGCATCACGCGGCCGGACGAGACCGAGTTCATCTGCGACCGCACCATCCAGCAGGCCTACAAGACGCAGGCCCCGGCGGCGCTGATCCTCTCGCCGCTGCTCACCAACAACCCCGCGTGGAAGTGAGGCCCGCCATGGCCAGCCAGGAGTCCCCCGTGACCCGCGACACCGCCAAGGTGATGAACCGCGCCGACATCACGCGCCGCCTCGTCGCCCGCCTGAAGGACGAGGAGGCCGTGGTGGGCGGCATCGGCCACACCAACTTCGACCTCTGGGCGAGCGGCCAGCGCCCGCAGAACTTCTACATGCTGGGGAGCATGGGGCTCGCGCCTTCGATCGCCCTCGGCGTCGCGATCGCGCAGCCGAAGCGGCGCGTGTTCTGCCTCGAGGGCGACGGCTCGATGATCATGCACCTGGGCTCTCTGGGCACGATCGCGATGGTCGCTCCGCGAAACCTCGCCATCGTCCTGCTGGACAACGGCATCTACCAGATCACGGGCGGGCAGAAGACGCACACCAGCCACCGCACCGATCTCGTCGGCATCGCGGCGGCCTCCGGCATCGAGCGCGCCGAGTGGGCCCGCGACGAGGCCCACTTCGAGGCCTGGGTCGACCGCGCGCTCGCCGGGGACGGCCCGTGGCTCATCGGCGTTCGCACCGACAACGCGCCGCCCGCCGGCGTCACCGACCGCGACCCGGTGCGCATCCGCGAGCGCTTCATGGTCGGCCTCGGCGTGCGCAAGTGAGCGCCATGAAATATCCCCTCCTCATCGGCGGCGAGTTCGTGGAAGGCGCGCGCAGCGCCGTCCTGCGCGACAAGTACCGGGGCGAGCCCTACGGCGAGATCGCGCTGGCTTCGCGCGAGCAGGTGGCGGCGGCCGTGGCCGGCGCGCGCGCGGGGTTCGAGGCCCACAAGCTGCTCGCTTCCGAGCGCGCCGCCATCCTCGCCAAGGCGGCCGACATCGTGCTTTCGCGCAAGAGCGCGCTCGAGAAGCTCATGACGGCGGAAGCCGGCTTCACCACCCCCGACGGCGACAACGAGGTGCGTCGCTGCGTGGAGACGCTCCGGCTCTCGGCCGAGGAAGCCAAGCGCCTCGAAGGCGAGCTGGTGCCCATGGCCGCCGCCCCCGGGCTCAAGGACCGCATGGGCTTCACCATCCGCGTGCCGCGCGGCGTGGTCTGCGCCATCACCCCCTTCAACTCGCCGCTCAACACGGTGGCGCACAAGCTCGCGCCGGCGCTGGCGGGCGGCAACGCCGTGGTGCTGAAGCCCTCGGCCTTCACGCCGGCCACCGCCGTGGAGCTGGGGCGCGCGCTGCTCGATGCGGGGCTCCCGCCGAAGCTTCTCGCCATCGTCCACGGCTCCGGCGAGGAAGTCGGCCGACAGCTCACCGAGGACCCGGCGATCGCCTACTACACCTTCACCGGCAGCACGCGCGTGGGCCTCGAGATCCAGAAGGGGGCGCTCCTTCGCGGCACGCAGCTCGAGCTGGGCAGCATCGCGAGCACGATCGTCTGCCACGACGCCGACACGAGGAAGGCGGTCCCCAAGATCGTGAACGCCGGGTTCCGCAAGGCGGGCCAGGTGTGCACCTCGGTGCAGAAGCTCTTCGTCGACCGGCGCATCGCGCCCGCCTTCACCGACGCCTTCGTCGCCGCCGTGAAGGCCCTGCCCTTCGGCGACCCCGCGGACCCGCGCACGGTCGTGGGCCCCATGATCAGCCGCGGCCACGCCGAGCGCGCGCTCGCCTGGGTGAAGGAGGCCGAGCGCGCGGGGGCGGAGATCCTCGCCGGCGGCACCCTGGAGGGCAGCGTCATGGCGCCCACGGTGCTGCGCCGGGTGACGCCGGCCATGCGCGTGGTGTGCGAGGAGATCTTCGCGCCGGTGGTGTCGGTGATCGAGTTCGACGAGGTGGCCGAGGCCTTCGCCGGCGCCAACGACCAGCCCTTCGGCCTCGCCGTGGGCGTGTTCACCTCGAACCTGCACACGGCCTTCGCCGCGGCGCGCGCGCTCGACTTCGGCGGCATCCACATCAACGAGGCCTCCAGCGCCCGCGTGGACGCGATGCCCTTCGGCGGCGTGAAGGCGAGCGGCCACGGCTTCGAGGCCCCGGCG
>Ga0209477_1001091_pt1 | contig 16621 bp, 12 predicted proteins | sample KloWWTupernatant_FD_187180 | JGI IMG/M metagenome (GOLD analysis project Ga0209477, IMG submission 187180) | Active sludge microbial communities from Klosterneuburg, Austria, studying microevolution and ecology of nitrifiers - Klosterneuburg... | ecosystem: Engineered > WWTP > Aerobic digester >... | reverse complement strand
CCTGATCCAAATAATAAATCCACAACGGTAAATTTAGAATCTCTGACCATTGAAGATACTGATGATAAAATATTTATCCGTATAAAGGCCTCTCATTTTTTATGGAAGATGGTACGAAGAATTGTCGGGACACTTACTGAAGGTGGCAGAGGAAATTTAGGAACAAAGGAAATTAAAAAATATCTTAACACTTATTCAAAAGAGACAGCAGCTTTTACAGCTCCCCCATCGGGACTTTTTCTTGAAGAGATTTTTTATTGATTTGAAAAATTTTATATAATGATCTGATATGGATAAAAGCGTAATGATAACCGGTGCTACGGGATTGATAGGTAGGAATGTAGTGGAAGAACTTTGTTCGAAAGGATCCTTTGTTAAAATTCTTACAACAAATAAAGACAAAGCCAGAAAACTATTTAAAAAGCATTTCACAATCCAGATTTTTGAATGGGAGAAATATGATGACCCCTTCTCACTTTCTAATATTATAAATGAATCAGACTGTATAATTAATCTCTCCGGAGAAAATCTTTCTGCAAAGAGATGGGATAAAAAATTCAAACAAAAAATTTACAACAGCAGAATAAATACAACATCACTTATTTCCGATGCAGTCAGAATCTCTAAGAATAAACCTGAATGTTTTATCAACGCTTCAGGAATTGGAATATACGGATTCAGAGGTGAGGAGATACTGACTGAAGACGATAATACTGGTAAAGATTTTCTCGCTAAGCTTTGTGTGGACTGGGAAGCAGAAGCTATTAAATCAGTGCAGCAGGGAGTCAGAGTAGTTACTCTAAGATCAGGTATTGTTTTAGATAAGAATGAAGGTGCACTGAAAGAATTTATTAAGCCATTCAAATATTATGCGGGTGGATATCTTGGTTCAGGTAAGCAATGGATCTCATGGATTCATATTAAAGATATTACATCGATGATCTTATTTGCTGTCAACAATTATAAAGTCGCAGGTGCATTAAATGTATGTTCACCAGAGCCGGTTACCAATAAAAAATTCAATGAAGTATTGGGACAACAGCTTGGAAAACCTTCATTCCTTCGGGTACCTTCATTTGCTTTGAAGTTGGTAGTAGGTGAATTTGCCGAAAACATTCTTCATGGACAGAAAGCTTTTCCTAAGAAAGCATTTGAATCCGGATTTGTTTTTGAATATCCGTATCTTAAAGATGCCCTGCAAAACTTACTTGGTGAATAGTGAATTATCAAAGAGAATATATTTTAAATGAATTTCAAAGACTTGTATTCACTGAGTTTGGAGAACATATTGAGCGGATAGAAAAGCTGCATGCCGACGCATCTGAAAGAAATATATTCAGGATAGTAACTTCTGAAAGGACTCTGATAGGAATCAACAATATTTATACTGACGAAAATACTGCATTTATAAAATTCTCTGATTCATTTAAAAAAGCCGGATTAAAAGTACCGGAAGTATTTGGTGTATCTCATGACAGTCAGATCTATATAGAAGAAGATCTTGGTGATATGACATTATACAAATATTCTCAGACAGCTCCGCACGGGAATACTTCAGATCTTTTTAAAAAAGCTCTATGCGACTTACAGGATTTTCAGATAAAGGGAATAGATTGTATTGATTTTAGTTATTGTTATCAGTCAAAAGAATTTTCAGAGGAAACAATTTATTCTGATTTTGATAAATTTGAAGATTATTATCTGAGAAAAATAAAAAATACAGAAATTGATGAAGAGCTTTTTAATTATGTAAAGGGATTTTTATCAGAGTTAAACAGCAATTCAGATAAAGAATATTTTCTTTACAGAGATTTTCAGACAAGAAATATAATGGTAAAAGAGAATGAGCTTTATTATATAGATTATCAGTCTGGAAGAAAAGGTCCGCCGCATTATGATGCGGCTTCATTTCTTTATTCAGGCAGTATAAATATTACTGAAGAAGAAAGAAATTTTTTTCTGAGACACTATATAGATTCATTTAGCAATAAAATCAATTTAGATAAGGAAAAATTCAAATATGAATTTTATTTTTTTGCTTTGATGAGATTGATTCAAATATTAGGGAGTTACGGATATACTTATGAAAAGAAAAAAGATGAAATGATGTTAAAGAAAATTCCGAAAGCGATTGAAAATATCAGAGGTTTGAAAAATTATATCACAGAACCGTTGTTGCTGAAATTCATTGAAAGAATTTCAGCATAATATAGTTTGGTTATTCATATCTTAAAGCGTCGATTGGATTTAGTTTAGCTGCTTTGTAAGCAGGATAAACACCGAAACCAATTCCAACTGCAGAACAAACTAATAATCCGATCACAACCCAGTCATAAGGAATTACTACCGGACTGTTCAGATAAATACCGAGCAAATTACCTGTTAACACTCCAAGGAAAATTCCGATAATGCCTCCAAGTTCACAAAGTATTACTGCTTCTACAAGAAACTGAATAAGTATGCTTTTACTTTTTGCACCGATAGCTTTTCTGATTCCGATCTCTTTTGTTCTTTCAGTTACAGATACCAGCATGATATTCATAATTCCGATACCTGCCGCGAGTAATGCAATGAAAGAAATAAATCCCGCGCCGTATTTGAAATATTTTGTAAAATTATTAACCTGACCTATCAGAGATTCATTTGAAAATATTTCAAAACTATCCGGCTCACCCGGTTTATCACCTCTTATTGATCTGAGAACAGTAACTATGTTTTCAATAGACTCATTAAATAATTCTTTACTTGGTGCTTGAATGGCAATATTCATTGACCTGTTATTTTTTCCATATGCCTGCTGCATAGATGTGATTGGCAGCAGCACAAAATTATCATTACTTTCTCCAAAACCTTCACCTTCTTTTTTAAAAACACCAACTACTTTATACTGGCTGTTATCGATTATAATATCCTTGCCTATCGGATCGACATTCGGAAAAAGTTTATCAACTACATCTGTTCCAATTGCAGCAATTTTTGCATTTCTATCAAGATCGGTCTGTGTAAAAAATCTTCCGTATTGTATTGTTTTATTATTACATTCCAGATAATCCGGTACGACTCCTCCTATATAAAAATTTGGATTTGTCTGATCTTTATTCGTCTTAATTGATTTTTGATATACATAATCTTCTATAGAAATAAATTTATACAGAGTTGCTTTTTCCTGAAGTCTCAGTCCTTCATCATATGTAATATCCTTTCTATTTCTGAATTTTTTATTGGATCTTGCATCGCCAAACTGCATGGCGGGAAATTTCTGTACCTGATAAGTATTACTTCCCAGTGAATTCAGTCCACTTTCAATGCCTGCCTGAAGTGCATTGAGTAAAGTCATGATCGCAATTATAGAAAAAACACCAATGACTATACCTGACAATGTAAGCATTGCTCTTATCTTATTATTTTTAAGAGTATTAAGAGCGATCCGTATTAATTCTATAATCTGCATAATTTTATTTATTCATATCTTAATGAATCTACTGCATTCATTTTGGCAGCATTGTATGCAGGGAAAAATCCTGCGAGTACTCCAAAAATAACCGATACTACTAATCCAAGTATTATTACCCAAAGAGGCATTGCCGTGGGTAGTACATATGCATCTATAATAAGACTGATCGGTACAGATATCATTAGCCCTATCAATCCTCCGAGCAGACAAATAGTGACCGATTCTATTAAAAACTGAAGGAGAATGGTTCTCTTTTTTGCACCGATAGCTTTTCTGATTCCAATCTCTTTAGTCCGCTCTTTTACTGAAACGAACATAATGTTTGCGATACCGACTGAACCAACTATCAGTGATAAAGACGTGATGAGTGATCCGATAATTTTAATAAGAGAAGTTAGACTTTCATAAGTTGATTTAAAAGCTTCCTGCTGATTGACTCCAAAATCATCTCTCTCACCATAAGATACCTTCCGGGCTTTACGCATTATGGATATCACTTCTTCCTTGGTTTCATCCAGATCATTTATGTCGCCTGCTTTGATATTAATTGATAAACTTCTTTTATTCCCAAACAATCTGAAAAATCTTTCGATCGGAATTATTACTCTGTTATCTAAGCTGATTAATCCAAGAAGACTTCCCTGCTTTTCGACAACACCTATGATCCGAAAAGAATAAGTACCAATCTTGATTGTCTTGCCGATCGGGTCTACATTATCAAAAAATGCATTCTTTATGTCCATCCCTATAACGCAGACAGGATAACCGCCGTTTGATTCTTTTTGTGTAAAAAATCTGCCCTCTTCCATATTAGCTCCGAATGTAACCTGATATTCTGCTGTAGTACCAAGTACAAAAACATTTTCCAGTACAAGGTCTTTATATTTCAAAGTCTTTTGTGAGCCTGTCGAAGGGCAAAGTGATGCTGCAGTCTGAGCATTTCTTTCAAGATATTCAAACTGTGTCATAGTAATATCTTTTCTGTTTCTGTAAAATGACCAGTCTTCTTTTCCAAACCATTCGAATTTCTGCACATACAATACATCAGCTCCTACTGCGGAAATGCTTTTTTCAAATGCCCTGTTAATTCCTTCTATAACTGTCTGCATAAGTGTAACGGAAGTGATTCCAATCACTATACCAAGCGTAGCAAGAAATGATCTCAGCTTATTGGCTGTAATCGCCTTGTAGGAAATTATTATATTTTCTTTTATCTCAAGAAATAAATTCATGATATATTAATGACTTTTTCAAATTTCAATTGCCTTTCTTTCCAATACAGCCCTGCCTTTTTCACTTAGCTCATCACTCTCAACGTTTCCATCCCTGATCTTAACTACTCTGTGAGCATGCAGTGCAATTTCTTCTTCATGTGTTACTATAATTATAGTGTTTCCTTTTTGATTAAGCTCTTCAAGTAATTCCATAATCTCATTGCCTGTTTTTGTATCAAGATTTCCTGTCGGTTCATCTGCAAGTATTATTGATGGGTCATTTACCAAAGCTCTTGCTATTGCAACTCTTTGTCTTTGTCCTCCAGAAAGTTCGTTTGGCTTATGAGTCATTCTGTCTTCAAGCCCTACATTATATAATGCTTCCTCGGCTTTCTCGATCCTTTCAGCTTTCGACAATCCTTTATAAACCAAAGGCAGCTCTACATTATGGAGCGCATCACTTCTTGCAAGAAGATTGAAAGTCTGAAACACAAAACCGATCTCGAGATTTCTTATTTCAGCAAGTTCATCATCATCCATTTCACTTACATTTTTTCCATTAAGATAATATTCACCGGCAGATGGAGTATCAAGACATCCGATTATATTCATGAGTGTTGATTTACCTGAACCTGAAGGTCCCATAATCGCAATGTAATCATTTTTTTTTATTTCCAGATCAACACCTTTAAGAGCATATAAAACTTCCGTACCCATGACGTACATTTTCTCTATACCTTTTAGATCAATTAACTTATTCTGCATTATATATGAACTTTAAAATTATTCTTCTAATTTATTCTTTTAATTTAATCTTCTTCTGAACTTCCGAAATTATTTTTTTTCATTTCATTATCCACTTTCACTTTTTTACCGTCTTCAAGTTCTTTACTTATCGCCTTGAAACTACCTTTGATGACTTCCTGTCCATCAGTAACTCCTTCTAAAATTTCTATATATGAATCATCACTGATACCGGTTTTGACTTTCTCCGTTTTTGCAATACTATTGTCAACGAAAAATATAATTTCATCCGGTCTTTCTTTTTTAAGCTGTCTGTTTTCGGATTCTCTTGTAAGATTTTCATTTTCATTATCCTCACCCATTCCAAAATCTTTTTCTTCTCTTACAGTAACTGACTGGATCGGAACTGCAAGAACATCTGTTTTCTTTTCAACTTCAATATCAACTGTACAGCTCATACCAGGTCTCAGCTCCACATCATTGTCAATTATCCTGACCTTCACTATAAAGTTTACAACTTCATCCTGCGTTCCAAGCTGTGAAGCCTGTGCAGAGTTTGCGATCTCATAAACATATCCTTTGAATATTCTGTCAGGAAAAGCATCAATTTCTATTAAAGCAGTATCACCAATATTTATCAGAGAGACATCTGTTTCACCAACATCCACCTGACATTCCATTTTTGAAAGATCAGAAATGGTCATAATATTTGAACCCTGATTCGAAATAGTACCTAAAACTTTTTCACCTGATTCGTTATTAAGCTGAGTTACAGTCCCGTCGATAGGAGCATAAATAGTCGTCTTTGAAATATCATACTTGATCGAAGAAAGACCAGTACGTTGCTGATTGATCACTGAAATATTTGAATTTATCTGAGCAATAATCTGATCGACATTGATCTGAGCATTATCCATATCACTTGATGTAGCCAGACCTTTGTCATATAATTGTTTTATCCTGTCAAGCTCAAGTTCAAATTTCCTAAGTGAAACTTCCTGAATTTTCAAATTACTTTCAGCAACATTTATAGCTGCATTTTGCTGCTGAAGCTGTGGTGCAAATGCCTCCTGTTTTATCTTTACAAGCAATGCTCCTTTTTTTACCTGCTCGCCTTCTTTAAAAGGAAGGGAAACAATTTCACCGCTGACTTCAGCGCTGATATCAACTTCAGTCTCCGATTGTATCTTACCAGTAGCCGTAACTAACTGAGTAATGTTTCTCTTTGAAATTTTTTCCGTCTGCACTGTGATAAGTTCTTCTTTTTTTCCGGACATTATAACAGCAACTACGATCAGCACAATAAGTAAAATGGAAATTATCCAGAACATTTTCTTCCGGCTTTTCTTTTTCTTTTTTCTTACCGGTAATGGCGGATTGATAATAGGGGTTGTAGATTCAGACATATTTTAAAGTATTAAATTTATTTATTAAAATTGATTATTAATATCTTAGCTCACCTAAGAAATATTGTAAATTCTTTTCTGAAAGAAGGAAGTCATAATATGAATTTATTAAATCGATCCTCAAATTATTCAGTCTTATTGTAGCAGTCTGGACATCAAGTAATATACCGGTTCCGACTCTGTAACTTTCCTCAGAAAGAAGTTTATCCTGTTCGGCTGATGTGATGTTCCTTTTAAGAATTTCTATCTGTTTGTATTGTGTTTCCAGGTCAATGTAGGCTTTTCTTACTTCACCCTGGATCTGCTTTTCAATTATTCTAAGGTTGTCTTCGTTTTGTTTTATGGCAATTTCTGAGATCTGAGATCTGTTTTTGATGCTGTTTCCCTGAAAGATCGGGTAGCTTAAAGACAATCCAAAACTAAAAGATCTGGTATCCAGCAGACCTCCAATATTCGCTGCATTAAGATTATAACTTATACCTCCAATAATTGTAGGGAAATAAAGATTTTTCTGATCTATGGAAAATTGAGTCTTACTTACCTGAATTTGCTGCAATGTAGATTTATAATCATACCTGTTACTCAATGACCTTTTAGTTAGTGTACCCAGATCTGTATATTTGCTCATAATTGACTGAAGTTCACTTTCCGTAAGTTCACCCACAATGTTCGGATCTGATATTTTATATGATTCAGTAAAATCGGAATTCATTGCAAGAAGAAGATCTATCTGACTTTTATCAAACTCATTCAATGCTCTTTCCAGTGCAAGTTCATTCTGAGCTACCTGAACATCCTGTCTGTAAACATCTGCTATAGTTCTTTTACCGACATTCATAAATTCTTTTACACTTTCAAGTTGTGATCGGGAATCTGTAAGATTCTCTTCGTTAATTATAATGATCTTTTCCCTTTTCAGAACATTGAAATAGGCACTGTTCACTCTGAATGCAATATCATATTTCTCTTTATCAAGATTAATTTTTACAGATTTTTCATTTTCCTCCTGCAGATCGACCTGAGCATAGTTAGAAAATCCGTCAAACAAAGTAATATTGGAGTTAACTCCTATTCCAAAACTGTTTATCCATGTATCCTGCTTAGGAATAATGATCGGTACACCATTTTCAAATCTGACTGTACCTTCAGAAAAAGTATTGTTTCTGTTCCAGTTTGCTGAAAGATTCAGATCAGGAAAGAGATTACCGACTGCTGTATTTGTATTTAGCTTTTGAATTTCAACGCTGCCTTCGAGGTTGGAAACTGTCGGACTATTCTTTAATGCTTTATTTATTGCATCTCTGAGATTTAGGACTTCCTGCGAGTATATATTTCCTGCAAATGTAAAAAGCAAAAAGATAAATAAAGGGAAAGTAAATTTTTTCATTAATTAATTTTTATTCTGGATTTGCTTCAAAAATAACGAATGGTAAAATAATAAGTTTCATTTATACATAATATATAAAAATAATTGTTTCTACTAAGCTTTGACTTTAAATTTATATCAAAGGTTTCATTAATTAAGCCGGCATCAATTCTTTTATTGATTTAATTACCATTGGTACTTTTATAAATAAGTTTCATTAAAATATTTATAACAGTAATTTATAAAAATTAAATTTTAAAATGATATATATTACACGCAGAGAACATTTTTCTGCATCACACATTCTTGAAAATATTACATTATCTAAAGAAAAGAATACAGAGATATTTGGTAAATGTAATAATTTTCACGGACATAATTATTACGTTGAAGTAACACTGGCAGGCACTCCTGATAAAGACAGCAGTTACGTAATGGATCTTAAAAAACTAAAAAAAATTATAACTGAAGAAATTTTAGATAAAGTAGATCACAAATTTCTAAATGAACTTGAAATGTTTAAGAATATTATACCTACCACTGAAAACATGGCTGTAATTTTCTGGGAAATACTTTCAAAAAAAACAGACTCAGATAATGCACGGTTGTATTCAATCCGGCTTTATGAAACTGAAAAGAATTTTGTTGAATATCGCGGAGAGCAATGAGCATATTTTCTTATAAATATTATGAAAAGCTTAAGCAGAAAAAGTACAGACGCGAAATAAAAAAATTTCTTATTGAAGGAGACAATTTAGTTTTTGAATGTCTTGAATCTGAACGATACAGAGATTCTATAGAAGCTGTATTTGTAAGAAGAGATTATGAAAATGGGACACTTCTTAAGAAAATTTATACCGAGATTCCGAATGTCAGGGTTGAAGATCTGACAGAAAGTGTATTTAACAAGCTTTCGGAAACTGTTAGTCCTCAGGGAATAATAGCATGTGTCAGAAATATAGAAACACCTGAAATTAATGGATCATTTAACTCAGATCTGATTATCGCACTTGATAATATTAATGACCCGGGAAATTTAGGAACTATTATCAGAACATGTTACTGGTTTGGTGTAAAAGAGATCTTGCTTGGAAATGACACGGTAGACCATCTCAATCCAAAAGTCATAAGAGCGTCACAGGGAGCTGTGTTCCATACTGATCTTTACAGGACAGAAGACCTCAAAGAAAGTCTGTTGGAAATTGAATCAAAAGACAGACATGTTTATCTTATGGATGTAGATTCAGAAATGAATATTTCAGATATTGGAAAAGATACGTTAAATAAATTTGTACTGGTATTTGGAAATGAATCAAATGGTATTTCTAGGGAAATTTCATCTGAGAATAAATTTAAAAGTATGAAGATCAAAGGATATTCGGAATGTGAATCTTTAAATGTTGCAGTCTCAGCCGGTATTGCAATTTATGAATTTCGAAATGCTTTAGAAATAAGTTGATCATGAAATAAGTTAAATTTTAAAAATTACAATATTTTTTTAAAAAAATTTCACAAAAAAAAGCTGTCTCTAAAATTTCAGAGACAGCTTTAAATTTTTTACTGAATATTTATTTTATAAGAACCATTCTTTTTACAGATTTGAATTCTTTCTCACCTGTTACATCTATTCTATAGAAATAAACTCCACTTGCAAAATTTGCACCGTTAAATTCTGCTGAGTAATTTCCGGCAGGTTTAATTCCGTCGACTAACTTTGCAATTTCTCTACCTGTGATATCATAAACTCTGATCTGAACATTTCCCTGTACAGGCAAAGCAAAATTAATCTTTGTTGCAGGGTTGAATGGATTTGGAAAATTCTGTGAAAGATCAAAGGTTTGAGGAAGTTCACTGTTAACAATATTACCGTTACTGTTATTTATATTGGTAAGACTTGAATCAACAATATTAAACATTCTGTAACTGATCTGTGTGTTAAATGTACCATTTAGACCTGTATAAGCATTGATCTTTGTAAAGAATGAACCTGTAGTAATTGTATCCCTGAGGAAGAAATGAAAACTTTCATTGTTAAAATTTTGAGTTGTATCAGAAAGACCCACTCTCATTCTTAAAACTCTCATTCCAAGTCCGGCAGTATCGATTATTAAACCATTAGTAGCACCTGGTAGTGAATTTGTAGCAAGTCTTAAAAGATTTCCAGCTGTAGATGGATTCCTGGGTCTGAACCTGAAAGGGAGATCACTTAAAGTATCTCCATTTTGGTTGACTACATAATTATATGTGAATGTAGTACCGTTTGGTGCGAGTGCAGGATTTATTTCAAAAAAATACTGATGTCCCGCTAATTCAAATCTTGTTTCATTCGGATTAGTATGTTTAATGTAAATATCAAATTCAAAAGTATTAGGAGTGTAGGTGTAATTTGTTACTCTTAATTGATAAGTTGGTAAAATGTATGTACTGTCTCCACCGGCTTTCGCAAAATTTAATGATGTAAAAATTACGATTAGCGGTAGAAGTAGTTTAAAGAGATTTTTCATTTTTTTATTAAATGTTATTTTTTAAAAATAGTTTATGCAATCTAACGTATAAATTTTTATTAATCCACATAAATTTTTAGTATTGATTTGGATTAGAATTACCATTCAAATTTATGGTGTTACTTTTGTTACAAAATTAAATGAATTGTTATCTGCAAATGTAAGATCAGCAATGTCAACCAGTCCATCTGCATCGAGATCTGTTGGAACATATCCTGTAATAAATAAATTTGCGTCATTTTCAATAATCCCGTTATCTGATAGATCAATCGATCCGTCTTGATTTACATCTCCTGAATAAATACAATATTTACTGCCGACAAGTATTTCATTACTTCCATAAGACTGCGCAGCAGAACCGGTAAAATCATATTCAAAATCATTTCCGATTGTTAATGCAATTCCACCGGTTTTACTCCATGTCTCAAGTCCGTTTCTGTGTGATATTCTTATATAGTAAGTTCCGTTTGGAGTATTATTGAAAATGTTCCAGCCACTTAAACTTGAAGAATTCAGTACTGTTGTACTTGAATCCACTACAGCATAAGGTGAAACAATCTGATGTAGATAGACTTTCACAGTATCACTGATATTCATTGAATTTGAATTATCATCATAAAATGCCTCTATTGCTGCAGTTAAATTCAGATTTATTGCCTGAGTATTATAAAGTTTATATATAAAACCGCTTGTTCCCGAAAGTCTGGTTACATACATTTCATTATCCTGATCGACCCCAAGAGAAGGGATAGTAAAACTTGCATCATGAATAATTTGACTTGTTGCTGTATCTACATTTAATGTCAGTGAAAATAATTTACCATTTCCATAATCCGCGCAAATATATTTTCCGTAAAGTCCCGGAAGTTTAGTGCCTCTGTAAACATATCCTCCTGTAACTGTTGTACCTACTGTTCTGGGATAATCCCATACCGGTCTGGTAAACCCTTTGCCTGTAGTATCACATGTACCATAGCATAAAAATCCTTCCATCTTATTCCATCCGTAATTTTTTCCGCTCTCTATAATATCAATTTCTTCTCTGGCACCCTGTCCTACATCCCCCAGCCAAAGCTGTCCATTGAGTTCGTCAAAAGAAAACTTCCATGGATTCCGAATTCCATAAGCAAAAATTTCTTCTTTATATCCGGAACTGTTTCCATAATATGGATTTGAAGTTGGAATTGAATATGCTTTTCCGCCGCCGGCAGAATCAACATTAATCCTGATCATAGATCCCAGTAGAGTTGCTCTGTTCTGTCCATTTCCATTTGGATCACCGCCGCTGCCACCGTCACCAAGTCCAAAATAAAAATATCCGTCAGGTCCAAAAGCAACTTTACCTGCATTGTGATTTGTAAAAGGCTGAAATAATGTAAGCAAAATATACTCAGTAGAAGTTATTGCAGTATCAGGATTGGATAAACTTGCAGTAAATCTTGATATCCTGGTCCATGTCTGAGAGGCACTGTCAAATGTATAATTTACATAAAAAAATCTGTTAGTCTCATACTGTGGATGGAATGCCAGTCCGAGTAATCCCTTTTCACTTCCAGACTGTGAAACTTTTCCTGTCAGGTTTATGAAAAGCTTTTTTGAACTGACTACCGGATCATTATTAAAAACATAGATCAGTCCTCTCTGCTGTGCTACAAACAATCTGTTGGTGCCGTCATAAGCATGCACAAGTTCAATTGGATTGTCAAATGCTGCTAAATTTGGAAATGCAATTTTCAAACTGTATTGCGATTGGGAATTTGTGTAAAAAAATGTAATGATGCATAATACAATTATGCGGAAAGTTTTTTTCATGGTGTTTTTTTTTAAATGAATAAATAATAATTAATTTTTTAAAAAATATAATAATTTATATAATTTACTTATATATATTTTTTCTTTAATTGTTGCTGATCTGTAATTACAGATATTCTAACTCTTTTGGGGGTTTGTTTAAGGTGTGATCTTACTTATAAAATTGTTTGCATTATTATCCGTTGCCGCTGCATCCGTCAGATCCACAATATCATCACCGTTAATGTCAGTACTTACATATCCTGAAGTAAAATTATAAGCATCATTATCTATCTGACTAAGATCTGAAATATCAACTGTGCCGTCCTGATTCACATCACCACTGAAAATGCAATACTTTGAACCTTTTTGTATGAGATTATTTCCGAATGCTTTTGATGCAGAATTTGTAAAATCATACAATGAAGGATTACTCTGCGTAAAGTTCAACGGCTGATTACTCCAGGTTTCTACTGAATTTCTGTGAGTGACTGCTATATAATAATTTCCGGTTGTTATATTTGAAAAAAGAAATGTACCAGTAAAGTCAACTGAATCTATGACTGCTTTTGATGAATCAACAATTTCATAAGGAGCAGATGAACTTCTTAAATACACTTTCATAGTATCACTTTTATTTAATCTGTTGTTCATTGTATTATAAAGTCCTTCTGTTACCAATGTCAGATCAAGCGTAGTATTGGAATTATACGGAATATAAATATCATCATATATGCATGAATCATTTGCACCTGTTACATGATTCCATAATGTACCCGTAAAAAAAAGATTCTGATCTGTATAACTACTATCAGCTGTTGAACCCATAAGAGTTGCAGCATTTCTCGGATCAGATTGTGGGAAATTTCCTGCTGCATTATCTGCATAAAGTGTCCATACTTTATTTGAAGGATCAAAAGTAACTCTGATACTCAGATATTGATTTGCATAATCACCTGATGAAATCACATTTGTAAATCTGGAATTTCCGTTTATTCCATTAGAAAATTTAGCAAGTCTTAAAGCATCTGTACTTCCGCTTTGACCAAGGATTACAGCATAACCTTCACCTGTAGTTACATCTGAGGTAGTTTTCCCAAGTATGAATGCTGTTCCATAATTATTATTATCAAAACCTGACGGATCAGTTCTAGTCTGACGCATATTTATCGCCCATTCTAATAAGTTACCTGCATTAGTAAAATTCGATGGATATCCTGAAACTGAAGAAAGATCTACATGTGCAAAATCTCTGCCTGCTGTAGTACTTGCTGATTTATTATATCCATTACTCACTGATATTGAAGTAGGATTATTAGTTTCTGTTTCCTGCCAGACAGCAGAGAAAGGTGAAAGAGAATTTCCAAGAGAATTATTATTAGCTTTATTAAAATTATCTAAAAGTACAGATGAATAATTTTGAGATCCAGGTTGTGTCGCAGCATTTACTTGCGGGATGGATCCGTTGGTTTTATAATTTCTCTGAGTACCCGTGCCGTTGTATGGATACATTCTGAAATAATAACCGGTATTCGAATTCAATCCGTTAAATGAATGATTATTAGCTCCTGCATAAGTTAGATTCATTACAGCACTTCCGTCAGATAAAATCATATCATCTGTATAAGTAACTCCGTCTGAAGGATTTGTAAATGTATTAGAATTATTTGCAATCAACAAATATCCTGAAGGTGCCTGTGATCCGGGTATTGCGTCTGTCCATGTAAGCTCAGCAGTAGATTGCGTCACAGTCCCGGCAGCAAAGTTTGTAATATGATTTGTAGGTTCTGCAACCAGTGGATTTGAAACTGTAGCATTTGTCTGTGGTACAGTTCCGTTTATTTTGTAATTTCTGCTAGCTCCGCTGCCGATATAAGAATAAGATGTAAAGTAATAAGTTTTTGTAGAAATCAGATTATTAAAAGTATGTGAATTCGGATCAGTATGCGGAGTATTTAAAATGGCAGTTCCGTCTGAAAGTATTGTGTCTGTAACATATTCCGATCCGTCAACCGGCACAAAATAATTATTCATGTCATACGCCAATATAAGATAACCATCAGGAAGCTGTGCGCCGGATGCATCTGTCCAGCTTAGATTTATTGAATTACTTGTTGGCACAGATGAAAATGAACTGAAATGATTAGTTGCTTCTGTAGCATAAACAGGATTTAATTTTGTCAGATCATTAAAATTAATATAAGCTGTATATTCAGGATGATCAGTAAATGGATTTCTGTTTTGCTGAATGGACTGAATATAATTATTTCTGTCCACTTCCCATTTATCAGGTGGATCCTGTCTGCACCAGTCCAGTAACAGATTGAGATCCTGAGGTGCTTCACTGAGCGAAGGCAATCTGGTTCCGTTGAGCCAGTTAAAATCCCAGTCATTTCCAGAAAGTCCGTCATATCTTATGGTCATAAAAAGCATGGCTCTTGCTACATCTCCTTTAAAACTGTTCATAGGTTCATATACTGTCTGACCAAGATTATTTGTGCCGACTTTTCCGTTCAGGAACTGATAAGTTACATTTACTACTGTTCCAAGAGGATGATTACTTCTTCTGCCATTTGCATTATTCTGATGGGTCGGGAATAAATGATGCTGATCAGAATACTGATCGTTTGAAGTAGAAGGATGGGTAGGCATCCAGCTGTAAGCAAATACATGCTCTCTGCTCATAGTTCCGAAAGAAAAACTTCCGCTGTAAATATGTTCATAACCTGTGTAAACACAAAATACTGACTTCGTCCCGTTTCCGTTATCTATTGCAGCAAAGTTGTTAATATTTGTAGAGATATAATTATCGTAAGCGATCCTTGTATAAGGTGATCTTATTCTGGATTCAAGGTCAGTAACAAAAGAAGCTGAAGATGTGGAAATTGAATTGTAATAAGAGCCCGCCTGAGAATATACTTTCGGTGTAAAAAAAATTACATAAGAAAGAAGAAATACCGGAATGAAAAATCGGTTCAAAAATATTTTCATAAATATTAACCGGATCAGAATTGATGACTTAGCCGGAGATAAATTTTGTGTTTACAAAGATATACTAATGCAATTTTTATATCAATTGTATTAATGAACAATAAAATACGGGATAAGAAAAATCCTATCCCGTATTATAGTGACAGTTTGAAAACTTTCCCTGATCAGACTGCCTGATTTAGCCCCACTCTGAATTTTAAAATTTTAAATTTTAAATTTTAAAATATAAAAGTTTCGAAATTCCTACTTTTGATTATCAGATCATAATTTTAATTAAGGTCTCATTATTGTTACAATATTAAAAGCATTGTTGTCTGTAATTGATAAGTCATTTAGATCTACCAGTGTGTCTCCGTTTATATCCGAAGGTACATATCCGATTATAAAATTAAATGCATCATTATCTATAGGAGAAAGATCTGCAAGATCTACTATTCCATCCTGCGTTACATCTCCACTGTAAATTGTATATCTGGAATTTATTAATGTTAAATTGTTTCCGTATGCCTTTGAAGATGCATTTGTAAAATTATATGCTGCCAGTGATGAAATAAAACTTACTCCGCCAGCGCTCCATGTTTCAATGCTGTTCCTGTGTTTTACTGCAATGAAATAAGGAGTATTGTTTGAAGCTGATGAAAAATTAAAGTTACCTTTTCCTGAATCATTCAAAACAGCTTTTTCTGAACCAATTACATTGTAAGGTGAATTGATATTTCTCAATTGCACTAATACAGAATCAGAGATCATAGTATTGCTAAAGCTGTTATAAAAACCTTCTATTAACAAAGTAAGATTTAAATTTTTTAAACCTGTCATTAATTCATTATCAGACTGCAATGAAATATTAAAATCTCCTTTGGAAGGGTCATTTGTCTGAATATTCAACAGTGCATTTTCATATGCATCAGATTCTGAGACAGAACTTAATCCGGCAGTATTCAGTCTGACAGTTATAAGCCCGCTGTCATCAGGAGTAATTGGAGTCGGCAAAGTATTTATAAGTGTAAACAATGTTGAAAAAGATCCGGTAAATACAGGACTGCTTAATGTAAGGTTGCTTGTACCAGTATTTTTTATATAAATTTGCTTTTCATATATCTGTGGATAATTAACAGTACCAAATGAAATTATCGAATCTGAAGATTTAT
>Ga0209477_1001090_pt1 | contig 16633 bp, 12 predicted proteins | sample KloWWTupernatant_FD_187180 | JGI IMG/M metagenome (GOLD analysis project Ga0209477, IMG submission 187180) | Active sludge microbial communities from Klosterneuburg, Austria, studying microevolution and ecology of nitrifiers - Klosterneuburg... | ecosystem: Engineered > WWTP > Aerobic digester >... | reverse complement strand
GGAAGGTCTGCACAACCCAAGCTTTCGCAGGAGTTGAGGGTTAAAAACCTATTCACGAAACAGGCAACTCGGTTTCAGAGAGTTTCGGCGCATATTGCCGCTGATTCGCAACCATTTCAGGCCGCTTTGGGGCCGGTGCCGCATTGCAGGCGCACTCATGCCTTGGCCCTTTGCAACAGCGTGCCTCTGGCCATCCACAAATTGCTCAGCGCAAACAGCGTCATCAGTTGCGCCGTGTTCTTGGCCAGCCCCCTGTAGCGCACCTTGGTGAATCCGAACTGGCATTTCAGAACCCTGAACGGATGCTCTACCTTGGCGCGTACGCTGGCCTTCAGTTGCTCGGCCTTGTCCAGCAAACTTCCCCAGGGGGAATTCTTGTCTAGTGCGCGGCGCTTGCCTGGCCGCATCGCTACTTGCCATTCCACGTCCGTGGCTTCGGGCCGCTTGGCAGCACCTTGATATCCCGCATCGGCAAACACCACCGACTCTTCTCCATGAAGTAGGCCGTGACCTTGGGTCACATCGTTGACGTTGGCCGCTGTTCCGATGACGGTGTGCACCAGGCCGGATTCGGCGTCCACGCCAATATGGGCCTTCATGCCGAAGTGCCACTGGTTGCCCTTCTTGGTCTGGTGCATCTCGGGGTCACGCTCGCCGCTGCTGTTCTTGGTGGAACTGGGCGCGGCAATCAAGGTCGCATCCACCACCGTTCCGGTCTTGAGCATCAAACCTTTGGTGGCAAGGGTGGCGTTGATAGTGGCCAGCAACTGAATGCTCAGGTTGTGCTTTTCAAGCAAATGGCGGAACCGCAGGATGGTGGTCTCGTCGGGCAAGCGCATGGCACCGGGGTCAAGACGCGCAAATTCGCAGTACAACGAGATGTCGTGCAGGGCTTCTTCCATGGCCGGGTCGCTCAAGCCAAACCATTGCTGCAGGAAGTGAATGCGCAACATGGTCTCAACAGGAAACGAAGGGCGCCCACCTCTGGCTGTTGTTCCGCTGGATGCAAACGGCTGAATCAGATTCACCAACTCCGTCCACGGCACTACGAGATTCATCTCGTCGAGAAACACGCGTTTGCGCGTGCGCTTGGTAACAAGCCCAAATCCAGCAGTTGCAAGGGTGCTTTGTTTCATAAACGTAGTGTCGCCCCAATCAGCCATCAACTGGATGGGTTTTGCAGACCTTCCTTAACGGTTCATGGAGCCAAGTTGGATGACAGAGGGGCTGGATGGGTTGCGAACTTTACACAGCTGTCAGAATCAGGATAAAGCGCGCCCTGTAGGTACTGCATCATCCCAAAGAAAGTAGAGCATGAGTTTTCCACTAGATACTGACACGGTGTCCCATGGCATTCAGCTGGCAGTTGCTCCCGTATTCCTGCTCACTGCGGTGTCTGGAATGATCGGGGTGGTTGCCAACCGCCTTGCGCGCATCATCGATCGTGCAAGGGTGCTGGAGCAGCGACTGAAAGACACCCCCACAGAGGCGGATACCAGCTCGACGCAGAAAGAGCTGGGTGATTTGAGATTGCGAGGGCTTCTGGCTAACGGCAGCATCGGATTGCTGACGTTGTGTGCCTTTCTCATTGGCGGAACCATCGTCATTCTGTTTTTGGGTGAGACCATCGATTTTCAGATGTTGCGCCTGTCCATTGCCAGTTTCCTGGCGGGCGTTTCCTGCTTCATGCTCGCTCTGGCGTGTTTCATGGCCGAAACGCTGATCGCAACGCGGGTACTCAATTTCGGCAAATATAAGTATTGAGCCAACGCGTTTTCAGGCGATTGTGCTTTTCTCCACCTGCACGACACAGTCGTAAAACGTGGGGCCACGGCCCATGTCGGTGAGTTTTTGGCTCGTCAGTTCATTGACGTTCGTGCCATCGAGTCCCAGCTTGCGCCACCAGATCCCCAGCCCGTTGACTACGCCAGCACGGGCCCGCTCCGAGATGTGCGCGGTACAGCGATAGCTCCCCCGGGTGTTGAATACACGCACCAAATCGCCATGGTCAATCCCTCGTACCTTGGCATCTTCCGCAGAAATCTCCAGCAGGGGCTCGCCTTCGGCATCGCGCAGGCTTTTGACGTTCACGAACGTGGAGTTCAGGAAGTTGCGTGCGGGTGGCGAAATCATCGCCAGCGGGTAAGCAGAATCCGCTATGGGTACTTCGTGGTTCGGTACATGGTTGGGCAGACCGTCCAATCCCTGTGATGCCAGGCGTTCGCTGAAAAACTCGCATGTTCCCGATGGGGTCGGAAACCCCCCCTGGGCATAAGGAGCATCTGGCACGGGCAGCGGCACAAATCCGTCACGTTGCAGCGCTTCGAAATCAATGGCGTCGCCAAATGCGACTTTGCACAGCGAAACGTCGTCTTCGGAAAAGCACGGATCGGCAAAGCCCATGTGGCGGGCCAACTCTCGAAAAATCTGCGTGTTGGGCTTGGCCTCTCCCAGCGGAGCAATGGATGGCTGGTTCAACAGGATATCGGTATGTCCATAGCTGGTATGGATGTCCCAATGCTCCAGTTGCGTGGTCGCCGGCAGGATGTAGTCTGCGTAGTCTGCCGTGTCCGTCTGGAAATGCTCCAGCACGACGGTGAACAGATCCTGGCGCGCAAAGCCAGCCACGACTTTGGACGACTCTGGCGCCACAGTGACCGGGTTGCTGTTGTACACCACCAGTGCCTCAATGGCGGGCCCAAAGGATGCACTGGCAGACCGCAGCAGATCGTCGCCAATGGTGACCATGTTGATGGTGCGTGCCGGGCGGTGGGTGCGCAGGTCAGGCCTCTGCAGGGCGGCCTTGTTGATCGCATAGGTTCCAGAGCTGGACAGCAATACACCGCCAGCCCGTTGCCGCCACGCCCCGGTCAATGCCGGCAGGCAGGCGATGGCGCGCACCGCGTTGCCGCCGCCATGCACCCGTTGCAGACCGTAGTTCATGCGAATGGCGGCAGGCTCACCCCGAACACCGGCCATGCCATAGTCCCTGGCCAGCGAACGGATCTGCTCCACAGAAATTCCGCAAGTGGCTGCGGCACGTTCTGGTGGCCACTCCAATGCCCGTGCGCGTAGCGGTTCCCAGCCCGAGGTGTAGCGGGCAATGTAGTCGTGGTCCAGCCAGTCGTTCTGGATCAATTCGTGCATGAGGGCCAAAGCCAGCGCAGCATCGGTGCCCGGCATCAGGGCGATGTGCTCATGGCATTTTTCGGCGGTCTCGGTGCGCCTGGGGTCGATGCAGATGACCTTGGCACCATTGCGTTTGGCCGTCTGGACATGGCGCCAGAAATGCAGGTTGCTGCCAATCGAGTTGCTGCCCCAGATCAGGATCAGTCTGGATTCGGCGAAAAACTGCACCCGCATACCCACCTTGCCGCCCAGCGTCTGAACCAGTCCTTCGCCCCCCGCTGCGGCACAAATGGTGTAGTCCAGTTGCGATGCCCCCAGGCAGTTGAAAAACCGGGTCGCCATGCTCTCGCCCTGTACCTGTCCCATGGTCCCGGCATAGCTGTAGGGAAGAATGGCCTGGGGATCGCGCGCGGCGATGGCCTTCAGCCGTGTGGCAATGTCGGCCAGCGCGGTGTCCCATTCAACCGTTTCAAACTGCCCTGACCCCTTGGGGCCAGTGCGTCGCAGGGGTTTCAGAATCCGTTCCGGGTGGTAGGTGCGCTCCGGGTAGCGCGACACCTTGGTACACAGCGCGCCGTGGGTCGCCGGATGGGCTGCATTGCCATGCACCTTGATGGCTATGCCGTCGCGTACGGTGGTCACCATGGAGCAGGTGTCCGGGCAGTCATGGGGGCAGGCGCCCAGTACTTCGAAAGTGCCAGTAGGGTTGGATGGGTGCGCGGTTGGATTCATGCTGGCAATGGTAAACCCGCAGCGCCATAATGTCCGGATGAACCTGATTGAAGCGATTGTTGCCAGTGCGCCCGGTATCGCGGCCATCCGCCGTGATCTGCATGCGCATCCGGAGTTGTGTTTCAAGGAGGTACGCACCGCGGATGTGGTGGCGGCCAAGCTGGCGGAATGGGGCGTCCCGGTGCACCGCGGGCTGGGCACCACGGGCGTAGTCGGCATCGTGAAAGCGGGCACATCCACCCGCGCCATTGGCTTGCGGGCCGACATGGATGCCTTGCCCATGCAGGAATTCAACACGTTCGCGCACGCCAGCCAACACCCCGGAAAAATGCATGCGTGTGGTCACGATGGACATACCGCCATGCTGCTCGCGGCGGCGCAGTACCTTGCCAACCACCGGAACTTTGACGGTACGGTGTACCTGATCTTTCAGCCTGCGGAAGAGGGAGGCGGTGGCGCCCGCGAAATGATCCGTGACGGTTTGTTTGAAAAATTTCCGGTCGAGGCGGTCTTTGGCATGCACAACTGGCCAGGTTCCGAGGTCGGCCATTTCGCGGTGAGTTCCGGGCCAGTGATGGCGTCGAGCAACGAGTTCACCATCACCATCCGCGGCAAGGGCGGCCATGCCGCCATGCCGCACAACGCGGTCGACCCGGTACCGGTGGCGTGCCAGATGGTGCAGGCGTTTCAGACCATCATCAGCCGCAACACCAAGCCTATCGAGGCGGGCGTCATTTCAGTCACCATGATCCACGCAGGGGAGGCGACCAACGTCATCCCTGACAGCTGCGAGTTGCAGGGCACGGTGCGTACTTTTTCCATTGAACTGCTGGACCAGATTGAGCGGCGCATGCGGGAAGTGGCCGACCATACAGCGGCTGCTTACGGCGCGAGTTGTGAGTTTGTCTTTGCGCGCAATTACCCGCCCACCATCAATTCGGCAAGGGAAGCGGAATTTGCACGCAAGGTCATGGTAGGCATCGTCGGTGCAGACCATGTGACTGCGCAGGAGCCGACCATGGGCGCCGAAGATTTTTCCTATATGTTGATGGCCAAGCCCGGTTGTTACAGCTTCATCGCCAATGGCGATGGTGCCCACCGCGAGATGGGCCATGGAGGAGGCCCCTGCATGCTGCACAACCCCAGCTATGACTTCAACGACACATTGATTCCTCTGGGCGCTACTTATTGGGTGCGCCTGGCGGAATCCTGGCTGGGTGGAGGAGCAGCATGACAACCTGGATTGATTTGACCCCCCGCGACCGGAGCCAGGAGCTTCCCGCGGCCATTGAACGCGAAGTATCACCGGGGCAGTACCGCTATGTGTTTGAGCACGAAGGCGAGCAGGTCAATGACCCGTCCCACGATGTGACCGGGCAGCTGTTTGTCTCTCCGCGGAAGTATGGTTTTTCGATTCGCGGCTTCCAGGGCGGCAAGACCGCCTGGGCACGGGACTTTGCCAACGGCACTATGCTGTTGTCCAGCCCGGATGGCCAGTCGCATGTGCTGTCGCCGCGGTTTCCTGCGCGCATCGTCTTCCTTGGAGCGGACGGAGCGATTCTGCAGGATTCGGGTGGGGAGCGCCGTGTGGCGAGGGAATCATCAGAATTCGTGACAGTGCGCCTGACCGTGAGCGCCACGGTCGATCTGAATGGTGAATCCCAGGAGTTGGCACGTGTCCAGATCATGCGCATGCTGGATGTGGCATTGGCGCAGCGCATGTTGCCTGCCGGGTCCGACATACGGCTGGTGGATCACACGATCGAGCAGGCAACGGTACAACCCGATCGGCGAACGCCGTCCAGCGACACCGATTTTTCGCAGCTGCTGGACCTGTAGCGCTCCTTCAGGCAGGGAACCTGTCCTTGGCCATTTGAAGCAGACCGTCGAAAATCAGGTTGTCGACCAGCTCGAACGGACGGGTCATGCTGGGGGCCATCTTCCAGCCGGCACCGCCAGTCATGATGCATTTGGGTTCTGCGCCGCAGTGCGCGCGAACATGCTGCACCATGCACTCCACAGCACCGGCAATGGCGTAGGTGCCGCCACTGGTCAATGCATCACTGGTATTGGTGGGGAACTCCCGAACCTCTCCGGTCGGTACGTGCAGACCGGCGGTTCCAGACTCCAGTGCGCGCAGCATGATGCCGTGGCCCGGCAGGATGAAGCCACCCAGGAATTTGCCAGAGGCATCCACGGCTTCCACCGTGACTGCGGTGCCCACCATGACGACGACCATCGGCTTGGCCGGACCTTGCCCCAGCATGCGGTGGTAGGCGCCAATCATGGCGACCCAGCGGTCTGCCCCGAGCCGGGCGGGGTGGTCATATCCGTTGCGCAGGCCGGCCTCGGACTCGGATGCCACGACCCATTGCGGAGCCACATCCCACCACTCCATCTGGTCTTGCACACGCCGTTTGATGGCATCGCCTGCGACTACACAGCCCAGCACGTGCGTAGGCGTCTGCATATTGCTCCAGGGGCCTTCGGCCAGGCGGTCAATGTGCTCCAGGAACTCGGCGCCATGGTGCAATAGTTTGGCATCGGGGCGGGGGGCGTCGTACTGGGCCCACTTGAGGCGCGTATTGCCAATATCCAGTGCAAGAAAAGTCATGTTGTTCTAGCCTTGGCGCCAGGGGAGTCCACGCATCCGCCAGCCACCCTTGTTGCCGCGGTGTGCATGGGCATCGGGATCGCCTTCAAAGCCTTCCAGGATGTTGTAGGCCTCCAGTCCGAGTTCCGTTGCACGCTTGGCTGCTGCGATCGAGCGCACACCGCTACGGCACAGCAGGACCAGCTTCTTGCCATCCGGCACGGCGGCCAGGATGGCTGCATCAAAGTTGGCGTTCATGGCCATGCCAGGCCATTGCTTCCACGCAACACCAATAGCGCCCGGAACAAAGCCCACCCATTCGCGCTCCGCATCGGTACGCACATCGACCAGTACCGCGTCACCCGCCTGCCACCAGGCGTAGGCCAGCGCTGCCGACACATCACCGGCATAGCCAGTGGCTGGACGCATTTCCTGCGCACCAACACCCCCTGCATCGTGACGCACCCCCGAGGTCAGGTTGGCGGGCACAGCTTCGTCAATGCGCTTGGGTTTGGGTAGGTGCAGCGCTTCCATGATGGCGGTGAATTCTGCAAGCGTCTTGCCAGCCACCCGGGTATTGCCGGACTTCTCAGCCCCAATGCTGGAGTGCGTGCGACCATGGTAATCGTGGCCAGGCCAGACGGTGGTTTCGTCGGGCAACTTGAATAGCACCTGCGTCAGGCTGTGGTACATCGCCTCGGGACTGCCCGACTGGAAGTCGGTTCGGCCGCAGCCGTTGATCAGCAGGGTGTCCCCGGTGAAGACATGGTTGTGCCAGGCAAAGCTCATGCTTCCTGCGGTATGCCCCGGCGTGTGCAGCGCCCTGATTTGCTGGCTGCCAAAAGTTAACGTGTCGCCATCGACGAGTTGCACCGCTGCAGTCAGAATCCCGCAGCCTTGGGGCGCAGCAGTTTTTGCGCCGGTGTGTTCTGCCAGCAGGCCCGCGCTCGTGATGTGGTCCGCGTGGGCGTGGGTTTCTACCGTCCACAGCAGTGTCAGGCCGTACTGGCGCATCACGGCAAGGTCGCGCTCGAGTTGCTCATCCACCGGGTCAATGATGAGTGCCTCACGCGATTGTTCATCGAACAGAACATAGGTGTAAGTGCTGGAAGCGGAATCAAACAGCTGGATCGGTTGCATGTGACGGGTGTGGTTGACTGAATTCTGGGCGCGAATGGACTTAGGCGAACTCTACTGGATATTGGATTGGAGTATGCCGTCTCATCGTTGGTGTCGAAAGGCAAAGCTGCAAAGATGAGAAAACAGTATTGCTTAAAAGAGATGCAATGCATGGCGCTGGGTTGGTGAAAACCCTTGCTGTTCCGCACACTGAATCTCATAGTATTCAATCGTTAGTTCTTTAATTACTACAGGAGATAACGCATGACTGACAGCAAAACCCCACGCCGCCGCAACCTGCTCAAGGGTGCCGCCGTAGCCGCAGGCGCCATGTCTGCGCCCATGATTGCCAAGGCGCAAACTGGCCCTATCAACATGCGTTGGCAAAGCACCTGGCCTGCCAAGGATATTTTTCACGAGTACGCACTGGACTACGCCAAGAAGGTCAATGACATGACCGGTGGCGATCTCAAGATCGAGGTTCTGCCTGCTGGTTCTGTGGTGCCGGCATTCGGCTTGCTGGAAGCGGTTTCCAAGGGCACGCTGGACGGTGGACACGGAGTGCTGGGCTACCACTATGGCAAGCAGAACGCCCTGGCACTCTGGAATTCCGGCCCGGCATTTGGCATGGATGCCAACATGATTCTGGCGTGGCACAAATACGGCGGTGGCGCAGAACTGCTGGCCAAGCTGTACGCTTCCATTGGTGGCAATGTGCAGTCGTTCCTGTACGGTCCGATGGCGACGCAGCCTCTGGGCTGGTTCAAGAAACCCATCACCAAGTCGGCAGATTTCAAGGGTTTGAAGTTCCGTACCAATGGGTTGGCGATCGACCTGTTCACCGCCATGGGCGCCGCGGTGAATGCCTTGCCAGGTGGCGAAATCGTCCCGGCAATGGACCGTGGCCTGCTCGATGGCGCAGAGTTCAATAACGCGAGCTCCGACCGTCTGCTGGGCTTCCCCGATGTCTCCAAAGTCTGCATGCTGCAAAGCTACCACCAGAGCGCCGAGACCTTCGAGATCATGTTCAACAAGACCAAATACGATGCGCTGCCTGCGAAGATGAAGGCCATCATCGCAGGCGCTACCGAGGCGGCTTCTGCAGACATGTCGTGGAAAGCCATTGACCGCTACTCCAAGGACTACATTGAGCTGCAAACCAAGGACAAGGTCAAGTTCTACAAGACCCCGGACTCTGTCTTGCAGGACCAACTCAAACTGTGGACCGAAATCGTGGAGAAGAAGTCTGCTGAGAACCCCCTGTTCAAGGAAATTGTGGCGTCGCAAAAAGCGTTTGCAGCACGCGCTGTCAAGTGGGATCAGGACACCTATGTCAGCCGTCGCATGGCGGTGAACCACTTCTTTGGTGCCAAGAAAGCGTAAAGGTTTTTCGCTTCCCTATTCAGCCATCCGGGGGTTGCCTGGATGGCTGATTTACTTAGGCGGTTTGAATATGCAAAAACTATTGCTTGCGGTTGACAAGCTCAGTACCGTGGTAGGTCAGGCGTTCTCCTGGCTGATACTGGCACTCACGCTGATGATTTCCTGGGAGGTGTTCTCGCGCTATGCGATGGACAACCCCCATCCGTGGGCGTTTGATGTGATGAGCATGATGTACGGCACCCTGTTCATGACGGCGGGGGCTTACACCCTGTCCAAGAACGGCCATGTGCGCGGAGATGTGCTGTATGGCTTTTTCCCGCCGCGTTTGCAGGCCGGATTGGACCTGGCTTTGTACATCCTGTTTTTTATTCCTGGTGTGGTCGCCATGGCGTGGGCCGGATACAACTTTGCAGCGGAGTCCTGGGCGATCAATGAGCATTCCAACATCACCGCCAATGGCCCCCCGGTCTACCCGTTCAAGACTGTGATTCCGATTGCTGGCGCCATTCTGCTGGCGCAAGGGCTGGTTGAAATTGTCCGGTGCATCGTTTGCCTGAAGCAGGGTGAGTGGCCCTCGCGCGGCCAGGACGTTGAGGAAGTTGACGTTGAAAAACTGAAAGAAATGGTCCACGTGAAAGACGAAGACATTGCGAAGCTCGACGAGTACGTCATTCACCCCAAGGGAAGCCATCCATGAAAAAAGAAGTCTGGTTTGGCCTGTCGATCATGGCCATGGTCGTGATTGCGGCTTTTGTATTGCTGCCATCACCTTCCCAAATGACGAATGGCCATTTGGGCTTGCTGATGCTGGCCTTGGTGGTGGTGGCCATCATGCTGGGCTTTCCAACGGCCTTTACCCTGATGGGCATGGGGATGGTGTTCGCCTGGATTGCCTACCGAAGTCAAAACCCGGGGCTGGCGGTCCAGCAAACGCTGGATTTGATGGTGCAGCGCACCTACTCGGTGATGTCCAACGACGTGCTGATATCCATTCCGCTGTTCGTGTTCATGGGCTACCTGATCGAGCGCGCCAATCTGATCGAAAAGCTGTTCAAAAGCATGCACCTGGCCACTGCGCGCGTGCCGGGCTCGCTTGCGGTGGCGACCATCATTACCTGTGCGATCTTCGCGACTGCCACGGGCATTGTCGGTGCCGTGGTCACGCTGATGGGCTTGCTGGCACTGCCCGCCATGCTGCGTGCGGGCTATAGCGTGCAACTCTCTGCCGGGGCCATTACGGCTGGTGGATGCCTGGGCATTCTGATTCCGCCGTCTGTCATGTTGATTGTTTACGGCGCTACCGCGGGTGTATCGGTGGTCAAGCTCTACGCGGGAGCATTCTTTCCCGGCATCATGCTGGCCAGTCTGTACGTGTTGTACGTCGTGGTGCTTGCCAAATGGAAGCCGCACCTGGCGCCCCCCATGTCCGAAGAGGACCGTCGCGTGCCCCTGCCACCTTTTGCTGAGATTGTGTCCACCAGTATCAGCAACAAGGTATTGCCTGGCTTGATTGGTGCCATTAAAGGCAAGCGCAATGCGGCCGTTCCGATGCGCGAACTGGTCAACCATCTGGTGATTGCGGTACTGCCCGCGCTGACGGTGGCGCTCATCATGGGAGCGATCTATCTGAAGGTCACTGCGCCCTTGCCACCAGAAACGGTGGAGGGGGTGGTCGCCATGGGTGGAGGCATCTCTGATTCTGCGGAAGACGAAGCCCCAGGCGTGGGCGGACTGGCAGAGCCCGAAGAAGCGGGGGGCTTGCAGCCACTGCCGGCTGAGGCGGGCACTCCCGAATCCACCGCTAAAGCCCCAGTGGAGGAAGTCCAACCCGCAGTGGCGCAAGCACCTGCTCCTGCCCCTGCCCCTGCCCCTGAGGCTGCAGTGCAGGAGCGTCAGCCCGCACCCACGAGCTTCTGGATTGGTCTGGTCAGCTGTGCTGTGGCGCTGGCGTTGTTCTATGCGTATTTCAGTTTTGCACGCCTGGAAATCTTCAAAATGCTGCTGGGGTCATTCTTCCCGCTGGCGATGATGATTCTGGCGGTACTGGGCACCATCGTTTTTGGCGTGGCAACGCCAACTGAGGCGGCAGCCATGGGCTCGCTGGGGGGCATCTTGCTGGCCGCAGCGTATCGCCGGCTGAATATGCAGGTGATGCGGGAGTCGGTCTACCTCACGGCAAAAACCAGTGCCATGGTGTGCTGGTTGTTTGTGGGATCGAGCATCTTCTCGGCGGCGTTCGCGTTGCTGGGCGGGCAGGAAATCATCAACACCTGGGTGCTGTCGATGAACATGACGCCAGTGCAGTTCATGATCCTGGCGCAGGTGGTGATTTTCCTGCTGGGCTGGCCGCTGGAGTGGACCGAGATCATCGTGATTTTCATGCCGATCTTCATTCCGTTGCTGCCCCACTTCGGCATCGATCCCCTGTTCTTTGGCCTGCTGGTAGCGCTGAATTTGCAAACCGCGTTCCTGAGCCCACCTGTGGCAATGGCTGCGTTTTACCTGAAGGGTGTGAGCCCCCCGCATGTGACGCTGAACCAGATTTTTGCCGGCATGCTGCCCTTTATGGCCATCCAGGTGTTTGCGATCTTCCTGCTGTACCAGTTCCCGGCCATTGGCATGTGGCTGCCGGAGATGCTTTACAAGTAAAACATGGAGCCAGGCACACGCGTGCCAGGTTCTGGATATCGGGGCGCTCTGGCGCCCCGTGTCTTTTTCAGGGAAAACTAGATAAGATTGACGTTTACGTAAACGTCAAGTCAGGCACATGCATTCTCATTGCCTGCTGACTCCCGGAGACATTCCAAAATGACTGACCTGTCCGCTGAATTCAAGGCCCTGGCCAACTACCGCCCCACGAACAAGGTGCGCTTTGTCACTGCTGCGAGCCTGTTCGATGGGCACGACGCCGCTATCAACATCATGCGCCGCATCCTGCAGGGCATGGGCGCAGAAGTCATCCACCTCGGGCACAACCGCAGTGTGGACGAAGTGGTTACCGCTGCTTTGCAGGAAGACGTGCAGGGCATCGCCATCAGTTCCTACCAGGGCGGGCACGTGGAGTACTTCAAGTACATGGTGGACCTGCTCAAGAGCCGGGGTGGCGAGCACATCCAGGTTTTCGGTGGTGGTGGTGGCGTGATCGTGCCGCCGGAAATTCGCGAACTCCACGCTTACGGTGTCAGTCGCATTTACAGCCCTGAGGATGGCCAGCGCATGGGCCTGCAGGGCATGATCGGCGAAATGGTCATGCGCTGCGACAAAGATCTGAGCGCCCTGGCCCCTACCGACCTGAATGCCATACAGGGCCATACCGAGGCCAGCTGGCGTGCTTTGGCCCAGTTGCTCACCGCCATGGAGGCTTCCAAGGTAAATGAGGCTCTAGCCCTCGCCATTCGTTCGCAAGCAGCTACAAAAAATATAGCAGTCGTGGGGATCACCGGAACCGGTGGCGCCGGCAAGTCATCGCTGACCGACGAGCTGATCCGCCGCCTGCGCCTGGACCAGAGCGACAACCTGCGCGTGGCAGTCATCTCCATTGACCCCAGCCGTCGCAAGAGCGGTGGCGCGCTATTGGGCGACCGTATCCGCATGAACGCCATCAGCCCCTGGCAGCAGGGTCCCCGCGTATTCATGCGCAGCCTGGCCACCCGGGACTTCGGCTCCGAAATCAGCGCGGCGCTGCCCGATGTGATTGCTGCCTGCAAGGTGGCGGGGTTCGATCTGATCGTGGTGGAAACCTCGGGCATTGGCCAGGGCGATGCGGCCATCGTTCCACACGTGGATGTGCCGTTGTATGTGATGACACCGGAGTTTGGCGCAGCCAGCCAGCTGGAAAAGATCGACATGCTCGACTTTGCCGAGTTCGTGGCCATCAACAAGTTCGACCGCAAGGGCGCCAGCGATGCGCTGCGGGATGTGGCCAAGCAGGTGCAGCGCAACAAGGAAGCCTGGACCACACCCGCCGAGCAGATGCCGGTCTTCGGCACCATGGCCGCGCGCTTCAACGACGACGGTGTGACTGCCCTGTACCAGGCCATGCTGCCCCGCCTGCAGGCGCTGGGGCTGCCGGCCACAGACGCCGGTCAGCTGCCGCGCGTCAACGTGCGCCACAGCAGCAACCAGACCCCGGTAGTGCCTGCAGCCCGCACGCGCTATCTGGCCGAGATCAGCGATACCGTGCGCGGCTACAAGAAGCGTGCGCGTGCGCAGGCGCGGCTGGCCCGCGAAATTCAGCAGTTGCGTGCCGCGGCCGTGATGCTGGAAGTAGACAAACCCGGCAAGGCGCGTGCGGCCGAAGCAGCGCTGGACCTGGCCACCCATCGTGTGGAGCGTCAGGATGCCGATGCCCGCAAACTGCTGGCCCAGTGGCCCGAAATGCAGAAGGCCTACGCCGGTGATGAATACGTCGTCAAGATCCGCGACAAGGAGATCCGCACCGCGCTCACCACCCAATCCTTGAGTGGCACCACCATCCGCAAGGTGGCCCTGCCCCAGTATGAAGACGACGGCGAAGTCCTCAAGTGGCTGATGCTGGACAACGTGCCCGGCAGCTACCCCTACACCGCAGGCACCTTTGCCTTCAAGCGCGAGAACGAAGACCCCACCCGCATGTTCGCCGGCGAGGGCGATGCCTTCCGCACCAACCGCCGCTTCAAGCTGCTCTCCAGTGGTATGGACGCCAAGCGCCTGTCCACCGCGTTCGACTCGGTCACGCTGTATGGCAACGACCCCGACCCGCGTCCGGACATCTACGGCAAGGTAGGTAATTCGGGCGTCTCCATCGCCACGCTGGACGACCTGAAGGTGCTGTACGACGGGTTCGACCTGTGCAACCCGGCCACCAGCGTGTCCATGACCATCAATGGTCCGGCACCCAGCATTCTGGCCATGTTCATGAATGCGGCCATCGACCAGAACATCGAGAAGTTCAAGGCCGACAATGGCCGCGACCCCACCGACACCGAAATTGCCAAGATCAAGGAATGGGTGCTGGCCAATGTGCGCGGCACGGTGCAGGCCGACATCCTGAAAGAAGACCAGGGTCAGAATACCTGCATCTTCTCCACCGAGTTCTCGCTCAAGGTGATGGGCGACATTGCCAGCTACTTTGTGCACCACAACGTGCGCAACTTTTACAGCGTGTCCATCAGCGGTTACCACATTGCCGAAGCTGGCGCCAACCCGATCAGCCAGCTGGCGTTCACACTGTCCAATGGCTTCACCTTTGTCGAGGCCTACCTGGCGCGCGGCATGCACATTGACGACTTTGCGCCCAACCTTTCCTTCTTCTTCAGCAACGGCATGGACCCCGAATACACCGTCATGGGCCGCGTGGCGCGCCGCATCTGGGCCGTGGCCATGAAAGAAAAATACGGTGCCAACGAGCGCAGCCAGAAGCTGAAGTACCACATCCAGACCAGTGGCCGCAGCCTGCACGCGCAAGAGATCCAGTTCAACGACATTCGCACCACGCTGCAAGCCCTGATCGCCATTTACGACAACTGCAACAGCCTGCACACCAACGCGTTTGACGAGGCCATCACCACGCCCACCGAAGACAGCGTGCGCCGCGCCATGGCCATCCAGCTCATCATCAACCGCGAGTGGGGTCTGGCCAAGAACGAAAACCCCAACCAGGGCGCCTTCATCATCGAAGAACTCACCGAGCTGGTGGAGGAGGCCGTGCTGGCCGAATTCACCGCCATTGCGGATCGGGGCGGCGTGCTGGGTGCCATGGAAACCGGCTACCAGCGCGGCAAGATTCAGGACGAGAGCATGACCTACGAGATGCTCAAGCACACCGGTGAGCTGCCCATCATCGGCGTCAACACCTTCCGCAACCCGCATGGCGATGCTGTGATGGACAAGCTGGAGCTGGCCCGATCCACCGACGACGAGAAACAGAGCCAGCTGAAGCGTCTGGCCGACTTCCATGCCACGCACGCAACGGAGTCACCCGCCGCACTCCAGCGCTTGCAACAGGCCGTCATTGAAAACAAGAATGTGTTCGAGGTGTTGATGGATGCGGTGCGGGTGTGCTCGCTGGGACAGATCACCAATTCGCTGTTTGAAGTGGGTGGGCAGTACCGACGCAATATGTAGGTCTTGCCGTCGGCCTTTGCTAAACTCAAGCGATAGCAAAGTCTTCAGTGCTTGTGGCCCAGCTTGCGGTAGACCGTGGCGCGGCTGATGCCCAAAGCCTTGGCTGCGGCGGCCACGTTGCCTCGCGCATGCTCGACGGCCTTGCGTATCAAGGCGGTTTCCATGTCCTTCAACGGCAGGGAAGATGCAGGAGCGCCTCGTCCAGCAGGCACCGCCAGCGCTTCCCGCGCACTCAAGATGGGTAGCACCTGCAAATGGAGGCCGTTCCAGAGCGGCACATCCAATACCCCGCTTTCCCGATTGGCAGAATCAAAGAAACTGCTGTGCGCTATGCCGAACACTTCGGTCGCGTGTACCGACGCAAGCCCATTATTTTGCAGGATTGGAGCCATGGTGCGGGCAGTGGCATTGGCACCGGTGATCCAGCCATCACTGTCGAGGCAGAGCATGCCATCGCCTTCACCACCCAGCGCATAGCCAGGCCAATTGAGCCGCAATAGCAAATGGTGTGGGCGCGCCAGTACCATGGCGCTTTCAATTTTTCCAGCGGTCTGGGACACCAGGTGTTTGAGCTCGGGCCGCTCCAAAACATCGACACCGGTGAGGTCCAGCATGCCCACACAATGGCCGTCGGGCCCGAAGAGCGGTGCGCCTGCGCAGCTGTATGCGGCGTTGTCTTCAAAGAAATGCTCCCCCCGGTGCAGCCATACGGCTTGCCCTTCAAATAGTGCCGCGCCGATGGCAGTGGTGCCAACGTGCGCCTCTGACAAGTTAACGCCGATTCGGGCGATAACATCGGCACGCCGGTCACTGCGGTCGATTGGCCCATTGACATCCACCACGATGCCCTGCGCATTGGTCAGGATGGCAAAGTAACGGGTGTCGGCGATGGCTTGCCCCAGTCGCTCCATGACTGGGCGGGCGGCTTGAACCAGGCTTTGGTTGGACTCTTGCACCCGCTGCAGCGCCTGTGGGGGCAAACCGTCAAAGGCCAGCCGCTCACGGGGGCTATGACCGCTGTCGAGGCAGCGCTGCCAACTACGCTCGATCCACGGGGCAGACAGCGGCACCCGCAAAGCTTCGCCTTCCATCAGCATGGCTTGGCGCGCCGCGCTGATGTGCAGCAGGCGTTGCTCAACAGTGTGGATCAGGGTCTGCAGCATGGGTGTTTACCGGCTTGAGTCTATTGACATTTTGATTGGCGCGGCAGCGTAAGCGTCAAAGTGTTCCATTTTGAGAATTTTGTGCCCGTCAGGCAAAAGACCAAGGGTTTTACCTAGGGTCAATGCTAACCGAGACTTCAATAATTTGCATTGGTTGCCCGCTATCCGAAAACACATGGAGACACGTTTTATGCAGATACAGCTCACGGTCAATGGAAAGCCCACTACGGTGGATGTTCCCCCCCACACACTGCTGGTGCAAGTGCTGCGCGAGCACCTCCACCTGACCGGTACCCATGTGGGTTGCGACACCGCCCAGTGCGGGGCCTGCACGGTAATCAAAGACGGGCACAGCATCAAGTCGTGCAATGTGTTGGCGGCGCAGGTGAACGGTGCTGACATCACCACC
>Ga0209477_1001089_pt1 | contig 16657 bp, 14 predicted proteins | sample KloWWTupernatant_FD_187180 | JGI IMG/M metagenome (GOLD analysis project Ga0209477, IMG submission 187180) | Active sludge microbial communities from Klosterneuburg, Austria, studying microevolution and ecology of nitrifiers - Klosterneuburg... | ecosystem: Engineered > WWTP > Aerobic digester >... | reverse complement strand
AAAAAGATAATGCTCTTTTGTAATACCGCTATATGGTATTAATGGAAATTGGTTGATAGCAGGAAAAGTTCCCAAAGGTGTAGTGTTGATAATAATCGTATGTTCTCTTATTATATTTTCTGTCAGATTAGTATAAGTAAGAAATGATCCATCGTGTATGCGGCGGCTTACAATTTCATAATCAATTCCCAGTTTCTTTAAAACAAAACAAACAGCAACGGCGGCGCCGCCATTGCCAAGTACCAACGCCTTTTTATGTTTTGATTCTAAATGAGGGATAAAACTTTTTTCAAACCCAATCCAATCGGTATTATACCCAATCAATTTACCGTTATCAATTTTTATACAGTTGCAGGCATTCATTTCAAGCAGAATATCGTCTGAAGAATTAAGCAATTTTAAAACCTGTTGCTTATAAGGAATAGTAACAGCTAACCCCTTTAACGTAGCATGATGCTCTGTTAAAATACTATTCAATTCATCTATTGATTGAATAGAAAAATTTTCAAACTTGCAATTTATTAGCCCTAGTTGTTTGAACTTTTCTTCAAAATACTTTTTTGAAAAAGAATGTGTTAGCGGATAACCAATCAAGCCATAAAGCTTTGTGGCCTTATCATCATCCGCATTGTGAAAAGCCTCAGGCATTCTCTTTTTTATCAAGATATAAGTTGAATGTATCGCCACGAAGTCCGATACGCATTGTCTCCAATGGAATTACTTCTGTTGGTGCAATATTGCCGAGGTTAACATTGCATCCAACTAATTCAATAAAGTATAATTGCTGTGCTTTTTGCGGAGCTTCCCATATAATTTTTTCAGCAGGAATCTGCGTTAGTATTTCTTGTACCAAGCCTTCTCTTACTTCACCACTTCCACGGTAAATACCCACATTACCAGCTTCTCTTGCTTCTGCAATTACATAGGTAGAGCCGGCTTCCAGTTCTGCTTTCATCAGTTCGATCCATTTGTATGGAGGAATGATATGGGCAGCATCCTTACTTCCAACTTCGCTTAATACGATACCATGCTTGGTTAGTTTTTCAATATAACCGCATTTTTCAGCATGAGGGATTGTAATGGAACCATCACTTACTTCCATATAACTGATTCCAAAATCTTTACAAACCTTTATATAATCGTCAAACTGATTGCGGATTAAAAATGCCTCAAATAAAGTGCCGCCAAAATAAATTGGAATATCATACCCACGATATACTTCAAGCTTTTCTTCAAGATTTGGTGTAACGAACGAAGTTCCAAAGCCAAGTTTTATAATATCCACATGAGGATGAGATACACTTAAAAAATTTTTAGCTTCTTGAACACTTAGTCCTTTATCCATCACCATTGTTAATCCAGACTTACGGGGTTTTGGAATCCTATCGGGTATTTGAGACAAGTTAAAATTCATCTTGATTTTTTTATACAGAAATAGTTTGTTGAACGGCGGCAAAAATAAGGAAGATTGGGCAGAGAAATACTGATACAGTTTCTTACCAGAACCCTCTTATCAAATTGATTTATTCCTTTTATATCTCGCAATTACATCTACCACCTGCTGACTTTGTAATATTGATGGGTTTAATTCTACAAATCTTTTCAATAGTTTAGGTGCTTGTCGCATTGCTTCTTCTAATTGCAAAATTGCTTCTTTGCCTTTATTTAATGCAAACAATACCGCAGATTTATAAAAAAGAAAAATTGGTTTGCCTTTGGTCATTTTCAGCGCTGTATTAGTTTGTTCCAAAGCATCTTCAAAAGATTCTGCATTAAAAAGACACCGAATCAAAGCCTCCCAACCAGCCATACTTTTTGGCCGCACCCGAACCATATTAGAGAAATATTGTGCAGCATCTTTAAATAAACCCAATTTCATTTTACACTCTCCAGCCAATAAATTGAATTCAGGCTGCAACCGATGCATCTTCATAGCTATTTCTAATTGCTTGAAGCAACTTTGCCATTGACCCTCATTATAATATGTGTAAGCTATTTTGTAAATCAATTTACTGTCATCCTGTCGTAAATGCGATGCTTTCCGATATTGAATTCTTGCCTGTGCATAATTTTTCATGCGATCGTAACAATGACCAATAGCTTCAAATATTACATCTTCAGGCTTTGCCAGTTCATTCACTCTTTCCAAAGCTTCAATTGCTTCTTTGTATTTTCTTAGGCGAATAAAAGCATCGGCCATATTACGATAAGCATAATCAAATTTTTCTTCAATCGTAATGGCATATTTATAAGCATCAATTGCTTTCTCATACAATTTCAATCCCTGATAGGCAGCCGCAAGATTAAACCAGGCCAGTTCATTGTATGGGTATTCATCAATAATTTTCTGATGAAGACGAATACTTTCTTCATTACGTCCGGTGAAGTCTGTCCAGAAACAAATTTTATATAATCCTTCTTCATTATTAGGTTCGTCTTCCAACACCATCTTAAGACAATCGAACACTTTATCAAAATCCTCATAATCATCGTAAACATCTGCTAACTCAAATAGCATTTCAATTTTTTCATCTCCTTCAAATAATGATAAAGCCTCTTCCAGCAACACAACTGCTTTTTCTGGTTGGTCTAAAGCGAGGTAAGCATCTGTTTTTAAGATGTAAACATTAATATCTGCACCATCTAATAATGAAGCATGTTCTAAAATATCCAATGCATCCTGATAGCGTCGGTTTGCAAGCAGAATATCGGCCTTTTTAATTAGTAATCTTGATGAGTAAGGAAACTGTTCGCAGCCGATTTCAGCTGCTTCCATTGCCTTTTTCAGGTCTTCTTTTTCCTGGTAGTAGTCAATTATGTTTTCAAATGCATCTTCTTCAATAAACGAATGGTTTCTTCCATTTTTAAAATTTTCGTATTGCTTCAATAGTTCCCGTAGCTGTTCCCGATCTTCCCGGAATGGGTTGTTTTCTTTCATCTGGCGGACTTTTAGTGAGCAAAGCTTGTTAAAGAGCCGGATCAGATGGCAAAATCCCTTTGCCCCCTGAAAAGTTTATTTCCAACAAGTTAAGTGAAAAAAATGAGCTCCAAAGGCTATTTCTTATCCCCATATGTGCAAAATAGCATCAAATTCATACAACCTGATGAAACAATTTGCCATCTTGTGCGTTAATAATGTATTAAAATTCTTTATAAACGGTTTCTTTTATATTAATTTTTGTCTTTACTTTTGTAATAATGAAACTCACCAAATTGACTATACCAAAATTTAATGCAGGCAAGAAGTTTATTGCTACTATTTTAATAGGGGCAACTACTATTGTATCTTTTGGCGCATTAGGTGATGGCAATAAAAAGTCGGGCGTTACTAAAAAGCCTGCATTTCTTTCCGGCAAAACATACACACAAAATTCATTTTCTTTAAAGTCTGGTTATACTTATCGTGGTAGCAAAGTTTTAACCACTCCAACAAATAACCAATACATTAGCCTTAATACTGTTGTAACTCACCAGCGAGGAAATACAACTTATATAGTACCTCTTAAAAAGAAGGTAATACTTGACAAGGTTAAAATCGAATTAGGAAACAGACAATTCAAAAGCAATTAATTTAATTGCCGTTCCCTTTACTTTCTTCATAAGTCATTACTCTATATCCAGACTTTGGCAATTCAAATTTTGATTGAAGAACAGGATTAAAATTAATGTTTGAAACAGTATATGTAACCATCATAGTTCCCATTGTTGCTTCATATTGCATAGCCAAACCAGGCAAATTTTTATTCAAATATTGAAAATCTTTATTTACCGGGACAAGGTCTTTTGTAAAATAAACGGTGAATGTGGTGCCATCAGCTAATGTACCAACAGCTTTTTGACAGGTGTATCCCTGAATTATTTTTGTCTCATTTTCATATTTAAAAGTTATTCCTTCGTACTTTTTATTTGATTGTTTCCATTCTACAGGTGTCATCTTAATCATATATTTCTGCTCACCATACTCTTTTAATACAGTAATATTTCCAGATTTCCCATCAACTACTGTTGCCTGTATGCCTAGAGAACTTACCATTTCTGAACGGCTAGAATTTCCTTTTAAATAGACGACACTTGTCGCCCCATCCAGTAAATCAGCTCCCTGAGGCTTCTGATCACCAGTATTAATCACAATATCATAAGTTATTGTAGCTTCTGACAATTTTCTTTGCGCTGAAAGGTCTGCAGAGAAAATCAAAGTTGTTAATCCGAGTAATATGTAAGTAAACTTTTTCATTATTTAATATAACTATTTATATATCTAAAAGACGTGCCAAATTAACCATTAAGTTGCGTAACTTAAAAAACCGGGATGACAAAGGCCAATCCCGGTTTTTGTTACCATTATTTTAACAGAAATCAGCGTTTATTCTTTTGCTGCATTTCTTTCATTTTTTTCTGTTGTTCCTGCATTTGCTCCATCCTTTCTTGCCACTTGGATTTTGTTTTTGGCTTTTTACGGTTCTCTCCAATTTTTGCCAGAATCTTATCATGATCAATGATATAATTCTGAATAATGTATTGAAGAATCAATGTAATAACGTTAGAAACAGTATAATACCAAGTAAGGGCCGAAGGAAGCCTGTTAAAAAAGAAAAGTAAGAATATCGGAAAAATGTAAGGCATGTACTTCATAACCGGGTTACTCTGATCCGGAGTCATGCTCATGCTATACAATGATATTAAAAAACTTGTAACAACCGCTGCAATACAAAATAAACTTAAATGACTTCCCAATAATGGAATATGAAAACCAAAATGAATTGGATCATCAAACGCTGAAAGATCATTGGCCCATAAAAAGTTTGCTCCTCTCAAAGCTACTTCCGAATTAAAGTAACTGAACAAGGCAAAGAAAATTGGGATTTGCAATAGTGCTGGAATACATCCGCCAAGAGGGTTTACACCAGCTTCTCTAAACAATTTCATTTGCTCCATGCTCATCGCTTGTCTATCACCTCCAGTCTTTTCTTTCAGCTTGGCAATTTCTGGTCGCAATGCCTTCATCTTTGCACCGCTCAGATAACTTTTATATATAAGTGGTGATGTAAGAAGACGAATAAATATCGTTAGTAATGCGATTACAATTCCAAGGTTACCAGTAAACCCTTGTAAAAAATTGAAAATTGGCATGATGATGTACTTATTGATTGGGCGTACAAACGAATACATGCCCTGACCAAGGTTCACCAGTTTTTCAAATTTTAAATCATAAGTCTTTAATACATTATAATCGGAAGGCCCATAATAAATACTGAAAGGAATAACTGTAGGTGCACCAGCTTTTACAGGCACTTTCATGTTTGCAATTGACTGTACTATTGTTTTAGTAGAGTCTTCGGGGACAGTCCATTCCATTTTTCCTTCTGAAAAATTTTCCTTTGCAACGAGAATGGTAAAGAAAAAACGCTGTCTTACCCCTACCCATTTCACATTTTCATCAAATGTCTTGCTACTCTTTCTTCCGATAGTGTGGTAATCAAAACTACCATCTTCAACATATCCAACCTGGGTATTTTGTTTTTCAAAAGCAATGTCAGATTCTTGTTGTGCCGCAGCATACTGCCAAGACAAATTCATTACTCCCTGATTCAGCATTTGATCAGCACCATTCATTTTTACATTGAAATCAATCATGTAATCATCAGGCTTAACAACAAACTCATGAGTAATATATGCCCCGCTGCTATCTTCTGCCTGAAGTGTAAATGAAATAATGGTATTGCCATCTTTTGTACTAGAATCAATCTGTGGGAAAGATAAATTAGCTGTTTCTTCGCTAGTGTTGCCGCCGGTATTGATTCTATATCCTATTTTATCAAACTCAGTGGCAGCCAATTTTACAAGACTGCTATCATGCTCTTTATAATTTTTAAGCTCTACTTGCTTCACCCTTCCACCTCTACTGGTAAAGGTTATTTTCATCAGCTTGTTTTCAATTATAGTCAGTTTCTCTGTGCTGTCTAATGCTTTGCCAAAATTTCCAACATTGGAAACTTTAGTTATCGAATCCATAACTTTTTTAGCTGAATCTTCTGCTGGTTTTCTGAGTGCATCAATCGAATCTTTCTTGGCTCTTTCAATTTTTGCAGCGTCCGCTTGTGTTTTACGGTATTCACTCTGTTGCTTATTGGTAAAATAAAAATAGCCGATAAATAAAACAGCCAGAACTGTAAAACCAATGACGGTATTGCGATCAAACTTCATTCTTTCTTTTTTTGGAGTGGGCAAAGATAACGGTTTCTGATTGCCATGTGCCTGTTTCAGATGCCTTATTGTTATAAGCTGATTTGAAGCGATTTATTGAAAAAATCAGCTTGCCAATTTATCGATCTATTTGTAGCTTAATTCATTTCGCTTTGTAAGAGAGGGCTTTTTGCCTCCATCCTCTTTTCTGCGTAAGTTCTAGCAGCTTTTATAAAATGAACAAATATTGGTTGAGGATTTTCTACAGTGCTTTTCAGTTCTGGGTGATACTGAACGCCGATAAAAAAAGGATGTTTTGGCAATTCAATGATTTCAACTAGATCAGTACCAGGGTTTTTTCCGCTAGCTACCATGCCGGCATTTTCAAATTGCTCAAGGTATTTATTATTGAATTCCCAACGATGTCGATGTCTTTCATTGATTGACCTACTACCATAAATAGTTTCGGCTAATGAATTTGCTTTGATTGTACATGGGTAAGAACCTAGCCTCATCGTACCTCCTTTATTAGTAACAGCATTCTGCTCTTCCATCAAATCAATAACAGGTTCTGTAGTATGTGGATCCATTTCTGTTGAATGTGCATTCTTTAATCCTAGCACATTTCTTGCAAACTCAATTGCTGCCATTTGCATACCAAGACATATTCCAAAGAAAGGCAATCCATTTTCCCTTGCATACTTTACTGCAACAATTTTGCCTTCCACTCCCCTGTGACCAAAACCAGGAGCCACCAACAATCCATCCAATCCACTTAGTTTCTCTGTTACATTCACATCTGTAATAAATTCACTATGAATGTTGACTATCTGCACCTGACATTCGTTCATTGCGCCAGCATGTATAAATGATTCAAGGATAGATTTATAAGCATCCTGCAATTCGAGATACTTTCCAATTAACCCAATCGTAACTCTGTACTTTGGATATTTAAGTTTATCTAAAAATTCTTTCCATTTAGAAAGTTCAGGTTCTTTGGTGTTTTCTATTTTTAATTTCTTCATACTAATGATATCCAACTTTTCTCTCATCATCAGTAAGGGAACTTCGTAAATAGTCTGCGCATCGGCCGCTTCTATTACGGCTTCTAATTTTACATTACAGAATAAAGCAATTTTTCTTCTTAGTTCCGGTGTCAATTCTTTTTCTGTACGGCATACAAGAATATCAGGATGCACACCTTCCTGACTCAGCATTTTTACACTATGCTGAGTAGGTTTTGTTTTCAATTCTTTAGCTGCTTTTAAATATGGTATTAAAGTAAGGTGAATAACCAATGTATCTTCTTCTGGCAATTCCCATTGTAACTGACGGACTGCTTCAACAAATGGTAAACTCTCAATATCGCCAACAGTCCCACCAATTTCTGTAATTACAATATCAAACTCGCCGCCTTTGCCCAATTGCAGCATCCGTCTTTTTATTTCATCAGTAATGTGTGGAACCACTTGCACTGTCTTTCCAAGATATGCACCTTCTCTTTCCTTATTAATTACTGTTTGATAAATGCGACCAGTCGTAACATTATTGGCCTGCGAAGTAAATATGTTCAGAAATCTTTCATAATGTCCAAGATCAAGATCAGTTTCGGCTCCATCTTCAGTAACATAGCACTCGCCATGTTCATAGGGATTCATTGTACCCGGATCTATGTTGATGTATGGATCAAATTTTTGAATGGTAACTTTCAGGCCTCTGGCCTGTAATAATTTTGCCAACGAGGCAGCAACGATTCCCTTGCCTAATGATGATGTAACACCCCCGGTAACAAAAATATACTTAGCCATACAAATTGGTTATTTGTTTAGTTCAATTGCAAAAAAACTTGTGAAAAAACCCAGTCCTAATGACCAGCAGAAGTGTATTTTAATCAACTTAGTACAGAATAACTCCGTGAGGTCGTGTAAAAGTAAAAGAAAAATCCTTTACTGTAAAATTTCATATCCACAGCTTTGCTTTTCTGGGTGGAAAAGATGATTTGCAGTTACACTTTATTTACCAGTAGTTACACGTTTAGCTTTCTTTTTGACCGAAATGCGGCAAGCACCGCCCGGAAGGCCTTCTTCTTCTTTGTTCCATACATTCATCTGATCGACTTTAATTTCAATATTATCGAAATAAACCGGATCATCGCCATATTTCGTAGAATCGCCTAACACATATTTAAGCTCACAATATGGTACTTCGTACGATTCGCCACCATTACTTGATTTCCATTGCCTTCCACAACCACTATTTGTAATTTTAAGATCAAGTCCTTTTACCTTGACCGTTTCACCTTTTTTTACAACGACCAATGTATCACTAAAATCATTTTGTGATTCACAACTTTGCATCACCAATAAAAAACTACTTAAGACAGTTACCGTTTTTATTAAATTCATGATTTAAAATACTAAATAAAGTTCAATTAGGTTATTTTCATACCTACTAATTATAGTTTCTCACTTACTACAATACTACACATGAAAAAGCTACTCCTTAGTATAACCTGTTTATTGCTTATCACATTTATCTATGCCCAGAAAACTTATATCTGGTGCGGCACTTTAATTGATGGCATCTCCAATGAACCGAAAAAGAATATGACGATTGTAGTAGAGAAGAATAAAATCGTTGCTATTGAGCATGGCTTCTCCAGCAAAACATCTGCATCGCCTGCACCAGCAATAAATATCATCGACCTAAAAACAAAAACAGTAATGCCCGGCTGGATTGATATGCATGTGCATCTTGAATTTGAAACCAGCCCTAAACGACAGATTGAAGGATTTACTTATAACCCTGCTGATTACGCATACCAGTCGGTACAGTTTTCCGAAGTAACCTTACTGGCCGGATTTACTACTGTAAGAGATCTTGCTGGAAGCGGTGTAAACATTTCTCTTCGTAATGCTATAAATAAAGGATGGATAAAAGGACCGAGAGTTTACACTGCGGGAAAAGCCATTTCTACCACCGGCGGACATATTGATCCAACAAACGGATACAGAAAAGACCTGATGGGCGACCCTGGCCCTCTTGATGGAGTAGCTAACGGTGCTGATGAATGCAGACAAGCTGTTCGCCAGCGATACAAAGAAGGAAGCGACTTAATTAAAATAACTGCAACAGGTGGTGTGCTAAGCGTTGCTAAAAGTTCCAGCAACCCACAGTTTACTGAAGAGGAAGTGAAAGCTATTGTAGAAACAGCAAAAGATTATGGTTTTAAAGTAGCCGTGCATGCACATGGTGCAGAAGGAATGAAAAGAGCCATCCGTGCCGGTGTAAATTCTATTGAGCATGGCACATTGATGGATGATGAAACCATTGCCTTATTCATACAATACGGCACATGGTATGTGCCAACACTAACTGCCGGTGCTGCTGTTGCAGACTCTGCAAAAATTCCCGGCTACTATCCTGCGTTGGTTACTCCCAAAGCGTTGGAAATTGGTCCACAAATAAAAGCCACATTGGCCAAAGCCTATAAAGCCGGCGTAAAGATTGCTTTTGGCACCGATGCCGGTGTGTACAAACATGGAATGAACTGGCTTGAATTCGGACTTATGAATGAGGCCGGTATGCCAATCATGGAAATTATAAAAGCTGCCACTATTAATGCGGCAGAACTGCTTGGCGAAAAAGATAAACTGGGAAGTATTGAAGCCGGAAAGCTGGCCGATATTGTTGCAGTAGATGGCGACCCATTAAAAGATGTAAAGGTTTTTGGCAAAGTAGTTTTTGTAATGAAGGATGGAGTTGTGTATAAACAATAGTATATGCTGAATGCAACACAAAAAAGCCGCTGCGAATTACTTAGCAGCGGCTTTAAAATTTCATTCAACCTAAAACTTACATGGCTGCCATGCAGGCATCAGTACAAGTGTGTCCTGCTTCGCCATGAGCATATTTGTGATTAGCACCATCTTTGCATTTATCTGCACAAGTATGTGCAGCACCACAAGCTTCAGTACAAGTATGTCCCACTTCGTTGTGAGCATACATGTGATTGCCATCTTTACAATCTGAACCGCATACATGAGCAACTGCTGCCATTACAGCTGCTGGCGTAGAAGGGGCTGCAGGAGTTTCAACTTTTTCAGTTCCTTCAACTTCTGCTTTGTCAGTTTTTTTATCGCTGTCACAAGCTACAAAGCCCAAAGCTGCAACAATCAATAAAGAAGAAAGTAATTTTTTCATAATAGCATTTATTTGTTTTAGGAAAGATAAAACAAATGGTTTGGCGGGAAAAATAAAATGTAACAGACATTTCAGTTCTATCCAAAAAGTTCCAGACCATAATAGCCCAGTGCGGTAAATAGAGCACAGCGGGTCACTACACCAATGCAGCACCAGGTAATTAACTTTACTACCGACACATTAAAACTATAACCAACTGCAATGCTAATAGGTGCGCCAACAGTAATCGTTCCCAAAAAGCCAAGACCAATAACGCCAAACTTATTCCAGATGCGATAGATAAGGCCGGTTTTCGGTTTCTCTTCCTTTGGCTTTTTATACTTAGCAAAAAATGCTTTAATCCTATCACCCAAAAAAATGGTGATATAGACTCCCACAATACCACCCACCACACTTGCCAAAAAAATTACCCATGGCGAAAGGCCAAACGCAAAGCCTGCAGGAATAGCAGCATATATTTCAAAAGTGGCTAAACCTGCCACAGTAAGGAATTTTAAAAACATTCGCAAATTTAGTTGAAGAGGCATTGCAAAACTAAAAACGATAATGTATTGTTTACATCTTAACTAATTTTTATTAGTAGCTCAATATTTCTATCATTTTCTCTTCCGTCGGAATCTTGTACGTTTGGCTTTTTATTGATCAAAAAAATAGCCATTTACTCTATAAAACTTTTGTCTAAAATTGAACGGCCTTAGTTTGTGTTGTACATCTCTTTGAACTGAAAGCAAAACGCCAACACAGGCAAAAAATATATGGTAACCAACTAACTACATTTTACATTATTTGTAGGCTTTCCATAAATTTAGGAGTTGAAAAAATAGCATGAACAATTAATTTTACTTAGCCCTATAATTGAACTGATTATCCATAATTTTTTTAAACGTTTGAATAGGTTTCATGGTATCAATAAACCCATTATAATTAAAATCCGGCAAGTAAACTGCATTGTAAATGCTTAATCTCATTTCTTGAGAAAACCTATTACTAAACTCTCTATACCCATGATCTCCCTGTATAATAATAATAACATTTTTTCCTATCTTGCTCATAATACTTTCAACCATTTTTTTAATTTCTCCATTCACATATTTAATATAATTCAAAAAATTATTTGTTGCCCGTTCATACCCATAAAAAGAATACATATCTCTTATCCCAAGTTCATTTCCTGCACTATCATAAATTATAGGAGGGTGAGGCATGTTAAAATGAAAATAATTGAAAGCTGGACGATGACTTACTGAAAAATTATCTACGATTTTATTAAATTCGTCAAATTGAAAACGGACATCAGATTTTACTTTAGTGCTCCACCCTGTCTTCAAAAATCCTAAATCTATATTGTTATTAGACTTAAAAAAATCAGTTTCGAAACTATAGTACATCCAGTTAAAAAAAGTTGACGAAGTTAATATATTGTCAAGATGGTTTTTCATACTAAAGCTCAAAGGAGATGGCTGATCTTGCAAATCGAATACAGAGTAATTACGTAAATCATACCCAGAGGTACTAAATATTTCAAGTAATCGACTATGCTTCACATTCTTCAATGCTAACAAATTTTTCTTATAACTTTTTATAGATTTATCTTTTAAATATTCTAATGGCACAAGATCCAAAGTAGACCCCAAAGAGAAATATGTTTCCGCATACAATGATCTGGCATCCCCTGTAACATAAAAATCTTTAGATTTTAAAAAAGAATTGAGGGCGGAATTGTCATAATGTAAATATTTTTTTAATGCACTATCTGATGGATACATGTCAAAAAGAAGAAAAAATATTTCTGGCTTTTTTTCTAATTTAATCTCTTCTTCCTTTCTTTTTTCAGTAAGATATTTTTTTTCTTCCTTCGTACTGAATACCAAGTAAGCTGTATCATAAACAATTAATACAATACAATAAATCATCCAGAATCTTAAAAGGTTAACCACTTTACGTTTACTTAATCTAAAGATTAATACCACTATTAGCAAACAAATAGCTAAATAGCTCAACAATAATTTAGTTGTTACTACTTCAAAAGATTTCATGACGCCTATTGCAACTAGCGTCTTCATAAGTACACCATAAAACAAAAAAAAGAATAACATTGTGGAAAAAGCTAAAGTAAAGTGATCTTTTTTTTGAAAAATTTTAAACCCAATCCAGTATAATAATCCAGTAAAGAAAAAATACTTAATAACTTGGGAAACCACCTTCCAGAAATCAAGAAAGTAAAAAAGGTCAGATATAAAATGAAAGAAAAAGTATAAGAGTATTATAAAAGGGATTATAGCGCTTTGCCTATTATGCATCTTTTATTTATATAAAGTTTTAAAACTCGAATTTATGATTATAATAGAATAATATCACTTTAGTTTACTGTAATTATATTCGTAGAGGGGACTCACTATAAATCAAAAATACAGCTATGGATAAATCGAGTGCAATAATCGAATACCAAAATTCATTAGACACTCGCCTCTAAACGTTGCTAACAAAATGGCGAATAGAATTACAAAACGATGAAGTGAGTGACACAACAGTCGATGCAATGAAAAACTGAAGCTGGGCCAAAAATCATTTTATTATTCCTTCACAATCTTTTTATAACTTGTTACCAACCCTCTTATTAATGAAGAACTGAAACCCTGGTGTTCCATTTCATTTAGTCCTGCTATAGTACATCCCATAGGAGTAGTTACTTTATCTATTTCCTGCTCGGGGTGTGTTCCTTTTTGTAATAATAATTCTGCAGCGCCATTAACAGTTTGCGCTGCTATTAAAGCTGCAGTGGGAGCATCGAAACCAATTTCTATTCCACCTTGTATATTTGCCCGAATATACCGCATGGCATAAGCTGTACCGCAAGCACCAAGTACGGTAGCGGCATCCATTAATTTTTCGTTGATGATAACTGTTTTGCCCAACTGATCGAACAACTGTTGTAAATAACTAATCTGTGCATCAGTGGCACCATTGTGTGCAAGACAGGTCATGCTTTGTTGAATGGCAATGGCCGTGTTGGGCATTGCTCTGATAACAGGAACAGGTTTGCCAATAACGGCTTGCAACTCTGCAATCCACACACCGGTGATTACAGAAACTACAACATGCTTTTTGGGATTGAGTACAGTTCTTAATTCTTTTACAATATCTGCAAAGTTGTACGGCTTTACTGCTAATATAATCACTTCACTATCCCGAACGGCTTTTTTATTATCGCTATGCACCATGCAGCCCATTTCTGCAAAGCGGCTAAGAGATGCTGGCTTTCGGCGGGTGATGGTTAACTCTACCGGACGGCTGAAATCGCTGTTGATTAATCCTTCTGCAATTGATGCACCGAGGTTGCCACCGCCAATGATGGCTATTTTCTTACTCATATATGCTTTTGGTAAAGATAAGTATGTAAATTTTTACGGTTTTGTTTAAAATTAATAGAATGTTGAACAAGAATAGTTAAACAAGAAAATTTTCAAATAATTTAAGTTTTAAAAGAACCTTTTCATTTGGATAATGTTATAGTACGAAACAAATAAAATAATTATGAAAAAGAATTTCTTTACACTGCTTGCAGCAGTCGTTTTAACTTCAGCAACATTCGTTGCTTGTAACAATGAAGATGAAAAAAAGGTAGAAGAAACTGTAACTACACCAATTGAAGAGCCTAAAATGGAAGCTCCAAAAGATGTTGTTGATATTGCTATCGGTTCACCAGACCATACCACTTTAGTTTCAGCTGTAACGGCTGCTGGTTTAGTTGAAACGTTGAAGGGAGCTGGGCCATTCACAATTTTTGCACCTACCAACGCTGCTTTCTCTGCATTACCAGCTGGCACTGTTGAGTCTTTGTTAACACCCGAAAAGAAAGGTGACCTAACAAATATTTTGACTTACCATGTTGTTTCAGGATCTGTAAAAGCAGCTGATTTGAAAGATGGACAAAAAGTTAAAACACTACAAGGTGGTGAATTAACTGTTTCTATAAAAGATGGTAAAGTAATGATTAATGGTGCTAACGTAACTGCAGCTGATCTTACAGGAAGCAATGGAGTTGTTCATGTAATTGATGCGGTATTAATGCCAGCCAAATAAATAACTTTTTCATTTGTTGTAACATACAAAGGGAGTAACGAAAGTTGCTCCTTTTTTTATGAATACAGGATCACAGATTTACACGGATTGAAATGATTAGCACAGAACTGCCTACCGTCAGGTAGGAATAGATTTGCCGGAAAGGCGGGAAGAAAGAAAGGACTATTTTGAAATAAGTATTATTCTTTCCGTCTTATTTTCTTACCGGCAAAGAATAATATTTAGTAATAATTACTTCCAGCAAGAAAATTCTTTACGTAGTCTGCCACACCTTCTTCTAATGAATAAAAAGGCTCGGTGTAACCGGAGTCTTTTAGTTTGCGCATATCTGCTTCGGTGAAGTATTGATATTTATCCCGGATGTCTTCTGGCATATCAATGTATCGGATGTTAGGTACTTTATTAAGCGTATTGAAAATGGCAGTAATCTGGTCTTTAAAACTTCTTGCTTTACCTGTGCCGAGATTATATAAACCTGATTCAACATTGCCTTGCATAAGCCAGTAACAAACTTTGGCAATGTCTGCTACATAAATAAAATCTCGAAGCTGCTCTCCGTCTTTAAACTCCGGATTATGCGATTTGAATAATTTTACTTCACCTGTTTTCTTTATCTGATTGTAACCATGAAATATCATACTGGCCATGCGACCTTTGTGATATTCGTTAGGACCATATACATTAAAAAACTTTAGGCCTACCCAGGAAGGTGGCTGTTTAGTTTGCTTCAATGCCCATTTATCAAATTCATTTTTTGAAACGCCGTAAGGATTTAGCGGTTGTAGCTCCTCTACTATTGCATGATCATCTTTATACCCAAGTTCTCCGCTACCATAAGTAGCAGCAGAAGAAGCATAGACTAATGGAATACTTTTTTCTGTGCAATAGTTCCAGATGTTTTTTGAATATTCTACATTAAGTTTTTCATGAATGGAATAATCAAACTCGGTTGTATCTGTTCTTGCACCAAGATGGAAGACAAAATCGATAGTAGGATTATTTTCTTTTAACCAATCAAACAGCACAGACCTTTCTACTTTTTCAATAAACTCTTTATCATCAAAGTTGAACCACTTGTCTTCGTTGTCGAATTCATCAACAATGATGATGTTGGCGTAACCTTGTTTGTTTAAAAACCCAAGTAAATAGCTCCCGATGAAACCAGCAGCACCAGTTAACAAAATCGTTTTATTCTTCTCCATTATATTGAATTCAAAGCTGCGCCTGCTTCTTCTTTTAATAAATAATTTTCAATAGCTGTGTCATATTTTTCGTTCCACCAATCAATTGTTCCCCAGAAGTCGCCATCTACAACCACTTCACCACTCGTAACCACACCTACTTTTTCAAAAGGAATACTTTTTACAGAAGCTTCAAACTCTTTTACTTTATCCAAGGCAACTGAAACAACGACACGGCTCTGCCCTTCTCCAAACAGCGAAGCATCTTTTCTTATTCCGCCTGTAGTGATTACAGAAAAGCCAAGTTCTCTATTGAAACCGCTTTCGCACAGCGTTACAAATAATCCACCTTCGCTGATATCATGTGCAGAAAGAACTAATCCCTTTTTTATCAACGATGCAACAGTTTGTTGCAATGCAAATTCACTTTCCAGTTCAAAATGCGGGGCTGGTGAATATTCAACTTCGCAAAGTTTACACAAGTATTGAGATGAATTAATGTCGTTGGTTATTTCGCCCAACACATAGATAATATTTCCTTCTTCTTTAAAGTCCAGCGTCATTCTTGTATCTACATCTTCCAGCAAACCAACCATACCAATTGTTGGCGTAGGATATACAGGACCATCTGGGTTTTGATTATAGAAACTAACATTACCGCCAGTTACCGGTGTATCAAATTTGCGGCAAGCCTCTCCCATTCCTTTTATTGCTTGTACAAATTGATAATACACTTCCGGATCGTAAGGATTGCCAAAGTTCAAACAGTTGGTAACACCTAATGGCAATCCGCCACTGCAAACAATATTTCTTGCTGCTTCGCTAACCGCCATCATTGTTCCCTTGTATGGATCTGCATACACATAACGGCTGTTACAATCTGTAGTTATAGCCAATGCTTTTTTTGTTCCTTTAATAATTACAATCGGCGCATCAGTTGGCGCATTAGTAGACGTATTATTTGTTCCTACCATACTATCATACTGATTGTATATCCATCTTTTGGA
>Ga0209477_1001088_pt1 | contig 16678 bp, 14 predicted proteins | sample KloWWTupernatant_FD_187180 | JGI IMG/M metagenome (GOLD analysis project Ga0209477, IMG submission 187180) | Active sludge microbial communities from Klosterneuburg, Austria, studying microevolution and ecology of nitrifiers - Klosterneuburg... | ecosystem: Engineered > WWTP > Aerobic digester >... | reverse complement strand
ACGCGGCGATCGCCGAAGAGTTCCTCGTGCACGGGCGCGCGATCCGTGCCGAGCGCGAGGAGGCGGCGCGCGAGCGGCGAGCACCGCGCGTGGTCGAGCTGCTGCAGCAGTGGGGCGGCGTCACGATCGCGTATCGCAAGCGGCTGGTCGACAGTCCTTCGTACACGCTGAACCACGAGGAAGTGGAGAAGGCGCTCGAGGAGGGCATCCGCTTCGCCGAGTGCCTGAGTCCGACGCGCATCGACATCGACGCGCAGGGCGCGGTCGAGTCGATCTCGTTCGCGCGCCAGGTGCGCGGCGACGACGGCAGCTGGCGCGACGGCGAAGCCTGGCAGGCACCCGCGCGCACCGTTTTCATCGCCGCCGGCACGCAGCCGAACACGGTGCTGGCTCGCGAGGACGCGACGCACTTCGCGCTCGACGGGCGCTACTTCCGCGCGATCGACGCCGATGGCCAGCCGGTGAAGCCCGCGTGGGGCAACGCCAAGCCCGATGTCGCACAGGTGCTGCTCGCACGCGTCGACGACGGCCGTATGCTGTCGTTCTTCGGCGACCTGCATCCGAGCTACTTCGGCAACGTCGTGAAGGCGATGGCGTCGGCGCGCCACGGTTATCCGGTCGTCTGCAGGGTGCTCGAGGGGCGCGCCCCGGCGTCGACCGGCGAGTTTGCGTCCTTCGCGGGGCGCCTCGACGACCTGCTGCGCGCACGCGTCGAACGCGTCGAGCGCCTGACCCCGACGATCGTCGAAGTCGTCGTGCGCGCGCCGATGGCTGCGCGGCGCTTCCAGCCGGGGCAGTTCTACCGGCTGCAGAACTTCGAGTCGCGCGCGCGGCGCGTGCGGATCGACGGCCTGCCGACCACGCTCGCGATGGAGGGACTGGCGCTGACCGGCGCCTGGGTCGACCGCGAGCGCGGCCTGGTCTCGACGATCGTGCTCGAAATGGGCGGATCGTCGAATCTGTGCGCCGACCTGCGTCCCGGCGAGCCCGTGGTGCTGATGGGCCCGACCGGCGCGCCGACCGAGATCGAACCCGGGGAGACGGTCGTTCTGGTCGGCGGCGGACTCGGCAACGCGGTGCTGTTCTCGATCGGCGCGGCGTTCCGTGCCGCCGGCTCTCGCGTGCTCTACTTCGCGGGCTACAAGAAGCGCATCGACCGCTACAAGGTCGCCGAGATCGAGGCGGCCGCCGACGCGATCGTCTGGTGCTGCGACGAGGCGCCCGGCTTCGACCCCGGTCGCGCCCAGGATCGCAGCGTGGTCGGCAACATCGTCGAGGCGATGTCCGCCTACGCGCGCGGCGAACTCGCCGACCTGACCGTGCCCGGCGCCCTGCGCCTGCAGGACGCGGACCGGATCGTCGCCATCGGCTCCGACCGCATGATGGCGGCTGTTGCTGCGGCGCGTCACGACCAGCTCGCCCCCTACCTCAAGCCACGGCATCGCGCCTACGGTTCGATCAACTCCCCGATGCAGTGCATGATGAAGGAGGTCTGCGCCCAGTGCCTGCAACCGCATCGGGACCCGTCGACGGGCAAGATCACCTACGTCTTCTCCTGCTTCAACCAGGACCAGCCGCTCGACCAGGTCGACTTTCCTGCGCTGGCCCAGCGCCTGTCCCAGAACGCGCTTCAGGAACGCCAGACCGCTGCGTGGCTGGCGCAATGCCGCAATGTGGAATGAAAAGACGGTGTTGCGACGCCCTGCAGCACGTTTTCGTGACACATTGACGAAAGATTCCTTGCGCGCCGCAACAAGCTGCGGATAAATTGCATTCAATCGGTTGCCGAACCGGAGATCGAATGCTCTATGACATCCGCGAAGCCCAGCGCGCCTTCCTGAACCCGCTGTCGAACTGGGCCGACTCGATGAGCCAGCTGTACACCAACCCGTACAGCCCGCTGTCCTATGTGCCGTTCGCCAACCGGATCTCCGCCGGCCTCGAACTGGTGCACCGACTCGGCAAGGAATACGAGAAGCCCGAGTTCGGGCTTCGCTCGACGCGGATCGACGGACGCGAGGTCACGGTAGTCGAGCGGGTCGAGATGTCGCGACCGTTCTGCCGGCTGCTGCACTTCGAGCGCCTGCTTCCGGACGCGCTCGCGCACCATCGCGACGATCCGGTGGTGCTGGTTTTCGCTCCGCTTTCGGGACACCACGCGACGCTGCTGCGCGACACCGTGCACGCACTGCTGCCCGACCACGCGGTCTACATCGTCGACTGGATCGACGCGCGGATGGTGCCGCTGTCGCAGGGCAACTTCCAGCTCGACGACTACGTCGCCTACGCGATCGACTTCATCCGCCATCTGGGGCCCGACGTGCACGTGATGTCGGTGTGCCAGCCGACCGTTCCCGTGCTGGGCGCGATCTCGCTGATGTCGTCGCTCGACGATCCGGCGGTGCCGCGCTCGATGACGATGATGGGCGGCCCGATCGACACGCGGCGCAGCCCCACCGAGGTCAACACCCTCGCACAGACCCGCAGCTTCGAGTGGTTCGAGCGCACGGTCATCTACCGGGTGCCCGCCCGCTATCCGGGCGCGGGCCGTCGCGTGTATCCGGGCTTCCTGCAGCACGCCGGCTTCGTGGCCATGAATCCCGATCGTCACGTCACGTCGCATTGGGACTTCTACCTGAGCCTCGTCAAGGGCGACCTCAACGACGCCGACTCCCACCGCCGCTTCTACGACGAGTACAACGCAGTCCTCGACCTGCCGGCCGAGTACTACCTCGACACGATCCGCACCGTGTTCCAGGATCACGCGCTGCCGCTCGGACGGTGGTCGGTATGGTTCGAAGGCAAGCGTCATCGCGTCGTGCCGGGCGACATCCGCAAGGTCGCGCTGTTCACCGTCGAAGGCGAACTCGACGACATTTCCGGCCAGGGCCAGACGCGGGCCGCGCACGACCTGTGCACCGGCATTCCGAAGGCGATGAAGCGCCACCTGACGGCCGCGGGCGCCGGCCACTACGGCATCTTCAGCGGACGTCGCTGGCGCGAGATCATCTACCCGGAAGTGCGCGACTTCATCGCCGCGAACCGCCAGCGGGCGAAGCTGCGCGCCGTGGCGTGACCCCGGCAGACGCAATCGACGCACTGCTGCCCCAGACGCAGTGCACGAAGTGCGGCTTCCAGGGCTGCCGGCCCTACGCGGAAGCGATCGACGGCGGCCGCGCGGCGATCGACCGCTGCCCGCCCGGCGGCGCCGACGGCATCCGGCGCCTTGCGCACCTGCTCGGACGCGACGTGCTCCCCCTCGATCCGGCCTGCGGCAGCGAACAGCCGCGCCGCGTGGCGTGGATCGACCCGAACCGCTGCATCGGCTGCACCAAGTGCATCCAGGCCTGCCCGGTGGATGCGATCATCGGTGCGCCGCGCCGCATGCACACCGTGATCGACGCGCTGTGCAGCGGCTGCGACCTGTGCGTGGCGCCGTGCCCGGTCGACTGCATCGCGATGCGCGACGCCGCAGCGGCCGGCCCCTGGCGTGACGACGAGGCGCGCGCAGCGCGCGCCCGTCACGAGGCGCGGCGCGCGCGGCTCGATCGCCGACGCAGCGAACACGACCAGCGACTCGCGCAGCGCGCAGCGCGCAAGCTCGCGGCCGTCAAATCCGGACCGGCCGTTCCCGAGGACACCGCAGAGCAGCGCAAGCGCGCGGTGATCGAGGCCGCGATGCGGCGCGCTCGCGAGCGCGCGGCTGCGCACCACGACGCTGCGCCAGGCGTCGGCGGGCGAGCTCCCGCGCCCACGGCCGACGCCGGCCCGTCGCCGCCGTCCGGAGTCCGGCGGTGAACCCGGCAAGGCGCGCGGAGATCTTCGCCCGGCTCTGCGCACTCAACCCGAGGCCTGCCACCGAACTCGAGTACCGCACGCCGTTCGAGTTGCTGGTGGCCGTGGTCCTGTCGGCACAGGCAACCGACCGCAGCGTCAACCTGGCCACGCGCGAGCTGTTCCGGGTGGCCGACACGCCGGCGAAGATCGCCGCGCTGGGCGTCGACGGGCTGGCAGCGTACGTGCGCACGATCGGGCTCTACCAATCGAAGGCGAAGCACATCGTCGAGGCGTGCCGGATCCTGCTCGACGAGCACGGCGGCGAAGTGCCGCGCACCCGCGAGGCCCTCGAGCGCTTGCCCGGCGTAGGGCGAAAGACCGCCAACGTCGTGCTCAACGTCGCGTTCGGCGAGCCGACCATCGCGGTCGACACGCACATCTTCAGGGTCGCGAACCGCACCGGCCTCGCAAAGGGGCGCACGCCGCTCGAGGTCGAGCAGCGACTGCTGCGCTTCGTTCCGCCGCAGTACCGGCACGACTGCCACCACTGGCTGATCCTGCACGGTCGTTACCTGTGCAAGGCGATCAAGCCGGAATGCTGGCGCTGCCCGATCGCCGATCTGTGCGACTACCGCCCCAAGACGACGGCGCCGGCTCCGGGGCGGCCGCCGCGCGCCCGCCGGGCCTGAATCGAACGGCCCGCCGGCCACCCGCGGATCACCACCGTGTTCGACCCTTCGCGCGACGACGTTCGCCGCTTCTTCTGCGAGGCGTGGCGCAAGCACGGCGAGCGCGTGCCGTTGACCGCACTCGAGGCGATGGCGCTCGACTGGATCATCGAGCACCCCGAATACCACCACCTCCTCGCAGCGCCCGAGGACGCCGTCGCCGCCGACTTCACGGTCGAGTCGGGCCGTGGCAACCCGTTCCTGCACCTGTCGCTTCACCTGGCCGTCGCCGAGCAACTGCAGATCGACCAGCCGCCGGGGATCCGCGCGGCGTTCGAGCACCTGCTGCGACGCTCCGGCTCGGCGCACGAGGCCGCCCATGCGCTGATCGAGTGCCTGGGCGAGGTGATCTGGCGCTCGCAGCGCGACGGCGCCCCGCCCGACGCAGCCGCGTACCTCGACTGTATCGCGCGCAACGCGGGCCTCGCCGGGGCCCGCTGAAGCGCCCCCCAATTCTGTTACCCTTCGCAGCGAACCTTCCCGGCACGGCGCTCGGCGCCGGCCCCGGTGCCCACCCGCCCAGGAATGCCGCATGTTCGGACGCCTGATGCCCCGCGAGGGCAACTTCTTCGAGCTCTTCGACCGGCACGCTGCGCAGATCGCCGCCGGAAGCCATGAACTGGCGAGGTTGATGAGCGACTACGGCGACGTCGGCGCGCGCCGACGGCACATCGACGCCATCGACGCCGCGGAGAAGGATGCCGACAAGGTGACCCACGAGACGGTCACCCTGCTGCACAAGACCTTCATCACGCCGTTCGACCGCGACGACATCCACAAGCTGATCACGACCATGGACGACATCCTGGACCTGATCCAGGACGTCGCCGAGTCGGCGATGCTCTACGACCTGCAACGGATCTCGCCCGAGGCGCAGCAACTCGCCGAGATCAACGAGATGTGCTGCGACCGCGTCAAGGCGGCGGTGAACCTGCTCGACAACATGGAGAACGCCGAGACGATCCTGAAGATCTGCACCGAGATCGACCGGCTCGAGTCGGACGCCGACCGCGTGATGCGCTCGGCGATGTCGAAGCTGTTCCGCGACGAAAGCGACGTTCGCCAGCTGATCAAGCTCAAGGCGATCTACGAACTCCTCGAATCGGTCTCCGACAAGTGCGAGGACGTCGCCAACGTCCTCGAAGGCGTCGTCCTCGAGAACGCATGACGACGCTGCAGATCAGCTTCTCCGTGCTGGTGTTCCTGGTGGCGCTGTCGCTGGCGTTCGATTTCATGAACGGATTCCACGACGCGGCGAACTCGATCGCCACGATCGTGTCGACCGGCGTGCTCAAGCCCTACCAGGCGGTCGTCTGGGCGGCCACCTTCAACTTCATCGCGCTCTTCTTCTTCGAACTGAAGGTGGCGGCCACGGTCGGCAAGGGCATCGTCGATCCGGTGGTCGTCGACCACGTGGTGATCTTCGGCGCGGTGTCCGGCGCGCTTGCCTGGAACATCATCACCTGGTGGTTCGGGATTCCGTCGAGCTCGTCGCACGCGCTGATCGGCGGGCTGATCGGCGCGACGATCGCCAAGGCCGGCACCGGATCGCTGATCGCCAGCGGCATCACCAAGGTCGCGCTGTTCATCGTGGTCTCGCCGGCGCTCGGCTTCATCCTCGGCTCGGCACTGATGCTGGGCGTGTCGTGGGCATTCTTTCGCTCGACGCCGCGCGGCACCGATCGCTGGTTCCGGCGCCTGCAGCTGGTGTCGTCGGCCGCGTACAGCCTCGGCCACGGCAGCAACGACGCGCAGAAGACGATGGGCGTGATCTGGCTGCTGCTGATCGCCGCGGGCCTGAGCACGACGGCCGAGACCCACCCGCCCTACTGGGTGATCCTGTCGTGCTACGTCGCGATCGCGCTCGGCACGCTGTTCGGCGGCTGGCGGATCGTCAAGACGATGGGCCAAAAGATCACGAAGCTCAAGCCGGTCGGCGGATTCTGCGCCGAGACTGGCGGCGCGTTGACGCTGTTCATCGCGTCGGGATCCGGCATCCCGGTGTCGACCACCCACACGATCACCGGCGCGATCGTCGGCGTCGGCTCGTCGCACAAGTTCTCGGCCGTCCGCTGGGGGCTGGCGGGCAACATCGTCTGGGCGTGGATCCTGACGATCCCGGCGTCGGCGATCATGGCCGCCATTGCCTGGTGGATCGGCAAGCAATTCCTGTAGGAGCGCGCGGCAGTTGAACCGGGCCGGCCAGTTGTGGCTCGAGCTTCCCCCTCCCTCCGCGCAGGCGCCGCGACGGCTGCTGGTGTTCCTGCACGGCGCCGGGTCGTGCGTCGAGGCGTTCGCGCCGGTGGCGCTCGCCTGGCAGCTGAAGTTCCCAGGCGCCACTGCCGCGATCCTCGAGGCGCTTCGCGAGGGCTCGCCGCGTGGCGGCAAGGACTGGTTCGACGCTCGCGGCGTCGCTGCCGACCGGAAATCGCGCATCCAGGACGCCAGCGCAGTCGTCGCGCGGCGGGTCGAGGCGCTGCAGCGCGCGACCCGCATCGACGGCGCGCGCACCGTCGTCGTCGGTTTCTCGCAGGGCGCGACCGTCGCGCTCGAGTTCGCGCGTTCGCACGCCGCACTGGCGTCGATCGTCGTATCCTATGCGGGACGGCTTGCGCGGCCGATCGCGCCCGACGAATGCATCGCGCCGACGATCCACCTGGTCCATGGCGAGTTCGACAGCCTCGTACCCGCGGTGTACGCGCAACAGGCGTATCGGGGACTCGCTGCCGCGGGTGCCGACGTCACGCTCGACATCGCCGCCGACGAGGCGCACACGATCGGACAGGCCATGGTCAACCTCGGTACCACGCGCGTGCTCCAGACGCTGTTCCGGGGGCGGCAACGGCGCGTCCGCGACGGCTCGACGCTGCACTGAGAGCGGGTGAACGAGTCCCACGCACCGAGCGTCCCTGAACTGCATTTCCGATCGAAACACCTGCTGGAGGATTCGTCATGAGCCGTGAAGTCGTCGTCGTCAGCGCGGTGCGCACCGCAGTCGGGACCTTCGGCGGAAGCCTGAAGGATCACGCGCCCACGCAGCTGGGCGCGCTCGTCGTCCGCGAGGCCGTCGCGCGAGCCGGCCTCGGCCCCGACGACGTCCAGCACGTCGTGTTCGGCCACGTCATCAACACCGAGCCGCGCGACATGTACCTCGCGCGGGTTGTCGCCCTCGACGGCGGGCTGTCGAAGGACGTGCCGGCAATGACGCTGAACCGGCTGTGCGGCTCCGGGCTGCAGGCGATCGTGTCAGCGTCGCAGGCGATCCTGCTCGGCGACGCCGACGTGGCACTCGCTGGCGGCGCAGAGGTCATGAGTCGCGGCCCGTACTCGATGCCGGCAGCGCGCTGGGGCGCGCGCATGGGAGATGCCCGCGTCGTCGACATGATGACCGGCGCGCTGCACGACCCGTTCCACGACGTCCACATGGGCGTGACCGCGGAGAACGTCGCGAAGAAGTGGGGCATCTCGCGCGAAGACCAGGACGCGCTCGCCGTCGAAAGCCACCGACGCGCGTCGGCGGCCACCCGCGAGGGCCGTTTCGCGTCGCAGATCCTGCCGATCGAGTTGAAGTCGCGAAAGGGTTCGACCAGCTTCGCCGCCGACGAGCACATCCGCCACGACGCGACCCTCGAGGACATGCGCAAGCTCAAGCCCGCGTTCCAGAAGGAAGACGGCACGGTGACCCCGGGCAACGCGTCGGGGATCAACGACGGCGCCGCGGCGCTGGTGTTGATGGAGCGGCGCACCGCGCAGGCGCGCGGCCTGAAGCCGCTGGCACGGCTGGTCTCTTACGCGCACGCCGGCGTCGACCCCGCCTACATGGGCATCGGGCCGGTGCCCGCGTCGCGCAAGGCGCTCGAGAAAACCGGGCTCCGGGCCAACCAGATCGACGTCATCGAGGCGAACGAGGCCTTTGCCGCGCAGGCGCTGGCGGTCACGCGCGAACTCGACCTCGATCCAGCCCGCGTCAATCCGAACGGCTCCGGCATCTCGATCGGGCACCCGGTCGGCGCAACCGGCGCGCTGATCACGGTCAAGGCGGTCTACGAACTGCAGCGCACCGGCGGGCAGCACGCGCTGGTCACGATGTGCATCGGCGGCGGGCAAGGCATCGCTGCGGTGTTCGAGCGGATCTGAAGCGACGCGTTCGCGATGCGCTCGGGGGGCGTGGGGCGTGGGGCGCAACGCGTGGGGCGGCAGGCACTGGCCCGGGCGGGGCGGCTAGCTGCGGCGGTCGGTGCTGCGCACCGACTCCCCTTGCGCTGCTCGCCCCGGGGTCGCGCGGCGAAACTCGCTGCGCTCGCTTCGCGAGGCCGCTCGGACAATCGCCGCGAGTCGGAGGGACGAAGCGCGCTGCGCGCGCCGACCCCGAGACTGCGCTGCTCGGCGCCGCAGACGTCGCCCCGCCCGGGCCAGTGCCTGCCGCCCCACGCGTTGCGCCCCACGCCTTGGCACGCACGAACCGCGGCAAACCTCAGGCGGGCGCCGGCGCGCGGGGCTGGGTGATCGGACGCTGGTCGATCGGCGCGTGAACCAGCGCCGCGAACAGGCCGAAGGCGATCACCATCGCCCACGCATAGTCGTAGTTGCCGAAGGTGTCGAAGAAGCGCCCGCCGAGCCACGCGCCGAGGAAGCTGCCGATCTGGTGGCCGAAGAACACGACCCCGCCGAGCAGGCCGAGGTACTGCACGCCCCAACGCTGGCCGACCAGCGCGTTGGTGAGCGGCACCGTCGACAACCAGAGCAGTCCGATCGCCGCGCTGAACAGGTAGACCGACCACGGACCGAGGGGCACCATCAGGAACAGTCCGATCACCGCCGAGCGCGCGATGTAGATCGCCGCGAGCAGCCACTTGCGCGACAGCCTCTGGCCGAGCACGCCGGCCGCGAACGACCCGGCCACGTTGAACAGGCCGATCAGCGCAACCGCGGTCGCACCGACGTTGGCCGACATCCCCTTGTCGATCAGGTACGCCGGCAGGTGCAGCGCGATGAACACCACCTGCAGGCCGCAGACGAAATAGCCCCAGAAGAGCAGGTGGAAGTTGCGGTCGCCGAGCGCGCCGCGCAGCGCGTCGCGCAGCCGCACCTGGCCCGCGTGCGCCGCAGCCACGTGCTCGCCGCGCACGCCGAGCGCCAGCAGCAGGATCGACGCGACGATCGCCGCGTGCACCAGCAGCGCCTGCTGCCAGCCCAGCGCGGCGATCAGCTTGCCGGCCAGCGGCAGGAACAGGAACTGGCCGAACGAGCCGGCAGCCACGCCGATGCCGAAAGCAAAGCTGCGCTGCTCGGCCGGGACGATGCGCCCGAGGGTCGCGAGGATGATGCCGAACGAGGTGCCGCCGATCGCGATTCCCATCACGATGCCGGCCGACAGCGACAGCGTCGCCCCGGTCTCGGCGTAGGCCATGCCGAGAAAACCGACGACGTACAGCACCGCACCCAGCAGCAGCGTACGCATCGAACCGTACTTGTCGGCCATCGCGCCGAGGAACGAGCCGCCGAGCCCCCACATCAGGTTCTGCAGCGCGATCGCGAACGAAAAGGTCTCGCGCGACCAGCCGCGGGCCTGCGTCATCTCGGGCAGGAACAGGCCGAACGAAGAGCGCACGCCGGTCGAGATGACCAGGATCGCGCAGCCGAACAGCAGCACCGGCAGGTACGACTTCGCGCCCTGCCCGCTCGCGCCCCCTCCCATCACGCCACCGCCCGCAGCGCGCGCCGCGCAGCCGCGATCGTCGCGTCGACGTCGGCGTCGCTGTGCGCACCCGAGAAGAAGAACGCCTCGACCGGCGACGGCGGCAGGTAGACGCCTTCGTCGAGCATCAGGTGATAGAAGCGCTTGAAGCGCTCGACGTCCTGCTTCTGCACCTGCTCGAAGCTCGCGGGCGGCGCCGCCAGCATGTACAGCCCGGCCATGCCGCCGCGATGCTGCGCGCAGAAGGCCACGCCCGCGTCGCGCGCCGCACCGTTCATGCCGTCGATCAACCGCGCACAACCGGCGCCGAGCCGCTCGAAGAATCCGGGCTCGCCGATCAGGTCCATCGTTGCGAGCCCAGCCGCCATCGCGATCGGGTTCCCCGACAACGTGCCCGCCTGGTAGACCGGGCCCAATGGCGCCATCATCTCCATCACCTGCGCCGGGCCGCCGAGCGCGCCGACCGGCATGCCGCCGCCGATCACCTTGCCGAACACCGACAGGTCGGGCACGACGTCGACGATCTCCTGCGCGCCGCGCAGCGCGACGCGAAAGCCCGACATCACCTCGTCGAAGACCAGCAGCGCGCCGTGCCGGGAGCACAGCGCGCGCAGGCCCGCGAGAAAGCCCGGCGCCGGCAGGATCAGGTTCATGTTGCCGGGGATCGGTTCGACCATCACGCAGGCGATCCGGTTGCCGTGCGCGGCGAACAGCGCATCCACGCTGGCCAGGTCGTTGTACCGGGCAACCAGCGTGTGCTTCGCCAGGTCGTCGGGAACGCCGGCCGAACTCGGCGTGCCGAACGCCAGCGCGCCGGAGCCGGCCTTGACCAGCAGGCTGTCGGCCGTGCCGTGGTAGCACCCTTCGAACTTGACGATCGCGTCGCGCTTCGTGAAGCCGCGCGCGAGCCGCAGCACCGACATCGCGGCCTCGGTGCCCGAGCTCGTGAAGCGCACCCGTTCGACCTGCGGGAACAGCGCGCAGATGCGCTCGGCGAGCTCGCTCTCCATCGCGTTCGGCGCGCCGAACGACAGTCCGCGCCGCGCCGCGCGCTCGACCGCGGCAAGCACGTGCGGATGCGAATGGCCGGCGATCATCGGTCCCCAGGATCCCAGGTAGTCGATGTACCGACGGCCCTCGACGTCCCACATGTACGCACCGTCGGCGCGATCGATGAAGCGAGGCGTGCCGCCGACCGCGCGGAACGCTCGCACGGCCGAGTTGACGCCGCCGACGAGGACCTTGCGGGCGCGTTCGAATTCCGAGAGGTTGGTGCTCATGCCGGGCGGCGCATCCGGGAAACGCGGAACCGCCAAGTCTACTGGATGCCGCGCCGGCCCGTCACGACGGCCGCGCGGGGTCGCCGCCAGCCTGATCGGCCAGCTTCTGCGCCATCTGGCGAAGCACGAACTTGAGCACCTTGCCGGTCGGGTTGCGCGGCAACTGTTCGAGGACCTCGAGCCGCTCCGGCCAGAAGCTCTTGCTGACCTGCTGCGCCTCGAGAAACGCGCGCATCGTCGACAGGTCGACCTGGACGCCCGGTTGCACCGCCACGAACGCGCAGGCGCGCTCGCCGAGCCGCGGGTCGGGCATGCCGACGATCGCCGCCTCGAGGACGCCCGGCATCCGGTACAGCGTCGCCTCGATCTCCACCACCGGGATGTTCTCCCCGCCACGGATCACGATGTCCTTGTCGCGCCCGCAGATGCGGATGTACCCCTCGTCGTCCATGCGCGCGATGTCGCCGGTGTTGAACCAGCCATCGGCGTCGACCCCGTAGAGCTGCGGACGCTTCAGGTAGCCGACGAACAGCGCGGCGCTGCGAACCCGCAGCGAGCCCTGCTGGCCGCGCGGCATTTCGTTGCCCTGGTCGTCCACGACCTTGACCTCGGAGCCCGGCACCGCGATGCCGTCGCTCTCCTGGACCTTGTGTCCCGAAAGCAGCGTCGTGGTCGCCGAGCAGACTTCGCTCATTCCCCAGCTGGCGACCACGGTCACGCCGAGATTCTCCTGCGCCTGCTTGACGACGACCGGCGGGATCGGCGCTCCCGACGTGACGAACAGCCTGAACGCGCGCAGGTCGCGCTGCTCGATGTCGTCGAACTGCGCCAGGTCGGCGAGGAACGGCGTCGACGCGAAGGTGTAGGTGGCGCGGTATTGCTCCATCAACTCGGCAGCACGCCGGGGGTGCCAGATGTCGAGCAGGACGATCGGCGCGCCCAGCGCAACGCCGAGCATCAGGCCGTAGGCGAAGCCGGCCTGGTGCGCCAGCGGCGACGGCATGAATACCACGTCACGATCGGAACACTCGAGCCGCCGGATGAACTGCAGGATCGTGCCGAGCAGCGTGTTCGACGTGTGCAGCACGCCCTTCGGTTCGCCGGTCGTGCCCGACGTGTACAGCAGCTGCACCAGCGCGTTGCCGTCGATCGCGGTGCCGTGCGTGAACGCCGGATCGGCCGGACCGGCCAGCAGTGCCGATTCGAACGAGTCCTCGCCGTCCCCGTCGACCAGGAAGACGTGCTTCAGCGACGACAACTCGTAGCTGAGCGATCGGGCCAGCCCGCCGTGGTCGAAGCCGCGGAAGCGCGTCGGCGCGATCAGCACCTTCGACTCGGCGTGGCCGACCATGAACGACAGCTCGCGGTGACGAAAGATCGGCATCAGCGGATTGGTGATCGCGCCGATGCGCAGGCACGCCAGGTGCACCGCGACGAACTCCCACCAGTTCGGCAGCTGAAGCGACACGACGTCGCCCTTGCCGACGCCGCGCGCGGCGAGTCCCTGCGCGATCCGTGCGACGCGCTCGCCGAGCTCGCGCCACGTCAGCCGCACGGTGGCGCCGCTCTCCTCGCGAAAGCCGATCAGCGCCGTCGCGTTGCCCTTCTCCGCGGTCCAGCGGTCGAGGTAGTCGGTGAGCACGCGGTCGGGCCAGATTCCCCGCTCGCGCTCCATCGCGATCCTCCGCGCGTCGACCTGCATCCCCTCCATCGTCCGTCCTCCCGTCCCCTCGTGTCGGGGCCTCTCCGGCCTTCCCGCGTCGCTAGGCGCTGCGCTCCAAGAATCGACGCACCCGGTCCTGGGTTTCCGCGAGCGCCAGAAGCGCGCCGCTGCCCTCGAGCTCCGTCTCGTAGCCGCTTCGACCCGGCTCGAGCGCGGCCGCGATGCAACGCTTGCATTCGCTCAGCGCCCGCCCGGGCAACTCCGCGATCCGGTGCACGACGCCGCGCGCGGTCGCGTCCAGTTCGGCCAGCGGCGCCCGCCATTGCGCGAGCCCGAGCGCCACCGCGTCGGCCCCAGGCACGATCTCCGCGCCGAGGATCAGCCGCCGCGAGAGCGCCTCGCCGCAGATGCGCGTCATGCGCTGAGTGCCGCCGGCGGCGGGCAGCAGGCCGAGCCGGGCCTCGGGCAGGCCGAGCCGCGCCTCGTCGGCGACGACGCGCATGTCGCAGGCCAGCGCGAGTTCGAAGCCGCCGCCGAGGGCGGCGCCGCCGATCTCGGCGACCGATACCTTGGGGCTGCACTCGATGCGGGCGTACACCTGCTGGAGCCGCCGCGTGAAGTCGATCATCGCGCGGCGCCCTTCGGCGGTCGCAAAGCGCTCGCGCATGAACTCGAGGTCGGCGCCGGCGCAGAACACGCGCTGCGCGCTGCGGATCCACAGCACCCGCACGTCGTCGTCCGACTCGGCGTCGTCGAGCACCTCGTCGAGGCGCGCCACCCACGTGTCGTCGATCGCGTTGACCGGAGGGCGACACAGCGTCGCGACCGCGACACCGCCTTCGATCGACAGCGTGATCGGCGCGGCAGGGTCCGTGATCGAACGCTCGTTCACCATTGTGTCCCGCCCCTTCCCCGATGGATCGCTCGACCGCCGCCTAGCGCACGGGTTCGACCGCGAAATCGTTGCTGCGCCGGCGCAGCGCGGCGAGCGCGGCCTTGCCCCTTGCGGTGAGGAACGGCTCGACCAGCAGCGCGACGCCACCCGACACGTAGTGCCCGAGGTCGAAGCGCTCGCGCAATGCCCAGTGCTTGAGCGCCCACGCGTGGCAGAACATGACCAGCTGGTAGACCAGCATGAACTCGTCGAGCTCGCGCATGAAGCCACCTTCGATGCAATCGAGCACGCAGCGCTCGAGCAGTCGATTGGTGCGAAGCTCGGCCTGCTGGATCAGCGCGCGGCGATCGGCGCGCAGCGAGCCGGTCGATCGATACGTCAGGACAGCCACCTGCCGCAATTCGTCGACGATCGCGCAGTACGCCCACACCGCAGTGCACAGTCGATCGACCGGGTGGGCGACACCGTCGAGGCGCGCGGGGATCTCGGTCTCGTAGCGATCGAGCACGCGCTTCAGCGACAGGAACAGGATGTCGTCCTTGTCGCCGAAGTACTGGTAGATCAGCCCGATGCTGACGCCGCTGGCCTTCGCGATCTGCTGGATCGTGGTGACGTAATAGCCGTTCTCGGCGAACAGCTTCACGGCCGCGTCGAGGATCCCGGCGCGCCGCTCCTCGACCAGTTTCGGATCGCTGACGACGCTGGCGACGTGCTCGGGCGAGCTCATGACCTCGCCTTCAGTTGCCCTCGAACCGCGGTTTCTCCTTGGCCACGAAAGCGTTGTAGGCGCGCGTGAAGTCCTGCGTCTGCATGCAGATCGCCTGCGCCTCGGCTTCCGTTTCGAGCGCCTGCTCGATCGTCTGGTTCCACTCCTGGTGCAGGCACTTCTTGGTCATGAAGTGCGCGAAGGCCGGTCCGGCCGCGAGCGACTTCGCCATGTCGACCGCTTTCTGCAGCACCTGCTCGTTCGGCACCACGTCGTTGTAGTAGCCCCAGGCCTTGCCCTCGTCGGCGCTCATCGAGCGGCCGGTATAGAGCAGTTCGCTGGCGCGTCCGTGGCCGATGATCCGCGGCAGGATCGCACAGGCGCCCATGTCGCAACCGGCGAGGCCGACCCGCACGAACAGGAACGCGGTCTTCGTGTCGGGCGTCGCATAGCGCAGGTCGGAGGCCATCGACAGGATGGCGCCGGCGCCGGCGCACACGCCGTCGACGGCTGCGACGATCGGCTGCGGGCAGGTGCGCATCTCCTTGACCAGGTTGCCGGTCATGCGCGTGAACGTCAGCAGCCCGTTCATGTCCATCTTGGTCAACGGACCGATGATCTCGTGCACGTCGCCGCCGGAGCAGAAGTTGCCGCCTTCCCCGGTGATGACGACCGCGCGCACGTCCTCGGCGTACTGCAGGCGATGAAAGGTGTCGCGCAGTTCGGCGTAGCTCTCGAAGGTGAGCGGGTTCTTCCGCTCGGGGCGGTTCAGCGTCACGATGGCGACGTTGTCCTGCACCTGCCACCGGAAGTGCTCGGGACGCCACTCTGCCGCTTTCAGCTTGTACATGCGATGATCTCCTCATGGTCGCCAACGGCCCCGTTGGGGGTTCGTCGCGCGAGCCCGTGCTTGACTGAATGAACGCTCATTCAGTACGCTATACGCATTGCCCGCATAAATCAAGCGTCGCGTTCAGGGGCTCCGACTCTGGCACGCATCGCGACCGCCGTCCAGACCGGAGAGACCGATGCCCGACCGGAGTCACCTTGCCTGGCCGTTCCTCGACGACGCGCACCGCGAGCACGCGCGCGCCCTCGACGAATGGTCGAACGCCCGGCTCACCGACCACCACGACACCGACGTCGATGCGGCCTGCAAGCAGCTGGTCGCGGAACTCGGGCAGGCCGGATGGCTGCGCTACTGCGCCGGCAAGGCCTGGGGCGGCGCCTACGACTCGATCGACACGCGCTCGCTGTGCGTTTCGCGCGAGACGCTGGCCTGGCACTCGGGGCTCGCGGATTTCGCATTCGCGATGCAGGGGCTCGGCAGCGGGTCGATCTCGCTCGCGGGTACCGAGGCGCAGCAGCGCCGCTACCTGCCCGACGTCGTCGCCGGACGCAAGCTGGCGGCGTTCGCGCTGTCCGAGCCCGACGCCGGCTCGGACGTGGCCGCGATCGCAACGACGGCGCGCCGCGACGGCGCGCACTGGGTGCTGGACGGCATCAAGACCTGGATCTCGAACGCCGGCATCGCCGATTTCTACTGCGTGTTCGCGCGCACCGGCGAGGCCCCGGGAAGCCGCGGCATCTCGGCGTTCGTCGTCGACGCCGGCACCCCAGGCCTCGAGGTCGTCGAGCGCATCCCGGTGATGGCGCCGCACCCGCTGGGAACCTTGCGTTTCTCGGACTGCCGCGTCCCGGCCGACGCACTGCTCGGCGCACCCGGCGAGGGGTTCAAGATTGCGATGCGCAACCTCGACATCTTCCGCACCAGCGTGGCTGCCGCGTCGCTCGGCTTTGCGCGGCGCGCGCTCGACGAAGCGCTCGGGCGTGCGACGCGCCGGCGCATGCTCGGCCAGACGCTGGCCGACTTCCAGCTCACGCAGGCGGCGCTGGCCGACATGGCCACCGGCATCGACGCCGCCGCGCTG
>Ga0209477_1001086_pt1 | contig 16681 bp, 14 predicted proteins | sample KloWWTupernatant_FD_187180 | JGI IMG/M metagenome (GOLD analysis project Ga0209477, IMG submission 187180) | Active sludge microbial communities from Klosterneuburg, Austria, studying microevolution and ecology of nitrifiers - Klosterneuburg... | ecosystem: Engineered > WWTP > Aerobic digester >... | reverse complement strand
CGAAGTCGACGTGCGCCTGCGCCCGGATGGCGCGAAAGGCTTGCTGGTGTCGAGCCTCGCCAGCTTCTGCGACTACCAGCGCGAACGTGCCTGGACCTGGGAACACCAGGCGCTGGTGCGCGCGCGCGCGGTCGCCGGCGATGCCGAACTGGTGGCGGATTTCGATGCGCTGCGCGCACAGGTGCTCGCGCGTCCGCGCGATCCGGCATCGCTCGCGGAGGATGTGTCGTCGATGCGGCGGCGGATGCGCGCCGAGCTGGATCGCAGCGATGCCGCGGTGTTCGACCTCAAGCAGGGCGAGGGCGGCCTGGTCGACCTCGAATTCCTGCTGCAGCACCTGGTCCTGCGCGATGCGGCAGTGCATGCCTCCCTGCATGGCCCGCGCGCGACACCGGCCTTGCTGGACGCGGTGCTGGCCACGGGTTCGATCACCCCGGAAACCCACGCGTCATTGCTGGCGGCGCACGCCAGCCTGCTGGATGCCGGCATGCGCTGCACCCTGGACCGGCGCCCGCGGCGGGTACCGCCGGATGCGGCCATCGAGGCCGCCCGCGCCGCGATCCGCGCTGCCATTTCCGCGCAGGGGCTGGGCGAAACGGGGTCAGGGTGATTCTTGCGCCGATGCGAGTCGGCACGGTCGCGATGTTCGGTCGCGACACTTCACGCTGTCCCCGCTTCGCCCAGCCGCAGCCGCACCTCGCCCGCCACGCGCGCGGTCTCGCGCAGCGGTTCCGCTGCGAACGGCGCCAGCGTGTCGTCGAGGTCGCGCACGCGGCCGCTGCTGCGCAATGCATCGAGGAAATGCCGCAGGCGTCCGTTGGCGATTCCTGCGCACCACATGAACACCGGCGCCAGCGTCGCCGCGGCTTCGCTGAGCATGTTCACCGAATCCGGCGTGCAGACGATGCGGTCGGCATGGCCGAGCAGTCCTGCATACGGATTCGTGCCATCGCGGTCGTCGCGCCAGTGAAGGCCGGGCAATCCGACGGACACCCCCGCGAGCATGCTGCGCCAGCGCGCCGGCGTGCGCCGCGAGGCGACCACGCTGAAACTCCCATGCACCGCGCGTGCATGCCCGGCGAGCTGCCGCAGCAGGGTTTCGAACGCAGCGTCCTGCAGCGCCACATGCCGGCTCGGGCCACCGACCAGCAGCACGGTATGCGGTGAAGGCAGTGTGGCGATGTGCGCGAAGTCGCGGCGCGCCTGCGCCAGCCACAGGTCGTCGACCGGGTGCAGGCTGCCCAGTGTCCGGATGACGTTGTCGCCACGCAGTGCGTCGTGACCGGGTGCGATCACCAGGTCCCAGTGGCGCGGGTCGATGCGCGGGTCGAGGATTTGCACGGACTGGCTGCCGCGGTCGCGCAGCAGGCGGGTTGCCAAAGCGGCCTGGCGGCCACAGCCGATCGCGAGCGCCGGCGGCTGCGCGGCCAGCGCCTTGAAGGCGTTGCCGAACGCGGCATCGGCGCCGGGCAGCACACGCGGCGCCAGCCATCGCCACGGGGCGCGCGGATCAAGCGTGCAATCGCCGGCATCCGAATCCAGCGCGCGCGCCAGCGCCACCGCCTGGCGGGCGTTGCCGGCGCGGCCATCGTGCACGGCGACCGTCGTGCTCATGCGTTGCATGCCCCTGGCTGTTCCACCGGAGTGATCGATCCGTTGCGATTGCAATGCTTTGGTTTCACCGATGGAACTCTACACTTGTGGCTTGCCCGCAAGCTTCCGAGGATCCCATGACCGACGCCCTGAATGATGCCGCGCTGGACCAGCTGTTCCGCAGCGCGCGCACCTACAACGCCTTCACCGGCGAAGTCTCCGACGAGACCCTGCAGCAGCTCTACGGCCTGCTGAAGTTCGGCCCGACCGAGGCCAACACCACGCCCGCGCGGATCGTGTTCGTCAAGTCCGCGGAAGCCAAGGCCCGGCTGGCCCCGGCACTGAGCGAGGGCAACCGCGCGAAGACGCTGGCGGCACCGGCGGTGGCGATCATCGGCTACGACATGCGCTTCTTCGACAAGCTGCCGGTGCTGTTCCCGCATGTCGCTGCCAAGGCCTGGTTCGAGCACCGCGACGAGGCCGGCCTGGCCTGGGTGGGGCTGCGCAACAGCAGCCTGCAGACCGCCTACCTGATCCTGGCCGCGCGTTCGCTGGGGCTCGATTGCGGGCCGATGACCGGATTCGACAACGCGATGGTCGACGCCGCGTTCTTCGCCGGCACCGCGGTTCGCTCCAACATCCTGGTCAACCTGGGCCAGGGCGATCCGGCCAGCCTCTATCCGCGTTCGCCGCGGCTGGCGTTCGACGAAGCCTGCCAGATCGCCTGAGCGCGCCTGCCCGGTCCCGATTCCCCGCAAGGAGAACCCCATGTCCAAGCGTTTCCTGCTCACCGCCGCGCTGGCCGCGGCCAGTGCCAATGCCTTCGCGGCCGGCGTCACCTACAAGCTCGACCCGACCCACACCAACGTCATCGCCAGCTGGAACCATTTCGGCTTTTCCAACCCGAGCGCCAATTTCGGCGGCGTCGAGGGCACCCTGGTCTACGACGCCGCCGACGTCGCGCGTTCAAGCGTGCAGGTGACCTTGCCGCTGTCGGGCATGGACAGCTTCGTGCCCAAGCTCGACGAGCACCTGCGCGGCCCCGATTTCTTCGACGCCGCCCGCTTCCCGGAAGCCCGCTTCAGCAGCACCCGGGTCGAGGCGGTGGCCGCCGGCAAGCTGCGCATCACCGGCGACCTGACGATCAGGGGCGTGACCCGGCCGCTGGTGCTGGACGCCACCCTGAACAAGGCCGGCGAGCACCCGATGCTGAAGGTGGCGGCGATCGGCTTCGATGCCACCGCCACCCTCAAGCGCAGCGCGTTCGGCCTCGGCGGGTTCGCGCCCGCGGTCAGCGACGAAGTCACCTTGCGCATCAGCACCGAAGCCTCGGCGCCGGCGCCGGCCGCCGCGGGCAAGTGAGGCCGCGATGATCGTCGAGCGCCCGTCCGCCGCGCGTGGCGAGGTCGACCTGGGCTGGCTGCGCAGCCGGCACACGTTCTCCTTCGGCCATTACCACGACCCGGCGTGGATGGGATTCGGCGCGCTGCGGGTGATCAACGACGACACCGTCGCCCCCGGCGGCGGCTTCGCGCCGCACCGCCACGCCAACATGGAAATCATCAGCGTGGTCCTGGATGGCGCGCTGGCGCACAAGGACAGCGCCGGCAACGAAGGCGTGATCCGCGCCGGCGACGTGCAGTGGATGAGCGCCGGCCATGGCGTCGAGCACAGCGAGTACAACGCCTCGGGCACCGAACCGGTGCATTTCCTGCAGGTCTGGATCCAGCCCGACCGGCTCAACGCGCAGCCGGCCTACGCGCAGCAGTCCTTCGACCCCGACGCGCGGCGTGCGCGCTGGGCGACGCTGTTTTCAGCGGATGGCGCCCACGGATCGATCGCGATCCGCCAGCAGGCCAGCCTGCGCGCCACCCGCCTGCACGCGGGCGACGTGGCGACCGCGGCACTGGATCCAGCGCGACGCTACTGGCTGCATGTCGCGGGCGGCGGGATCGAAGCGGGCGGACGCGAGCTGCAGGCCGGCGATGCGCTGGGCTTCGTCGATGAAAGCGGCGCACTGCCGCTGCGCGGGATCGGCGATCGCAGCGACGTGCTGCTGTTCGAACTGCCGGGCTGAGCGCATCAACCTGCGCAGGCGTGGGGCAAGCCGCGCGCGTGCAGTAAACTGGCGCGGTTCCCGCAACCGCGCCGCATCGCCATGACCCAGCCCGCCCCGTCGCCTGCCAAAGCCACGCAGCCCCACCCGGTGCGGCGCGCGGACCTGCCGCTGAGCTGCCCGTTGCCGTCGGCGGCGTTGTGGAATGCGCATCCGCGCGTGTTCCTGCCGATCGAGGCGGATGGCGGCAGCAGCCAGTGCCCTTACTGCGGCGCCGCCTACGTGCTGGTGGACTGACGCAGCTTCGCGTCGATGCGCCGCCTGACCGTGGTGCAACTGCTGCCTGCGCTTGAAGCGGGCGGCGTCGAACGCTCCACCCTGGAGATCGCCGAAGCCCTGGTGCGCGCCGGCCATCGCGCCATCGTGGTGTCGGCCGGCGGCCGGCTGGTGGCGCCGCTGGAAGCACGGGGCGCCCGCCACGTCACCCTCGACATCGGCCGCAAGTCGCCCGTCACCCTGCGCCACGTGCCGGCCCTGCGGCGATTGTTGCGCGAAGCCGGCGCCGACATCGTGCATGCGCGTTCGCGGCTGCCGGCATGGCTTGGCTGGTTGGCGCTGCGCGGGATGCGCGCGGCGCGGCCGCATTTCGTCACCACCGCGCACGGCCTGAATTCGCCCTCGCGCTACAGCGCGATCATGGCCCGCGGCGAGCGCGTGGTGTGCGTGTCGGAAACGGTGCGCGACTACCTGCAGCAGCACTACCCGGCGACCGACCCGCGGCGGCTGGTGGTGATCCCGCGCGGGATCGACCCCGCGGCGTTCCCGCGCGCGCCACTGCCGGATCCGGCGGCGCGCGCGCGGATCGCCGCGCGGCACCCGCAGTTGGGCGGCCGTGGCCCGCTGCTGCTGCTGCCCGGGCGTGGCACCCGGCTGAAGGGGCATGCCGATGCGATCGCACTGCTCGCCGACCTGCGCGGATCCGGGCTTGATGCGCGGCTGTGGATGCCGGGCGCGGTGCAGGCGGGGCGCGCGGCCTATCTGGCCGAACTGGCCGGGCTGGCGCGTGTCGCCCGCGTCGAGGCGGCGCTGGCGATCACCGAAGCGACCGCCGACATCGCCCAGGCCTACGCCGCCAGCGACCTGGTCCTGCAGCTGTCGTGCAAGCCGGAAGCGTTCGGGCGAACCGTGATCGAGGCACACGCGGTCGGCCGGCCGGTGCTGGGCTGGGCCCATGGCGGGGTCGGCGAACTGTTGCGCGCGCTGCAACCGCAGGGCGCGGTGGCGCCGTTCGACCAGGCCCTGCTGGCGGCCACTGCGCGCCGCCTGCTGGCGCAGCCGCAACCGCCCCCAGCCGGTACGATGCAGGCCTTCCAGTTGCACGCGATGCAGGGGGCGACCTTGGCGCTGTACCAATCGCTGGTGGGCGAATGAGCGCCACGGCCGCGGCACCCGGCTGGCGCTGGGCACCGGCGTGGGTGGTCGCCTTCGTCGCCCTGTGGCCTGCGCCCGGGGTTGCCGAAGCGGTGCTGGCACTGGGTGCGATCGCCGCCGTGCTGCACCTGCTGCTGTCGCGCTTCCGCGGCAGCGCGGCACTGCTGACCGGTCCGGCGTGGGCACTGACTTCGGTGCTGTTCTTCGCCTACTGGCTGCCGGAGGCGATTTCCGCGATCGACGCCGCCGACCGCGCGCGCGCGCTGCGCGAGGCCCTGGTCGACCTGCGCTACCTGCCGTTCCTGTGGCTGGTGGCGTCGGCGGTCACCGGCGCGGAGGGGCGGCGGCGCACGTTCGGCGGGCTGGCGGTGATCGTTGCGGCATGGACGCTGGACGCACTGCTGCAGGCCGCCACCGGCAGCAGCCTGCTGTTCGCGGCCATCGACGGCCTCAAGCAGGCGATCAGCGGCCATGGCATGTGCACCGCGGCGGAGGTTGCAGCACTTGACCGGCTCAGCGGGGTGCTCGGGCCGTGCAACCTCAAGCTCGGCATCGTGCTGGCGAGCCTGTCGCCGTTCGCGCTGGACGCGGCGGGCAGGCGCTACGGCCGGATCGGCTGGGCGCTGGCGGCGGTGCTGGTCGGACTGGCGGTGCTGCTGGCGGGGTCGCGCGCGGCCTGGCTCAGCTATTGCCTGGTGCTGGCATGGACCGGCTGGCGCCTGCTGGGCATCAAGCGCCTGCTTGCGGTCTTCGCGCTTGGCATCGCCCTGCTGCTGGCCTCGGCCCTGGTCTCGCCGCCGGTTGCCGAACGCATCAACCGCAGCACCGCGGTGTTCGTCGGCAATGCAGAGGGCGTGGACCATGCGCTGTCCGGCCGCAGCCGGATCTGGTCGGCGGCGCTATGCATGGCGCGCACGCATCCGATCAACGGGGTCGGTGCGCGCGGCTTCCGCGAAGCCTTCCCGGCCTGCGACACCGAACCCGGCACCCGCGCGGCATGGGGTGACGGGCCGGCCCTGCATGCACACCAGGTCGTGCTGGAGGTGCTCAGCGAAACCGGCGGCATCGGCCTGCTGCTGTGGCTGGCCGGGGCGGCGATGGCCTGGCGCGCGTGGCGCTACGCGGACGCCGCGGCCCGCGACCAGTCGCGCCCGGCGATGCTGGCGCTGGCGGTCACCGTGTTTCCGCTGAACACCCACCTGGCGGCCTATTCGACATTCTGGGGCGGCGTCCTGCTGCTGCTGGCGGCGCTGTACGCCGGCAGCCTGCTGGGGCGCGAACCGGCATGAGGTGCCGGCTCTCCGGCGTGGTCACCACGCTGGACAATGCGTCCACGCTGGAGGACTGCCTGGCCAGCCTGGCGTTCTGCGACGAGATCGTCGTGCTGGATTCGGGCTCCAGCGACGCCACCCTCGCGATCGCCGCACGCCACGGCGCGCGCACCGCAAGCCAGGCCTTCGCCGGCTACGGGCCGCAGAAACAGGCGGCGATCGGGCTTGCGTCCGGTGACTGGATCCTGCTGCTTGACGCCGACGAACACCTGACCGCTGCCGGCCGCAGCGCGATCGAACGCGAACTTGCCGCGCCGCGCGCGGACGGCTACCGGCTGCCGCGCCGGGAATGGCTGTTCTGGCGCTGGCCGCACTCGGCCACCCGCGCGAACTGGCAACTGCGCCTGTTCCGCAAGGCGACAGGGCGGATGAACGATGTTCCCGTGCATGCCGCGCCGGAGGTGGCGGGCCGGGTGCTTGACCTTGATGCGCCGTTCCGCCATTACGGCGAACCACGCCTGGCCGACCGCGTCGACAAGGTCAACCGCTATTCGTCCGGGCTGGTCGAACACAAGCGCGGCCGGCGCCCGCGTTTCATCGCCCTGCGCCTGCTGTTCTACCCGGGCGCGGCGTTCCTCAAGCTCTACCTCGGCAAGCGCTATTTCCTCAACGGCTGGGCCGGTTTCTTCGCGGCGAAGACGCAGTCGTTCTATGCCTTCCTCAAGTACGCCAAGGTGCTGGAAGCAGCGCGTCAGGACGCTTCGCGCGAGTAGCGGGACACGCCGTCCGGCTGCCGCTTGAAGCGCCGGTGCAGCCACAGGTACTGGCTGGGCGCCTGGCGCACCATCGCCTCGATCGCGGCGTTGACCGCGCTGCCGTCCGCCGCCGCATCGTCGGTGGGGAACGGCGCCAGCGGTTCGCCGATGCGCAGCAGGTAGCGGTCGCCTCCATCCTTGCCGGGGATGCGCCGATGGAAGAACGGCACCACCGCGCAGCCGGTGAGCCGCGCGAACTGGTGGGTGGCGGTGATGGTCGCCGCCGGGATGCCGAAGAACGGCGCGAACACGGTGTCCTTTCCGCGCATGTCCTGGTCGGGCGCGTACCACAGCAGTCCGCCGCGCTTGAGGTGGCGGATCGCGGCGCGGGTGTCGCCGTTGCCGAACATCGCGCTGGCGTAGCCCAGCCGGCCGCGCAGCACCGCCCACTCCATCACCGGGCTGCGATGGCGGCGGTACATGCCGGCCAGCGACACGTGGTCGCACAGCAGGCGGCCGCACATCTCCAGGGTCATGAAATGCCCGGACACAAGCAGCACGCCGCGGCCTTCTGCCTGCAGGCGGCCGAGGATGTCGAGGCCCTCGATCCGCGCGGTTTGCCGCATCGGTGCCGCGTCGCCCCACCAGGCGCGGGCGAACTCGAACAGGCCGATGCCGACGTCGCGGAAGTTCTCCCGCAATAGCCGTTCGCGTTCGGACGTCGACAGCTCCGGCATGCACAGTGCCAGGTTGGTGCGCGCGGCGCGGCGGCGGCTCGGCATGAGCCGCAGGGCCAGCCAGCCCACGGCCGCACCCATCGCCCGCTGCAGCGGCCACGGCAGGCGCGCCAGGCCCATGCAAACCGCCACGCCGAACCACACCGGCCAATGGCGCAGGCCGCGCGGCGGGATCGGCAGGTCGGGCGGGGCGGCGGCGGACATGCCACGGATTCTAACCAGCGCCTGCGGATCGGGCGGGCCGGCTTCGTTATGCTGTGCCGATGCGGGCCGACCTCACCGAGCGCGTGCTGCGCGGCCTGTATTCCGCCGCCCTGTACATCCTTGCGCCAATCACCCTGTACCACCTGATCTGGCGCGGGTTCCGCCAGCGTGCCTACTTCCAGCGCTGGAACGAGCGCTACGCCAGCTACCCGGCGGTCACCGCGGCCACCCCGCTGTGGCTGCATGCGGTGTCGGTGGGCGAGGTCAATGCCGCCGCACCGCTGGTCACCCGGCTGCTGCAGGACCATCCCGGCCTGCGCCTGGTGGTCACCACCATCACCCCGACCGGATCGGAGCGGGTGCAGGCGCTGTGGGGCGATGCGGTGGTCCATGTCTACCTGCCCTACGACTTGCCGGGCGCGGTGGCGCGCTTCCTCGACCACTTCCGGCCGGCACTGGCGCTGATCGTGGAAACCGAGTTGTGGCCCAACCTGCTGTTCGCCTGCCGCGATCGCGGCATCCCCACCCACATCCTCAATGCGCGGCTGTCGGCGCGCTCGCTGCGCGGCTATCGCGTGCTCGGTCCGCTGATCCGGCGCGCGCTGCGCGGCGTGCACCTGGTCGCCGCGCAGTCCGACGAGGACGGCAAGCGCTTCATCCGGCTTGGCGCGGATCCCGGGCGGGTGGTGGTGACCGGCAACCTCAAGTTCGACACCCTGCCGGTGGACAACACCGATTTCGTGCGTGAATTCCGCCACAATCGCGGCAGCGGCCCGACCTGGATCGCCGCCAGCACCCACGAGGACGAGGAGGCGGCGGTGCTCGCGGCCCACCACGCGGTGTCGCAAGCGCATCCGGATGCGTTGCTGGTGTGGGCGCCACGGCACCCGGAGCGCTTCCGCGCGGTCGCCCAGCGCGCGGCGGAGGCCGGCTTCGCGGTGGCCACCCGCAGCGAGCAGGGCTGGCCGCGGAACGACGCGCGCGGACGCATCCAGGTGTTCGTGGTCGATACCCTGGGCGAACTGACGCGCTTCTATGCCTGCGCGCAGGTGGCATTCGTCGGCGGCAGCCTGCAGCCCGTCGGCGGGCACAACCTGCTGGAACCCGCGGCCACCGGCACCGCGATCCTCAGCGGCCCGCAGCTGCACAACTTCGTCGATATCGCCAGGCGCCTGCGCGAGGCCGAGGCGATGCGCATCGTCGAGGATGCGCCCGCACTGGCGTCGGCGTTGCTGGAGCTGTTCGCCGACGCCGATGCACGCGAACGCATGGCCGCGAACGCGCAGCAGTTGCTGCAGGCCGGGCGCGGCGCGCTGGAGCGCACCGTGGCCCTGATCGAACCCGGGTTGCCGCGGCGCGGCTAGTCCCCGGTCAGGGCGTCGCGGTGGCGACACCCACCGCCTTGTCGGTGGTGAGCAGGCGGTTCACGTCCTCGACGTCGGAGACGCCCAGGGTGCCGGCGGCCTGTTCCAGCAACAGGCGGTTCTGCAGGAAGTTGTACTTCACCCGCGCATAGACCTGCTGCGCGGTGAACAGCGTGCGCTGGTTGTCCAGCACGTCCAGCACGGTGCGGGTGCCGACTTCCAGGCCGACCTGCGACGCCTCGTAGGCGCTTTGCGCCGAGAACAGCGCCAGCCGCCGGGCCTCGACCTCGCTGATGCCCGCCACCAGGGTCTGGTAGGCATCGCGGGTGCTGCGTTCGATCGCGCGCCGGGTCTGTTCCACCGCGTCCTGGGTGGCATCGCGCTGGGCCAGCGCGGAGCGCACGCCGGACTGGGTGGCGAGGCCCGAGAAGATCGGCACGCTCAGGGTCAGCCCGACGTTGGTCGCGGCCTTGTTGGCGCCGACGTAGTCCGGATCGTACAGCCCCGGGATCGCCTTGCCGTAGGAGGCGCGCAGGCCCAGGGTCGGGTAGTGGCCGGAGCGGGCGGTTTCGACATTGGCTTCGGCGGCCTCGAGGTCGGCGGCCTGCGCCTTCAGCGAGGGGTTTTCGGCCAACGCGGTGGCCACCCAGCCCTCGACATCGCGCGCTTCCGGCAGTGCCGGCTTGAAATCGTCCGGCAGGCCCTTGAGGTTGGCGACCGGGGTGCCGGTGATCTCGACCAGCGCCTGGTAGGCGTCCTGCACCGCATTGCGGGCGAGGATGGTGTTGGCGCGCGCGCCGTCGTACTGGGCGCGCGCTTCATGCACGTCGGTGATCGGCGCCAGGCCGACCTCGAGGCGCTTCGACGCGAAGTCGAACTGCTTCTTCAGCGCGGCCTCGGCGGCTTCGGAGGCAGCCAGCGATTCCAGCTGGATCAGCACGTTGAAGTAGGCCGCCGAGGTGCGGGTGATCAGGTTATGGCCCGCTGCATCGAGGTCGAAGGCGCCCGCCCTGTCCTGCGCCTTGGCGGCGCGCAGCGCGGTGTAGTTGCCGTAATCGAACAACGACTGCGACATGTCCACGCCCCAGGAGCCGGTGCGTGCGCTGTTGCCGCCCTGGTTGACGCGGCTCACGCCAACCGAACCGCCGACTTGCGGCAGCAACGCGGCGCGAGCCTGGATCGGCCGTTCCGCGGCGACCAGGCGGCTGGATTCGGCGGCGGCGAACTGCGGATCGCTGTTGCGTGCGCTGTTGTAGCTCTGCAGCAGGTCGTCGGCCTGAGCCGCGGCGGGCATCAGGGCGAGGGCAAGGGCGAAGGCGAGCGGGCGACGCAGCATGGGGGGTCCTTTGGCGCGAATCATTCGGGGGCGTGGGCGGTCTGGAACGCGGCAGGTGCCTACAGCGTGAATTCCGGTTGCGGCGCGGCACCGGCCAGGTACGGCAGGTCGGTCTCGAACAACGATTCGGTGCGCAGGCCGTTGACGTCGCGATGCACCAGGGTGGCCTGCATCGCCGGCGAACGCCCCTGCACCACGAACATGCGGCCACCGGGCTTCAGCCATTCGACGAAGCGCGGCGGCAGCGCGTGCACAGCGCCGCTGACGCAGATCGCGTCGAAGTGCTGGTCGTTGTCCCAGGCCAGCGCATCGGCGGTCTCGACCCGGGCATTGCCGCAACCCTGCGCCGCCAGCCGCGCGCGCGCGGCGTCGGCGAGGTCGGCGTGCAGTTCGATCGCCACCACTTCGCGGGCGAGGCGGGCAAGGCAGGCGGTGAGGTAGCCGCTGCCGGCGCCGATCTCGAGCACCCGTTCCTCGGCGCCGGGGCGCAGCGCCTGCAGGGCGCGGCCTTCGAGTACCGGTTTCATCATCGATTCGCCATGGCCCAGCGGCAACGCTGTATCGGCATAGGCCAGCGCACGCACCGCTTCCGGGACGAAGGCCTCGCGCGGGACGCTGCCGATGGTCTCCAGCACCCGGGGGTCGAGGACGTCCCACGGGCGGACCTGCTGTTCCACCATGGTTTCGCGGGCCTTGGCGTAGTCGATGCTCATGCGCTTGGAATCCGTTGCGGGGAACCGGTCATTGTAGCGGTCACGACCTGCCCGATGCGTGGCAGTTTCGCTGTGCTAGCACAGCGGCACGCAGTGCCGGAAGTCACCAGTACCGGTGCCACCCGGGCGGCCGCCGAGGCGCGGCGGTCAGTCGCGGGTCGCATACGCGCGCAGGAACAGGTCGACCACCGACGCCACGTGCTGCGCCGGGCTGTCGGCCTTGCCGCTGCAGCAATAGCCGAACACGGCCTGTGCGTGGGGTTCGCCCTTCAGCAGGGTGAAGAACTGCGATGCCGCGCGCGCGCAATCATCGATCTCGAGGTCGCCACTGGCGACCCGGCGCTGCAGCAGTTCCGCGAACGCCTGCTGCACGCGCTGCGGGCCGGCCTCCCAGAACATCGCCGGCATCGCGCTGGTCGCGACCTGCGGGGAGCACAGGACCCGATGCCCGGCGATCGCCTCCGGGGTCATGATCATGCTGAAGAAGGCGCTGCCGATGACGGTCAGGCGTTCGCGCAGCGGTGCACCCGGCTCGCCCACGAACAGGCTGGTCGGCATGCCCTGTTCGCAATGCGCGCGCACCGCCTCCGCGAACAGGCGGTCCTTGTCGCCGAAATGGCTGTAGACGGTGAGCTTGGAGACCCCGGCCTCGGCCGCGATCTGGTCCATGCTGACCCGTTCGAAACCGTGGCTGACGAACATCCGCTTGGCCGCGTCCAGGATCGCCGCGCGCTTGCCCGGGTCCTTCGGGCGGCCGGGGCCGGCCGGCTTGGCGGGAGCGGTGGCGGGCGGCGACGTGACCTGTTGATTCATGCTTGAATACTAGACTAGTTGGTTCGATATTTATACTATACCGCCAAGTTTATTAATCTTGGCGAACCGCCGGCGGGGGCGAGATGGGGCACACGACGAAGATTCCGATGTTGGCGGTGGCGCTGGCGTCCCTGCTGGCGGGGTGCAGCGAGCCGGATGTCCCGGTCGAGGCCGCACGCCCGGTGCTGGTGGTGCATCCGTCCGCTGGCGCGCAGGCGGGATTCAGCGCCTACGCCGGCGAAATCCGCGCCCGCGAGGAAACCGCGTTGTCGTTCCGCATCGGCGGCAGCCTGTTGCGACGGCTGGTGGATGCCGGCGACCACGTGCGCCGCGGCCAGTTGCTGGCCGAACTCGACCCCGGCGATGCCGGCCTGCAGGTCGCCGCCGCGCAGGCGGACCTGGCGCGCCTGCGCGGCGACCTCGAACGCTACCGCACGCTGGTCGCGCAGAAGCTGGTCAGCCAGTCGGCGTTCGATGCGCAGCAGGCGGCCTACCGCGCGGCCCGCGCGCAGTACGACCTGACCCGCAACCAGTCCGCCTACACCCGCCTGCTGGCGCCGCGTGATGGCGTGATCGCCAATCGCCAGGCCGAGGCCGGGCAGACGGTGGCGGCAGGGCAGGCGGTGTACACCCTCGCCGGCGACGGCGGGCGCGAAGTCGCGATCGCGCTGCCGGAGTCGCGCATCCGCGAGGTCAGCGTGGGCCAGCCGGTGCTGGTCGAACTGTGGAGCACGCCGGGCCAGCGCCTGCCGGGCCGCGTGCGCGAGATTTCCCCCGCCGCCGATCCGCAGGCGCGCACCTATGCCGCGCGCGTCGCGCTGGATGGCGATGCCGCCAGCGCGGTCGAGCTGGGCCAGAGCGCGCGCGTCTACATGCAGGAGCATGGCGAAGCCGCGGCATTGCGCGTGCCGCTGTCGGCGGTGCAGCGTGCCGCCGATGGCAGGCCCGCCTCGTTGTGGGTGGTCGATCCGAAGTCGCGGCGGGTGCGCCTCGCTGCGGTGAAGCTGGGCACCTACGCCGAAGACGTGGTGCCGGTGCTGGGCGGCGTCGATGCCAATGCGTGGGTCGTCGCCGCCGGCGGCCACCTGCTGCGCGAGGGCCAGCTGGTCGCGCCGGTGGATCGCGACAACCGCCCCGTGCCCGGGCATTCCCCGACAGCGATGGCCCCCGCGGCCGCGGTGAAGTAGGCCGCCATGCATTTCAACCTCTCCGAATGGGCGCTGCGCAATCGCACCCTGGTGCTGTACGCGCTGCTGATGCTGGGCCTGCTCGGCGCCTGGTCCTACCGCCACCTCGGCCAGTCCGAGGATCCGCCGTTCACGTTCAAGGTCATGGTGGTGCGCACCCTGTGGCCGGGCGCGACCGCGCAGGAAGTGTCGCGGCAGATCACCGACCGCATCGAAAAGGAGTTGATGGAGACCGGGCAGTACGAGTACGTGCGCTCGTACTCGCGGCCAGGAGAATCGCAGGTCATCTTCATGGCCAAGGATTCGCTGCGCAGCAAGGACATCCCGGCGCTGTGGTACCAGGTGCGCAAGAAGGTCGGCGACATCAAGGGAACCCTGCCGCGCGATGCCGTCGGCCCGTTCTTCAACGACGAGTTCGGCGACACCTTCGGCAACATCTACGCGCTGACCGGCGAGGGCTTCGACTACGCCGTGCTCAAGGACTACGCCGAGCGGCTGGAGCTGGAACTGCAGCGCGTCCCCGACGTCGGCAAGGTCGACCTGCTCGGCCTGCAGGACGAGAAGATCTTCATCGAATTGTCCAACACCAAGCTGGCCTCGCTCGGCATCCCGCTGACCACGGTGCAGCAGGCGCTGGACGAACAGAACGCGGTGGTGCCGGCCAGCTATTTCGAAACCGCCGGCGAGCGCGTGCAGATGCGCGTCAGCGGCCGTTTCGATTCGGTGCAGGCGATCCGCGATTTCCCGATCCGCGCCGGCGACCGCACCTTCCGCCTCGGCGAGATCGCCACCGTCACCCGCGGCTTCTCCGACCCGCCGGCGCCGCGCATGCGCTTCATGGGCGAGGACGCGATCGGGCTCGCGGTGTCGATGCGCGCCGGCGGCGACATCCTCAGGCTCGGCAAGTCGCTGGAAACCGAGTTCGCGCGCCTGCAGCAGACCCTGCCGACCGGCATGCAGCTGCGCAAGGTCTCCGACCAGCCGCTGGCGGTGACCCGCTCGGTCGACGAATTCATCCGGGTGCTGGCGGAGGCCGTCGCCATCGTGCTGCTGGTCAGCTTCCTGTCGCTGGGCCTGCGCACCGGCACCGTGGTCGCGCTGTCGATCCCGCTGGTGCTGGCGATGACCTTCGCCGCGATGCATTACTTCGGCATCGGCCTGCACAAGATCTCGCTGGGCGCGCTGGTACTGGCGCTGGGGTTGCTGGTGGACGACGCCATCATCGCGGTGGAGATGATGGTGGTGAAGATCGAGCAGGGCTACGACCGCGTGCGGGCGGCGGCGTTCGCGTGGGAAAGCACCGCGTTCCCGATGCTCACCGGCACCCTGGTCACCGCCGCGGGCTTCCTGCCGATCGCCACCGCGGCCTCCAGCACCGGCGAATACACGCGTTCGATCTTCCAGGTGGTGACCATCGCGCTGCTGATCTCGTGGGTCGCAGCGGTGGTGTTCATTCCCTACCTGGGCTACCAGCTGCTGGAGGAGCAGGGCGCCGAGGCCGCGCCGAAGGGCCGGATCGCGCGCGCGTTCCGGCGCCTGCGCGATGCGTTCGCGCACGCTGCCACGCGCGTCCCGCGCATCGGCGGCGCGCTGTCCGACCACATCACCGCCAAACACCACCACGAAGCCGCGCACGACCCTTACCAGACGCCGTTCTACCAGCGCTTCCGCAGGCTGGTCGCGTGGTGCGTGCAGTACCGCAAGACGGTGATCGCGGTGACCGTGGCGATCTTCATCGCGTCGATCATGCTGTTCCGCTTCGTGCCGCAGCAGTTCTTCCCGGCCTCGACTCGCCTCGAGTTGATGGTGGACATGGAGCTCGCCGAAGGCGCCTCGCTCAAGGCCACCGCGGCGCAGGTGAAGAAGCTGGAGGCGATGCTGCAGGAGCGGGAAGGCGTGGAGAGCTACGTCGCCCATGTCGGCACCGGTTCGCCGCGCTTCTACCTGCCGCTGGACCAGCAACTGCCGGCGGCGAACTTCGCCCAGTTCGTGCTGCTCACGCACGACATCGAATCGCGCGAGGCGGTGCGCAAGTGGCTGATCGAAGAGGCCGCGCCGGCGTTCCCGGAATTGCAGGTGCGCGTCACGCGGCTGGAGAACGGTCCGCCGGTCGGTTATCCGGTGCAGTTCCGGGTGTCCGGCGAGCACATCGACCGGGTGCAGGCGATCGCCCGCCAGGTCGCGGACAAGGTGCGCGCCAACCCGCACGTGACCAACGTCAACCTGGACTGGAGCGAACCGAGCAAGGTGGTGCGGCTGCGCATCGACCAGGAACGCGCGCGCGCGCTGGGGGTCAGTTCGGCGGCGGTGGCCAAGTTCCTGTCCGGCTCGCTTTCCGGCACGTCGGTCAGCACCTACCGCGAGGACAACGAGGCGGTCGAGATCCTGCTGCGCGGCCCCGGCGAGGAACGCACGCGGCTGGGCATGCTCGGTTCGCTGGCGGTGCCGACCGCCAGCGGCAAGGCGGTGTCGCTGAGCCAGATCGCGACCCTTGAGGATGGCTTCGAGGAAGGCATCATCTGGCACCGGAACCGGCTGCCGACGGTGACGGTGCGCGCCGACATCTACGGCAAGCAACTGCCGGCCAGCGTGATGGCGCAGATTTCGCCGACGCTGGAGCCGATCCGCTCGGCGCTGCCTTCCGGCTACCTGTTGCAGCTCGGCGGCACGGTGGAGGATTCCGCGCGCGGGCAGAACTCGGTGAATGCCGGCATGCCGCTGTTCGTGCTGGTGGTGACCACCCTGCTGATGGTGCAGTTGCGCAGTTTCTCGCGGGTGCTGCTGGTGTGGCTGACCGCGCCGCTGGGGCTGATCGGGGTGAGCCTGTTCCTGCTGTTGCTGCGGGTGCCGTTCGGGTTCGTGGCGATGCTGGGCACGATCGCGCTGTTCGGCATGATCATGCGCAACTCGGTGATCCTGGTCGACCAGATCGAGCAGGACATCGCGCATGGCAGCCCGGCGTGGGACGCGATCATCGACGCGACGGTGCGCCGCTTCCGGCCGATCGTGCTGACCGCGCTCGCCGCGGTGCTGGCGATGATCCCGCTGTCGCGCTCGGTGTTCTTCGGGCCGATGGCGGTGGCGATCATGGGCGGGTTGATCGTGGCGACCGCGCTGACCCTGCTGTTCCTGCCGGCGCTGTATGCGGCGTGGTTCCGGGTGAAGCCGAACGAAACACGTGCCTGACGCGGTCCGCGCTTGCGCTCCAGTGTGGTGCGGGC
>Ga0209477_1001085_pt1 | contig 16681 bp, 13 predicted proteins | sample KloWWTupernatant_FD_187180 | JGI IMG/M metagenome (GOLD analysis project Ga0209477, IMG submission 187180) | Active sludge microbial communities from Klosterneuburg, Austria, studying microevolution and ecology of nitrifiers - Klosterneuburg... | ecosystem: Engineered > WWTP > Aerobic digester >... | reverse complement strand
CGTAACTCCAGAATTCCACGCTGTCCCTGTCCCAGGATGATGGTGTCGGTGAATTCGGTATGGGTCAGGCTCGTGCCAGTTGGGTAGTAGCGAAAGAAATTCGCGTGGAGGTGAAATGAGTTGATCTGATCGTATTCCAGAATGTTGACCAGGAAAATGCGGACGAGCTCGCCAACCTTGAACTGGATCGGGTGCTTGTCGTAATGAAAGGGAATGGAGTTCACGGCGTATATTTCGTTGACGCCGTCAAAGTCCAGGTCGAAGGCGTTCATCACCATGACGTACTCCCGGTCGGCCTTGTTTTTGTATCCCTCGCGAGGGTCAACAATGAAGGCGCCATAAAGCCCCTTCGCGATATGGCTCGCCAGCGGCAGCACGTGGCAGTGATAAAGATGCAAGCCAAAGGGTTCAGCCGTGAACTCATACACGAAGGTCCCGCCTGGCTTGATGGGATCAACGCCGTCCATCTGGGCGGCATGCTCGCCATGAAAGTGAATGCTGTGCGGATGATCGCTGCCATTGATGAAGGTGATCCGGATGCGGTCACCCTCGACGCAGCGAATCGTTGGACCTGGAACCCGCCCGTTATAGGTCCAGGCCGGGTATGAAATCCCCGGCGCGACCTGGATCATCTTGTTCTGAGCCACGATCGTGTACTCACGCAAGGTCTGACCATCCGGCAGCTTGCTTTGCTTGCCGTAGTCAAAATCAGTCAGAATCTGGTCGGGATCAAAACCATTTGCGGCGTGGTCAACCTCCCCGACCATGCCGGCTCGTCCGTGCCCACCATGCGCCCCCGTGCCGGGCGCTGGCGGCTGGGCGGGTCCAGCCTGGTGCTTGAGCGGCGGATCCGCCAGCCAATGGCCGGTCGCTGACACGGGCATGGCCGACGATGCGGCCACCCGATCGCCAAAGACGGTCAGCCCGCCGGCAACCGCGCTGCTGCCCAGGGCGGCCAGAATGGCCCGGCGCGAAAAACGTTGACGGTTCATTACTTGCGCTCCCCCTTCGAGAAATATGGATTCGAGATCATAGTTTAGGCACGCCTAAATGTCAATAGCTTGGATTCACTTGACAGATCGATCCACACCGATACAATCCATAATTCTGAATATATGCTCATATATTCATTTGTTGTAAGCTTGAAATCCCATGACACAGCACGAGTTCCGAATCACCGGCATGGACTGCGCTGATTGCGCCAAAACCATTGAGACAGGAGTGCGCCAGCTCGACGGTGTAAGCGCCTGCGCACTCAACTATTTCGGCGGAACACTCAGGGTGGAGGGATCCACGGCGCGCGAAGTTGTCGTTCAACGCGTGCGCCACCTCGGCTACGACGTGCAAGAAGACAAGACAGCCGGGGCGAAAGTGCCGGGTGGCATCGCCGCGCGCCTGCCAAAATCCGGTGTTCTGGGCTTCTTGCGCTTCCTGCTCGAATCACGGAATACCTCCCTGGCCCTGGTCGGAGCGCTGATGATCGCGCCGGGGATTCTGTTCAACGAGCTGCTGCCCACGCTGGGCGTTCAGTCGCCCGTCTTTTCCGGAATGGCCCTCATCGCGTTGGCGCTGGCGGGCTATCCGATCGCGCGCAGCGCCTGGCGAAGCCTGATCATCAGCCGGCAGATCAGCGTCAACGTCCTGATGACGATTGCCGCCATCGGCGCGGTCTTTATCGGCGCGTATGTCGAAGCGGGATTGGTGATGGTGCTCTTTGCCATCGGCGAGGCCCTGGAGGGTTTCACCGTGGCCCGCGCGCGCGATTCCATCTCCCGGCTGATGGATGTCGCGCCACACGAGGCGACCGTGCTGCGCGCCTGCATGGACTGCAAGGAACATCTGGGCGTGGACGGCTATGCCGGTGGGCCCTGCCCCGTCTGCGGCACGCATGAAGCGCGCGTCCCGGTGCAGGACATTCGCATCGGCGAAACCGTGCTCGTGAAACCAGGCGAGCGCATTGCCGTCGACGGGCGGGTCGCGTCTGGCGCTTCGGCTGTCAATCAGGCTCCAATCACGGGCGAGAGCAGCCCGGTGGACAAGATCGCGGGCGCCGAAGTCTTCGCGGGCTCAATCAATGGCGAGGGCGCCCTCGCTATCGTCTCAACGAATCTGCCCGAGGACAGCACGATCAGCCGGATCATCCACATGGTCGAGGAGGCGCAGAACAGAAAGGCGCCTGCCGAACGGTTCGTGGACCAGTTCTCAAAGTACTACACACCCGCCGTTGTCGTCGTCGCCTTTCTCGTGGCAGCCGCCCCGCCCCTCTTTTTCCAGGCGCCTTTCCTGGGCGAACAAGGCTGGCTCTACCGGGCGCTGGAATTGCTGGTAGTCGCATGCCCTTGCGCGCTGGTCATCAGCACGCCTGTCGCGCTGATCAGCGCGATCAGCACTGCGGCCCGCAACGGCGTGCTCATCCGGGGCGGCGCCTATCTCGAGGCATTGAGCCGGATCAACCTCGTCGCGCTTGACAAGACGGGCACGCTGACCGAGGGCAGGCCGGAACTCATCAAGGTGAAAGCCGTGGATTGCGAAAACCCGAATGGCGCGTGCGGGCGCTGCGACGCGCTGCTGGCCCTTGCCAGCGCGGTCGAGCGCCGAAGCGAGCATCCGGTCGCGCGGGCGATTACGAACGCCGCCGATGCGCGCGGACTGGGCTCGGTGTTCGCATTGGCCGACGCGGTAACGTCGGTCGTCGGCAAGGGCGTCACCGGTACAGTGCTCGGGCGCAAAGTCGTCATTGGCAGCCACACGTATTTTGACGCCGATATCGCGCACTCCCAGGAATCGTGCGCCGAAGTGTCCGCGGCCGCCCGGGACGGAAACACGCCGGTCCTCATCAGTGAGGATGGCTTGTATAGGGGCTACGCCATCGTCGCCGACGCAGTTCGGGGCAGCAGCAAAGACGCGGTGGCTAAGCTCAGGGCCCTTGGCGTCTCGACACTGATGCTCACCGGCGACACGGCCGCCACCGGGGCCCGCGTTGCCGCCCTGGTGGGTGTGGACCGGGTCCATGCGGATTTGTTGCCGCAGGATAAGCTCAACATCATCCGGGCTGAGCTGTCCAACCCGAAAACCCGGATTGCCATGGTCGGGGACGGCATCAATGACGCGCCCGCGCTGGCCGCGGCCAGCGTCGGAATTGCGATGGGGGGCGGCACCGCTCAGGCGATGGAGACTGCAGATGTCACCTTGATGGGCGACGACCTGGGAAGGTTGCCCTTCTCGATTCGACTGGCGCGTTCAGCCATGCGCACGATTTATGCCAACATTGCGTTTGCGATTGCCATCAAGCTGGCCTTCTTCGCCCTGGTCCTACTTGGGTTCGGCACGCTGTGGATGGCGGTCTTCGCCGATGTCGGGGCATCGATCATCGTGACCTTGAATGGCATGCGACTGCTCCGCTATCGGAGCGCGACATGACGAAGTTAGTGAGCAGAAGTCTGCATGCGGTCACTGCGGCGCGAGTGGCCGAGCTGTTTCAGGCCATGAGCGACCCAAGCCGGGTCCGCATCCTATTTTCGCTGCTGCAGGGCGAAGTCAATGTCGGCGCTATCGCTGCCCAGATCGGCGTCAGTGAAAGCGCGGTATCGCATCATTTGCGCGGACTGAGACAACTGCGCATTGTTTCCGCGCGCAAGGACGGGCGGACTGTCTTCTACGCCCTCAATGACGATCACGTCCGCTCGCTGCTCACACTGGGTCTCGAACATATCGAGCACGCCTAGAAGCCCAAACAAAGCCAGCTTCCGAGATGATAACCCCCGGCTCCGCCGGGGGATATCATCTCGGAAAACAGGTCCAGTCAGAATGTCAGCGACCGGTCCGCTTCAACCACCCACTGCGTCATTTGGCTCATCGTGCTGATTTCAACACCTTCAAGCAGCGGAAGCCCTTTCAGGCCGCGCGCTTCGGAGCAAGTTCCGCAAGCCTTCACATGCCCGCCTTTGCTGATTACGGCTCTGAGCATGCGCTCGATGTTGTAATAGCCCTGAGGCGTGATCTGATTCGGCAGAGCGCATGTTACTGCGTCCGCAAGCAGAAAGACACGAACCTCCACCTCGGGATGTTCTTTTTGCAGCATCATGGCCATGCGTAGGGCGTTGTAGGCCTTCTCGGTGCCATACGGCGCGTCGTTGATGATGATCAGCGTATTCATGCAGAACCTCCTTTCATAGGGGCAACAGGTGACTGGAATATCGGTTTTTCACCTTCCAAGGATTCCTGGTGCCGCCGGGTCAATCGTATCGCTTGCCGGAAGCCATTCTGGCCTTTCCGGGCGAGAACGCAATGCCCGCTCTTTGCGCGGGCATTGCGTTCTCGCGCTCGTTTCTCGGGCATCTTTTTGAGTTCCGTACAATGCGCCCCGTGACAAGCGCCCCCATGTCGGCCCTGCCCCGCGGTCTGCCTGGCTATATCGCCCTGCTGCGCGGCAATCCCAATGTCCGCAACCTGTGGGCGGCTCAATCGGTGTCGCAGCTCGGCGATTGGTTCAACAGCGTCGCGCTGCTCGGCTTGATCATCAGCCTGACCAACAGCCCAATCAGCGCCAGCCTGACCGTGGTCTTTCAAATGCTGCCCGCCGCGGTCACCAGCGTCTTCATCGGCGGCTACATCGCCGACCGCTATGATCGCAAGAAGGTCATGATCGCCGCGGACATCGCGCGGGCGATCATCGCTCTGAGCTTCATCCTGATCCGCAGCCCCGAATGGGTGTGGGTGGCCTATGCGGGGACTTTGCTTCTCAGCGTCGGGAGCGCCTTCTTTGATCCCGCCACCGCCGCCGCCCTGCCCAACTTGTGCCGGCCGGGCGAGCTCATGACGGCCAATGCCCTGCAGCAATCCACGTGGGCCAGCGGGGTATTTGTCGGCGCGGCCCTCGGGGGTGTCGTCGCCCAGGTCTTTGGCCGCGACGCGGCTTTTGTCATCAATGCGCTGTCATTCCTGTGGTCGGCCTACTTTCTGTCGCGCATTCGCGGGCGCTTTCGCGCCGACGACGGGCCGATCGCGCTGGCCGGAGCCAGCGCGCTGCGGGTGCTGACCGACGGCTTTCGCTTCCTCCAGCATCATCCGCGGGTGCTGATGATTTCGCTCGCCAAGCCAATCTGGGCGCTGACCCTGGGCGGGATCGGACTGTACAGCGTCTACGCCTTCAACGTCTATGGCGTTGGCGACATCGGCACGTCCTGGCTGTATGCCGGACGCGGATTGGGGGCATTCGTTGGGCCGCTGGTCATGACCAGCCTGTTTGCGCCCAAGGCGCCTCGCGAGTTCGTGCGGGTGCTGGGCCTGACCTTTCTCCTGTGCTCGTTCGGTTACCTGGTGTTTGGATTGTCTCAATCGCCGGTGATCGGCGCCCTGGGCCTGGCCATCGGCCACTTTGGGGGTGGAAGCGTATGGGCGTTCAGCCGTATCTTCGTCCAGCGCGAGACCCCCGACTCGCTGCGCGGGCGCGTCCTCGCCGTCGACGGCATGGGCTTCTCGGTCGTCACGTCGCTCTCCACGCTGGTCGTCGGAACGATTGCGACGGCAGCCACGCCAGCGGCGGGCATCCTTAGCGGCGTCGGCGCAACGCTGGTCACGGGCGTGCTGTGGGTGCTGGTTGTATGGGCACTGACCCGCGAGCGGCCCGGAATTGTCAATCGGCCGGTTTAGCGGGCCTATAATCCCGCGGCTGGTTACGTCAAGCATTATGTAGGACTTCTTTGCGCATCTCACCCGTGGCGGTGGTCTGTCCGCTGCATGGACGCACGAAGTCAACTTGGTCCGGTGTCCCAACCCTCGTGGAGCCTAAGTCATGAAAGTCACGCGTACATCCGTTTTCGATCTTATCTTCGGCAAGCCCCTGGCGACGGCCGATGCGTCCCACCAGGCAATCTCCAAGCGGGTCGGTCTGGCGGTCTTCGCATCCGACGCGATGTCGTCGATCGCCTACGCCACACAGGAGATCCTGCTCGTGCTCGCCCTGGTTGGGACAAGCGCCTTTGTGCTGTCGATCCCGATCTCGCTCGTCATCGTGGGGCTGCTCATCGTGCTGACCCTGTCGTATCGCCAGACGATTTTCGCCTACCCGAATGGCGGCGGGGCCTATATCGTCGCCAAGGACAACCTGGGCAACACCGCCGGCATGGTCGCCGCCGCCGCATTGCTGACCGACTACGTCCTGACGGTGGCCGTTAGTGTGTCCAACGGTGTCGAACAGATCGCGTCAGCCATCCCTGCACTGGTGAATTACCGGTGGGAGCTGGCCTCGCTGCTCGTTGTCGTCATGACCCTCATTAATATGCGCGGCGTCAAAGAGTCGGGGACCGTTTTTGCGATACCAACCTACTTCTTCCTGGTGACGGTGACCCTGACCCTGGTCTCGGGCCTGATTCAATGGCTCAATGGTTCGCTGGCGACTGTGACCGGAGTTCAGGCCGCCCACCATGCGGTGGAGAACCTGAGCCTATTGATCATCCTGAGGGCGTTCAGCAATGGCTGCACAGCGCTTACCGGGGTCGAGGCGATTTCGAATGGCGTGCTGTCCTTCAAGGAGCCGCGCGGCAAGAACGCGGCCAATACACTGCTGGTGATGAGCATCATCCTGGGCAGCTCATTTCTCGGCATCACCCTCATCGCCCAAGCCGTGCAGGTCGTGCCGGCCGAATTCCCCACCGTGATCTCCCAGATCGGAAGCGCCGTCTTCGGCAACACGCTGGGCTACTTCATGCTGATCGCCGGGGCTGCCATCATCTTGATCATGGCGGCCAACACAAGCTTCAACGCCTTCCCGCTCCTGTCGGCGCAGGTGGCGGCCGACGGCTTCATCCCGCGCTGGTTCACCAACCGAGGCAACAAACTCACCTACAACACGGGCATCGGTGTGCTTGCCCTGGCCGCAATCGCGCTGATCGTCATCTTTGACGCGCGGGTCACCCGCCTCATTCCGCTGTATGCGATCGGCGTCTTCATGAGCTTCACTTTGTCCCAGGCTGGAATGGTAGCGCGCTGGACCCGAGCGGGCCGGCTGAAAAAAGGCGAGACCATGCGTACTTCGGCCTCAGCCCAGGTCCACGACCCGCACTGGCAGGGCAAACGCCTGCTCAATCTGGTCGGGGCCATCATGTCCGCCGTTGTGGCGGTCGTGTTCGCCATCACCAAGTTCAGCGAAGGCGCCTGGATCATTATCATTGTCATCCCCGCTCTCGTCTACACTTTCCATCGCACCCACGTGCACTACCAGAATGTCGCCCGGATCCTAAGCACCAAGTACGAGATGGCGCGGCCGACCACCCGCCCAATGCGGACCATCATCCTGGTCGACGACGTGCATCGCGGCACCCATCAACTCGTCGAATTTGCCAAGTCGATCGGCCATCCCTGGCTCGCCGCCCATATCGCCATCAGTCCGACCAAGGCCGACACAGTTCAACTCAAGTGGCACGAACGCATCGGCGAGGGCGAGCTGCACATCGTGGCATCGCCCTACCGCCGCCTGACTGAACCAATCGTCGAATTCGTCCTGAAGGAGCGCGATCTTGACCCGAACGGATTCGTCCATGTCGTTATGGGCCAGCTCGTCATGGACACATCGGTGGCCAAGATGCTGCACGCCAACAACGCGCTTGGCATCATGAGCGAACTACAGCGCCACGACCGGATCGTGGTGACCGATGTGCCGTATCAGCTCCACGGAAGTGACGCTGACAAGTACCCTGCGAATACGCCCAACGATTCGGGGGTGGAATCCCACGACCACCACCAGGGCAGCCACTCGGCCTGAGCGCGGGCGTTGCCTATAATCGGGCACCGACCCCGACAACATGATTCGAGACACTCTGACCCGCCAGGTGGCGGACGCCATAGCAGCCGCTCAGGCCGCCGGTGATCTGCCCCAGTTTTCCATCCCCGACATCGGTCTGATGCACCCGCGTCCCGAGCTGGGCGACTACGCATGCTCGGTGGCCATGCAACTCGCCCGCATCGCACGCCTGCCGCCCGCCCAGATCGCCCAGCGCATCGCCAAACACGTTGTCAGTGACATCGCCACAGTCGAGGTGGCCAGCGCCTATGTGAATTTTCGTCTGAAGCCCGAGTTTTTGGGCCAGCAGGTGAACATCGTGCTTTTGGCCGGCGAACGCTGGGGCGATATTGATCTGGGCCACGGCGCGGCTGCCCAAGTGGAACACGGAAGCGCCAATCCCACCGGCTACGCCACGATCGGCACCGGACGCAACGTCGTGACCGGCGACACCCTGGCCAACGCCCTCGACGCGGCCGGATATGCCGTGCACCGCGAGTGGTATGTCAACGACGCCGGCAACCAGATCCGCGCATTTGGGGCAAGCTTGTTCAGCCACTACGCCCAGGCGTTTGGGCAGGACATACCGCTTCCAGAGAAGGGCTACGCCGGAGAAGACGCGGTGGAAGTCGGGCGCGCGCTCGCGGCCGCCGAGGGCGATCGATTCCTCGCCATGGATCGCGACGCGGCGACTCGCGAACTGGGCCGGATGGGCATTGATCTTGTCATGGCCCGCATCCGCCTGACGATGACCCGCCTGGGCATCCACTATGACAACTACTTCAGCGAGCGCAGCCTTTACACCAGCGGACGGGCCGCACGCGCTCTGGAAGCGCTTCGGGCCAGGGGCCTGCTGATCGATCACGATGGCGCGCTGTGGTTTAGCGAGGACGGCAGCCCGATCCGCTCCGGTCAGGGCAAGCGCAAGACCAGCGATGAGTATGCCGAGAGCGATGACGAACCCGAGGAGAAAGGCAAACCCGCGCCCATCCAGGCGGTGGTGATTCGGTCAGCCGCAGTTGTTGCCAATCCCGATGAGCGGGCCACCTACTTCGCGAGTGACATTCCGTATGCCTTGAACAAGGTGATCGAGCGCGGATTCAACCCGGCCGTCTATGTGTGGGGCGAGGACCACCAGGCCGATGTGCCGCGGGTGTATGCCGCAGCGCGGACGCTGGGCCTGCCGGAAGGGGCAATCCGACTCATCATTTACCGCTTCATCACCCTGATGCGGGGCGGGGTTGAGGTGCGGATGGGCAAACGCAAGGGCAATGCCATCCTCGCCGACGATGTCGTGGACGAGGTCGGGGTGGACGCCTTTCGCTACGTCATGCTCTCGCGCTCGGTTGACACCAAGTTCACCTTTGATCTCGACCTGGTCAAGGAACAGAAGAACGACAACCCGGTTTACTACGTGCAGTACGGCCACGCCCGTATCGCGTCGCTGCTGCGCAGAGCCGCCGAAGAGCATGGGATCGATCTCGAGGCCGCCTACGCCAGCGACTACCCGCTGCCAGGCGAGCCCGGGGAATTGGACCTGATTCGGCGGGCCCTTGAGCTGCCCGAGATCGTCGAGTTGGTCGCGACAAAGCTCGAACCGCATCACTTCACCGCCTACGCCCAGGCCCTGGCCACGGCCTTCAGCCGGTTCTATGAATCCTGCCGGGTGCTGGGTACGCCGGAGGCCGTGCTGTATCCGCGCCTCAAACTGTGCCGAATGGCCCAGATTGCGCTCGCCAGGGCCCTGAGTCTTATGGGGATGAGCGCGCCGGATCGTATGTAGACCGTCACCGTCGCAATTTCAGGAGCAAGCGCATGGGGATCAAACCGGACAATTGGATTCGCCGCATGGCCCTTGAGCATGCCATGATCGAGCCATTCGTGGAGCACTCGGTCCGCCAGGGCGTCATCAGCTACGGGGTGTCCTCGTATGGCTATGACATCCGGGTAAACGGCGCGTTCAAGATCTTCACCAACGTCAACTCAGCCGTCGTCGACCCGAAGCACTTTGTTCCGGAGTCCTTTGTGGACTTCACCGGCGATGTCTGCATCATCCCGCCCAATTCGTTTGTCTTGAGCCAGACCGTTGAGCACTTCCGCATCCCGCGCGACGTGCTTGTCGTATGCGTGGGCAAGAGCACCTATGCCCGGTGCGGGCTGATCGTAAACGTCACACCGCTCGAGCCTGAGTGGGAGGGCTACCTCACCCTGGAGATCAGCAACACGACCCCGCTTCCGGCCAGGGTCTACGCCAACGAGGGCATTGCCCAACTGCTGTTCTTCGCCGGCGACGGCCCGTGCGACCGGAGCTACAAGGACAAAAAGGGCAAGTATCAGTCGCAGACCGAGATCACCCTGCCCCGCATCGAGTAGGCTGTGCGCCAAATCGCGGGAAACGATGGGCCCAGGCTTCGCCGGGGCCCATCGTTTCCCGCGCCCTTACTCGTAGCGAAGGGCTTCGATCGGATTCAGCTTTGACGCGCGCCAGGCGGGATACACGCCAAAGACAATCCCCACCAGGGCCGAGAACGTTACGGCGATGACGACGGAGTCGATCGACACCAGCGCGCCAAACGACCCATTTGAAGCGATGGAAATGATCTGGGCCAGCCCCCACCCCATCCCCACCCCGAGCAGCCCGCCAAAAAGGCCAATCAAGGCCGCCTCAATCAGGAACTGCGCGAGGATGACCGGCCGCTTGGCGCCAATCGCCTTGCGCAGACCGATTTCACGGGTGCGCTCGGTGACGCTGACCAGCATGATGTTCATGATTCCGATCCCGCCGACAAACAGGGAAATGCCGGCCACCACCGCAAGAAACACCGTGATGACGTTGGTCACCGAGGCAAATGTGCCTTGAATGTCCTGCGACGACGCGACCGAAAAGTCGTCCTCACCGTTGAAGGCGATGTTGTGGCGCTGGCGCAGGACCTCAGTCGCCTGCTGGATGACGGCCGGCGAGCGATCGGGCGACGACGCCGCAATCAGCACAAAACCGGCCAGCCGCTCGCCCTTGGCGTTGCGTGACGGTTGAAGACGATCGCGGGCCGTTTCAAAGGGCACGCTGATAACGTCATCGTCGCTCCCGTCAGTCCCCGTCGACCGCTGCGCGACGACGCCAATGACTTTGAACTGGGTCGCTTCGAGCCGAATATCGCTTCCAGTCGGATCGCCTCCACCAGGGAAGAGCTTGCGATAGGCCAGATTCCCCAGCACCGCGACCCGAGCCGCCGACTGATTGCTGGACTCCTCCCACCAATTGCCATAGATCAATGTCTGCGCCTGGAGCAGGGGATAGTCATATGAGGTGCCGCGCACACTGGTCTGTGTCTTGAGCGTGCCGGCGTAGGCCTTCGCATTCACCCGAATGGTGGGGACCACCACCAGCGCATCCGGAACGCGGTTGCGATCGCGCAGGGCGGCGACGTCGTTTTCGGTCAACGTCCCAACGAAGCTGGGGCGTCCCGCCGAGTTGAAGGCGCCCGACCGGGCCGCGCCGCCGTTTGAGTCGATGGCAACCGGCAGTACGAATACGAGGTTCGAACCTTGCGCTTCGAATTGGCGGGTGATGAGTTGCTGCACGCCGTTTCCTAACGCAACCAGCGAGATCACCGCCATCACCCCGATGATGATTCCCAGGGTCGTGAGCGCGCTACGGAGCTTGTTGGACGTGATCGCGCGCAGCGCCACGCGGAAGTTTTCTATCAGCATCAGTCGGTCACAAGTGCGCCGGCGCAACGCGCCCGCGCAGGATAAAAGCCACCAACAAATTCGTTTTCCGAATCGATATCCTCCGGCTTCGCCGGGGGGATGTCGATTCGGAAAACGGTTGTGGTGGGGGTCTTATTCAAAACGAAGCGCCTCGATCGGGCTGAGGCGGCTGGCGCGCCGGGCCGGCCACAGGCCAAAGAACAGACCAACCAGCGTGGAGAAGCCGACCGCCAAGATTACGGACGCGGGTTGCACATCGGCGGGGATACCCGCCAGTCTGGAAGCCAGTGCCGCGCCGGCCACGCCGATCAGGACGCCGACAATGCCGCCGAGCGTCGCCAGCACAATCGCCTCAATCAGGAACTGGGACAAGATCGCGCCGGATTTCGCGCCGATGGCCTTGCGCAGGCCGATTTCGCGGGTGCGCTCGGTCACGCTGACGAGCATGATATTCATGATCCCCACCCCGCCCACGAGCAGGGATATCGCCGCAATGGCGCCCAGAAACGTCGTCAACGCCGCCAGAACCAACCCAAAGCTGTTGACCAGTTCGGCCTGGCTGAGAACGGTGAAGTCATTCGGCTCGCCCGGTTCGATCTTGCGCTTGTCAGCCAGAATCTGGGTCGTGTCGCGCTGAACAGCCGGTCGTGATGCGTCATCGTTTGCCTGGAGCAGAATCGTAGAGATGGTGCGTTCACCGCTGGTCCCCTGTGATTGGCTGCCAAACAGCCGCTCCTGGGCAGTCGTTATGGGCACAAATGCGATTGCATCCTGATCACCGATGAACGACGCTCCCTTGGCCACTAAAGTTCCGACGATCCGAAACGGCAACCCGTTCACCCGCACGCTCTGGTCGATGGGGTCTTCGCCACTCTCGAACAGGTCTTTGGCGACGGATTGGCCAATCACCAGCACGCGCGATCGGCTGGCGATATCCGCGTCATCGATGAAACGTCCGCTCGCAATGGTCCAGCCCTGGATTGCCCCCACCTGCGGCGAGACGCCGTTGATGTTGACGTTGGAGCTCTTGCCCGTGTAGATGATGCTCGAAGCCCGGCTGAAGGAGACCCCCATTGCGGAAGTGCCCTGCACCTCGTTGGCGACTGCACGCCAGTCAGACATCGTCAATTGCGCCGGTTGGGCAAAGGCACCGCCGCCAAACCCGCGCTGCATGCGGCCCGGTGTCACGGTGATGACATTGGTTCCGGCGCTCGTGAATTGATCCGTTACGTAACGCTGCACGCCGCTTCCAATGCTGATCAGGGCGATTACCGCGCCGACACCAATGCTGATGCCCAGCAGGGTCAGGACAGCCCGGAGGGGATTCGACCTGAGGGTTCGGAAGGCGAGCCGGATGACCTCTATCAGGAACATGTCAAATCCGTCCTAGACGTCGATGCAGGCCTTGAGCTGGTCCGCGTTAACCTCGTCGGCCACAATTTTGCCGTCCGAGATGCGAATGATGCGCCGGCAGTGCGAGGCGATGCGCTGATCGTGGGTGACGAAGATGACGGTGATGCCCTTCTGTTCGTTCAGACGCTGAAACAGGCACATGATCTCGGCCCCCGATTTCGAATCCAGGTTCCCGGTGGGCTCGTCGGCGAGGATGATCGCCGGATCGGTCACCAGCGCCCGGGCGATGGCCACCCGCTGTTGCTGGCCGCCCGAGAGTTCGTTCGCCTGGTGGTCCAGGCGGTCACCCAGGCCCACCGCGCGCAGGGCCGAGGCCGAACGCTCGCGCCTCTCGCGCGAGCGCAGGCCGCTGTAGATGAGAGGCTGTTCTACGTTGGACAAGGCGGACGTCCGGCGCAGCAGGTTGAACGACTGGAAGACAAATCCGATCTTTCGGTTGCGAATCTCGGCCAGGGCGTCATCCTTGAGATTCTCAACATCGACCCCGTCCAGACGATATGTGCCGGCCGTGGCCTGATCGAGACAACCCAGGATGTTCATCAAGGTGGACTTGCCCGAACCGGAAGGGCCCATGATGGCGAGCAGATCACCCGGATAGATCTTGAGTGTCGCGCCCTGCAGGGCGTGCACTTCGTGCTCGCCAAGCTTGTAGGTCTTGGTGAGCAGATCCGCGTCAATGACCGGATCCGGCAAGGTGGTCGTGGTTGTCATCGCCTACTGCCCCAGCACATTCGGCGCGAGCGGGGCAACTACGGTCATGCCCTCAGTCGCGCCCGATACCACTTCGCTAAAGGTGTCGTTCCGCAACCCAGTCTGGACTTCGACCTCGCGGGTCTTGTCACCATCGCGCACGGTCAGGAATGACTTGCCCGACGCGCGATCGCGGCGGATGGCCCAGTTCGGCGCGAGCAGCGCGTTGTCGCGCTTGTCGAGGACCACAGCGGCGTTGGCGGTCATGCCGATCTTGAGCGTCGGATCCGGGTTGGTCAGGACGACTCGGACTGAATAAGAGACCACCCCATTGACAATGGTCGATGTCGGCGCAATGCGATCAACCTTGCCTTTGATCTCAAGGCCGGGAAGTGAATCAAGGGTGATATTGACATCCTGTCCGACCCGCACCCGAGCGACGTCGACCTCGTCCACGGTCACGTCAATTCGTAGCACCGAGTTGTCGACGACGGTGATGACGGGCTGCGCGCCGCCAGATTCGCCGACCCGCAGGTTTACGACCGAGACCACGCCGGCCACCGGAGCGATGATCGTCGCCTGATCGATCCGGCGCTGGGCCTGCCGCACTTGCACCTGAGCGCCCTCAATTTGAGCCTGAGCTTGCTTGCGCTGCGCTTCAGCCTGATCCAGGTCGAATTGGCGGGCCGGAAGCTTAACCTTCTCCAGCGAAGCCTTCGCGCTTTGGATCTGCTGCCAGGCCGCGCCGAGCTGAGCGGCATCCGCGCCCTGGCTGAGCTTGTCATACTGGGCCTTGGCTGATTTGTAGTTGTTGGTCGCCTGCTCCAATTGCACACCGGCCGGATTCGACCCAATGGTGGCTGGGTTGCGGGCATAGGCGGCATCATAGGCCGATTGGGCCGAGCGCAAGGCGGCTTCGGTATTGCGCAAAGACGCTTCCGCCGCCGCGTAGTCCGCAGCCTGCGGTCCCTTGCGGACCTTCTCATAGTTCGCGTAAGCCGACGACAGGGCGGCGTCGGCGGCGTCAATGTCGGATTTGCGGGGACCTTCGACGGTCCGGCTGAAGTTGGCGTTGGCCGTCAGAAGCGATGTATTGGCCTGGGCGAGGGATGCCTGAGCCTGGGCAAGACCCAACTCGAGGTCGGCTGTGTCGATTTTGGCAAGCGGATCGCCCTTTTTGACCGCATCGCCCACTTTGACGTTGACGACAGAAACCATCCCCACTTGTTGGAAGCCGAGGCGGGTTTCCGCTTCCGGCTGGATATTTCCCGTGGCCGTAACCGTGGCAATCAGCGAACCCCTCGACAAGGCAGCGCTGCGCTGCGAGGCGGGATTGGCGCCAGGGGCCTGAGCAGAACAAGCCGCCAAAACCAGGGCGACGGCGGCGGGGGCGGCCAGGCGCGAGAGTCGCGCGGCGCGTTGTGCGAAATCAACGAGAGTCATTATTCTCCTCAGAAAAGTGGGTGGGTGACGACGGCGCGCCCGAAGTTGAATCGGCGTCCGTGGCAATACGCAGGCGAAGACCCTGGGCGACACTTTCGGCCATTTCGGCGTTGTCGGTCATCAGTCCCAGAAGATCGCGCATGAAAACAAGACATTCGCGCGCACGCGATGTGCCAAGCACGTTCAGCGCGCGGGTAAGGCTGTAGCGGCCGTCGAATTCGGCGAAGGCATCGAGAATGCCCTCCGCCTTGACCGTGATGGTAAGGGGAGTGCGGCGACGATCGTTTGGATCGCGGCCGCGCTGGATCAGCGCGTTCCGCTCCAAAGCGTCGATCACCGGCGTGAGCGAGGCGGGTTCCAAGGCCAGCATCCGGCTGAGCTCGGTCAAGGTGCACGGGTGACTGCGCAACATGCGCAGCACGCCGTATTGCACCGCGCTCCCGATTTCAGGCGGCAGATGGCGCTCCAGATCAACGCGCGATACGCGCGACACGATCGCCATCAAGACCGTCAATTCTGTTGCCAGAGCCTTGACGTCGGCAGGGTCATTGGTTGAGCGCGTCACTTAGATGATTAGTAGCCTTATTATATGGGCGCTGACTGAGCAAATGATGTGCGCTGAGTGAGTCGGCCGGCCGGGTAGAATGGCCCCGATGCGCTTCGGGAGACACCGCAAATTCCAGTCGACCGCCCTTGCCCGCTCGCTCGGGCAAGTGGGCGCGGCGAGCGCTGCCGGCGGCGATCGGCTGATGCGCGCCGCCACTCAAATCATCAACATTCTTTGGGTGGTCGCGCTGTCGTCCCTGCGGGGCGCCATTTCCGAGTTCAGCCCGGCCCAGTTGCCCGCTTCAGTCGTGTCGTTTGGCGGGCTGACCGTCATCTCCATCGCCGCGCATCGCTTGCGCGAGCAGTTGGCTCGAGATGCCTGGCTCGTCACGCGCTGGGCATCCTGGAGCGTGGCTCTGACGGAGCTTTGGGTCAGGGTGCGTGCAACCGCGCACACCATTCAGGTCTGGCCGCGAACCTGCCCGCCCGAGCCAGGGCTTTTCCTCGCCAGCATCGCGATGGCAGGGGCCGCCATTTTCCGTTGGCGGCTGCGCGCGCCGGAGGCCGCCGCCGCACTGGCGCAGCGCATCCAGCGCCTGCTCCGCCACGCGCCGGTGGATGTTGACGCGCTCCGGCGCTGGCTGTCCGATTGGCTGCCTGGCTGGGATCCCGCCAGCGGCTTGCGTGTTGAAGGACTTGCCCGCGCAAACAGCGTGATTTCAACCGGCGTGCGCCCAACGCTATTTGCTCCGATATCGCTCCCCCAGCGCTGCTGATTCCCGCAGATTCCCCTGCCGCGCGCCTGTGCCGGAAGCCGTTTGGCCCGGTTATCCATCCCGCCCACAAAGGAGAGTCACGATGCCCGCATTTGGACAGGTCGATCAACGCCTGGAAAGCAAGCTGGTTGAGCTATACCGCCTTCACAAGGAGCGGTCGGCCAAGATCGACTGGAGTTACCACGAGTTTCTGCCGATCAGCCGGCGACTGAAATTAAACGATGTTCGCCCGGACGGAAGCGATGACCTCGCCCGCGCCGACCTTTTCGAGCGTGAAATCGTTATCGTTCAGGATCCGCGCCGATCCATGCTCAGTCCGGAG
>Ga0209477_1001082_pt1 | contig 16719 bp, 13 predicted proteins | sample KloWWTupernatant_FD_187180 | JGI IMG/M metagenome (GOLD analysis project Ga0209477, IMG submission 187180) | Active sludge microbial communities from Klosterneuburg, Austria, studying microevolution and ecology of nitrifiers - Klosterneuburg... | ecosystem: Engineered > WWTP > Aerobic digester >... | reverse complement strand
TAACTTAAAATTGATTACAAAAAAACTCCTTCCCGAGATACAGCTCAGGAAGGAGTGGATATTTTTAAAAAACAATTTTTATTTATTATTCAATTTAAAACTAAACGGTACACTTACCCAGCATTTTACAGTCTGATCGTTCATCATAGCCGGTGTGAACTGAAGTCCCATTACATTCTCTTTTACCTCATCTCGAAATACTTCCGGACCGCTTATGCTTCCAATTTTAATTACTGAACCGTCTGTGCCGACCAACACTCTGACTGTAACTCTTCCTTCTGTCCCTGTGGAAAGTGCAATCGAAGGATATTTCATTGATGCTTTTATTGAATTTAAATTTAATGCTGACGGTGATTTTTCTACCTGAAATTCTTCAAAAGGTGTTTTTACCGGTTCTTTAATCTTCTCAATACTCTCATCAATTTTTACTTCATCTATTTTTATTTTACCCGGAACTTCTGCTGTGACTTCTGACGGATCTTCAGTTCCTTCAGATGATACCGGCAGTTTTACATTTTCAAGTTCACTCTGATTTTTTAATGTTACATCTTCTTTTATATTTCTTTTTGCGACGGGCTCCGGAGTCAATGCCGAAAGATCTTTCAAAGGAACCTGTATCTGATTTTCTATTACCGGAATTTCCAGTATCGGTATCTCAACATATGCATCTTTAAGTATAATATTTCTTTCGGGAGTATTTAAGTTTGTCTCCGATTTATCTGTATGACTGCTTATATATTTAAAGCTTGATAAAGCAATTATGGATGCTGTAATTACTGCAACAGCTAATCCTTTTATCAAAAAGACATTGTAAAACTTTTTTAACTCAGGTGCTCCGTACTTCATCTTTCTTGTAATTTCCTGAAAGACGTCATAATCATTACTTTTTCTGTTAAACATTTTAGCCTCCCGTTTTAAAGTTAATTGCAAATTATAAAACTGAAGGCTGAAAGTTTTGTTCCGAAGAATTTTATTTTATCAGATTCATTTTTTTGACAATACTACTCTCGCCACTTATAAGCTTATAAAAATAAATTCCGCTTGGTAAATTTGAAGCATCAAAATTATAATTATATGTTCCGCGTTCAAGTTCGGATTTAACTATTACTGCAACTTCTCTGCCGATATTATTATAGATCTTTAAAGATGTAAATCCTTTTGCAGAAATATTGAATTTCAGATTGGTAACAGGATTAAATGGGTTCGGATAATTTTGGTAAAGTTCAAACTCATTTACATTTTCTATATTAGGATTCACCGAAGTCAAATTATCAAAATAATAAATTCCGGAATTGCCGGTCCCGCAATACATTTTTCCCAAATATGAAAAAAATGTTTTTATATTTACCGAGGAAGGTAACCCGTTATTGATCACTGACCAGTTCAACCCATTGTTTTCAGATAAATAAACATTCCCATCATCCATTGAGACATATAGATCACCGTTACTGTTTACACCGGCTTCACCAAGATAATTGTTAGTGATATTTATTCCTGCATTCGTAAAAGAAAGTCCGTTATCTGTGGATCTGTGAAGGTTGAATGCATCAGAGACATACACAGAATTATCAGGTGCTTTGAAAATAGCTGCTATAAAGACTTGAGGAAAGGTGTTAAGTAAATTAAAACTATTCCCGTTATTTGAAGAATAAACTACACCGCCCAGTGAAGTTCCGAGGAAAATATTATTGTCATTTGTAATTGCCATACCACCGATAAATCCTGCATTGATCCTTTGGGTCTGAACCCAGCTATTTCCATTGTCAGTAGATTTAAATACAAAGGTTGATACATTTCCAATTAAAGGTCCCACTGTAACGGAATATGATGCTACGATAGACCCGTCTGAAGGAAATACAATTTCACCACCTCCGGCATAATTAAGTGGAAAGGAACGTGTATCAACATCTTTCCATGTGTTGCCATTGTCTGTGGATCTGTGAATGTATGAAAAGTCAACTGTTTTTGATAAAGCATATATATTTCCGTCAGGAGCGGTTCTCAGTGTAGATACTCTTTTCCCCTGAAGCCCCGATAGACTCCAGCTCATTCCCTGATCGGTGGATTTAAAAACTCCCACAGCCCAGCTTGTTGCAAAAAGATCGCCGGAGGAATTTGATGTCATTGAATATACATTGTCATTATTACTCTGAGAAATGTTTCCTGCATGTATCCAGACTCCCTGTGAAAAGATCTGTGTGCAGCATAGCATGGATAAAAAGAAAAATAATATTTTCATAAAAATTAAAGATTGTTTAATTAAAATCCGTTGAACTAATTTAAATATATTTTTACAATTTCACAAAACAATATAATGCTGAATTGTAGTATTCTAACTTTGAGGTCAACTTGTGAAATTATCCATTTCAAAATCTTTAAAACCATAAAATATACAAACCTTTAATTCAATTTAAACTAATCTATATTTTTCATAAATTCATAAAAATCAAATCCGGATATTTAATAAATTGAATTCTTGAATAAAATCATTTCAGTAGTTGGAGCCAGACCGAACTTTATGAAAATGGCACCCATCCATAAACAGCTTCTCAAACACAGATCGAAAGTTACTCATAAAATTGTACATACCGGACAGCATTATGACAAAAAAATGTCTGATATTTTTATTGAGGAGCTTGATCTTCCAAAACCGCACATTCATCTCAGTATCGGCTCAAGATCACATGCAGAACTAGTTGCGATGATCATGATGGAGTTTGAAAAAATTATTTTAAAAGAGAAGCCTGATCTCGTACTTGTGTACGGTGATATAAATTCTACTGCTGCCGCTGTGATGGTCTGTTCGAAAATACTGACTAAATCAGGCAGAACAATTCCAATAGCTCATATAGAATCAGGACTCAGGAGTTTTGACAGGACAATGCCGGAAGAGATAAACAGAATGGTAACAGATGTTTTGGCAGACTACCTTTTTGTTACAGAGCCAAGCGGTGTTAAAAATTTAAAAAAAGAAGGTATAAGCAGCAATAAAATATTCTTTGTTGGAAATACGATGATAGACTCACTGGAATTTTATCTTAAAAAATCTAAACTATCTAATGTATTAAAAGAGCTTTGCATTTCAGAAAAAAAATATACACTTGTCACTCTTCACAGACCTTCGAATGTGGACAGTAAAGAAAATCTGAATAAGATCATTTCTATTTTTAAAAATATAAACAAAATTGATCCGTCACTAGACATTGTATTTCCTGTACATCCAAGGACAATAAAGATGCTCGAAAAATTCGGACTCAAAGATATTTTTTATTCTATCAAAAATTTAATAGTTACAGAGCCTTTTGGATATCTGGATTTTCTGAATCTGATACAAAATGCAAAATTCATACTAACAGACTCAGGCGGAATACAGGAGGAGACTACATTTTTAAAAGTGCCGTGCATTACTTTAAGGGAAAATACAGAAAGACCTGTAACATCTGAGATCGGAACCAATGTCATATGCGGACTTGATGAGAAAAAAATCATAAAGCATATTAAAGAAATCGAAAGCGGTAAATTTAAAAAAGGAAAAATTCCGAAGCTCTGGGACGGTAAAGCCGCTGAAAGGATAGTAAAGGTTTTATTAAAAAAGATAAAATAAATCCGGAAGCTGCAGTAAAGAAAAAACTACGTAAAGTCATTTCCGCTTTGAATAGTTATTTTGGAAATCCTTTTGATGTAACAAAAGACCGGGCAGGAATACTGGATGTATTAATTGCGACAAAGCTTTCACAGAATACGACTGATAAATCTTCCTTCAAAGCATTTACTAATCTGAAGGAAAAATACGGAAGCTGGGAAAAGATTTCTGAGGTTAACGAAAGTTCTATCAGGGATGCAATAAAGGTTTGCGGACTGGCAGATACAAAGTCCAGAGAAATTAAATCAATGCTGAATAATTTAAAAAAGAAGTTTGGAAGTCTCGATCTGAAATTTATGTATGAATATTCTGATGAAGAAGTGTATGGGGAATTTCTTTCTCACAAAGGTTTTGGTGTAAAGACCATTTCATGCGTTCTGATATTTGCAATGGGGAGAGATGCATTTCCTGTGGATACACATGTTCACAGGATACTGAACCGGCTTGGAATCGTTAAGACATCTTCGGCAGTAAAAACCTTTGAGAAGGCAAAGGACATTATTCCGATAGGAAAAAAATACGAGCTGCATTCGAATCTTATAAAGTTTGGAAGGAATATCTGCAAAGCAAAAAATCCTTTATGCAGTCTATGTTTTTTGTATGACATGTGTGAATTTTCTGAAAAGGGAATTTATTTTAAAAGAAATTTATCCCACACTGACATTAAAGAAAATAATTTTATTATACTAGAAAATTTACGGACCAGTTGAAATTAGATAAATCTAAAATAAAAAAGATACTTGTAATTAAATTCGGCGGAATGGGCGATATACTGCTTACTACTCCTGTACTTCCGAATCTTAAAGCATATTTTCCGGACTCAGAGATATATTTCCTGACTGTCAGACATTCACGTGACATACTTATCGACAATCCTTACATTACGCGTGCATTCACTTATGATGCAAGCGAAGACAAGTCATGGTGTCTGATTAAAAATATTAGACAGCAAAAATATGATCTTGTGATAGACTTATTTGGAAATCCGAGGACTGCACTTATTACATTTATGAGCGGCGCGAAATACAGATTTGGATTTAATTTCAGAGGAAGAAATTATGCGTATAATCTGAAAGCCCGTGGCAGAGGCGGTGAAGTACACAATGTTGAATTCAATCTGGATTCACTAAGAGCACTGGAAATTCCAATCATATCAAAAAAACTTTACCTGCCTATAAATGTTGTGCATGAAGAATTTGCTGATGAGTTTTTTAAAGCAAATGATCTTTATTCTAAAAAAGTGATCGGGATATCAAAGACAGGCGGATGGGAATCGAAGAGATATAAAATTGATGATTACATTAAACTGATGGATATGCTGAATGAAATTTACGATGTAAATTTTGTACTTTTCTGGGGAAATGAAAAAGAAAAAGAGAACTGTGAAAAGATCAAAAATTCTGTAAAGAAGCAAAACGCATTCCTTATACCGGACAGTCCGATCAGATATCTGGCAGCTATAATCAAGAAATGTGACATAGTAATTGGAAATGACTCCGGACCGCTGCATGTAGCGGTTTCAATGGAAGTCCCGACACTTGGAATTTACGGTCCGACAAATCCAATGCTGCAGGGTCCTTTCGGAGAAAATAATCTTTCCGTTGTAAATGAGAATATAGATTGTTTATATTGCAATTTACTTAATTGTAATATTGGAAATATTTGTATGACAGAGCTTTCAAAAGATACAATAATAGATAAAGTAAAAGAACTGGTCAGAATAAATAATGTAAATTTGTAAATTAAGTTTTTAATTAGAAGTATAATTTTTATTTTATTAAATAATTATTTATATGTCAGAAATTAACAGTAATAAATATCCAAAAGGTATACCGTACATTATAGGCAATGAACTTGCGGAAAGATTTAGTTACTATGGGATGAAAACCATACTTGTTGTATTCATGACACAGTATCTTATGAATTCAGAAGGACTGGATGTGATGAATGATAATGAAGCAACAAAATGGTATCATGTATTTGGTATGGCTACATATTTTTTTCCGATAGTCGGTGCAATAATTTCTGACGTACTCTGGGGAAAATACAAAACTATCATACTGCTTTCAGTGGTCTATGTGCTCGGACATGCGGCACTTGCGATTGATGAATCGAGGATAGGTTTAGCTATCGGACTTACACTGATCGCAGTCGGATCCGGTGGTATCAAGCCCTGTGTCTCCGCTCATGTCGGAGATCAGTTTGAAAAGAAGAACAAACATCTTCTCGAAAAAATATTTGGATATTTTTATTTCTCCATAAATCTCGGAGCTGCTATTTCTACTTTACTGACACCATTATTATTAGAATGGTACGGTCCGCATATTGCATTCGGAGTCCCCGGATTACTGATGCTTTTAGCTACACTTGTTTTTTATATGGGAAGGAAAGTATTTATATCAATTCCCCCGGTAGGTTGGAAGGCATATAAGCTTGACTTGTTTAGTGAGAGAGGTAAAAAAGCACTGGTGAATCTAAGTGTAATGTATATTTTTATAGCGGTATTCTGGTCACTGTTCGATCAAACCGGCTCATCATGGGTACTTCAGGCAGAGGAGATGGATAAGTTCGTAAATCTCGGATTCGTGAAATTTGAATTACTGGCATCACAGATTCAGGCTATCAATCCGCTGCTGATAATGATCTTCATTCCAATGTTCACATATTTTGTATATCCGATGGTTAATAAAATATTTCCTCTGACGATGATGAGAAAAATTTCGATCGGTATGTTTATGGCTGCATTTTCTTTTGCGCTGATAGCAATTGCAGAAACTTCAATAACAGCTGGCAATACTCCGAGCATTCTATGGCAGTTCTGGGCATATGTGATCTTGACTGCAGCAGAAGTAATGGTCTCAATCACAGGACTGGAGTTTTCTTATACACAAGCTCCAAACAGTATGAAGTCTATTGTTATGGGACTTTGGTTTCTTGGCGTTTCACTTGGTAATGGTATAGCAGCACTAGTAAATGAAATTATAGTAAATGATGACGGAAGTTATAAACTTGAAGGTTCAGAATATTTTTGGTTCTTTGCAATACTTATGCTGGTCACTGCATTTGCATTTGTTCTGTTAGCCAAAAGATATAAAGTAGAGACTTACATACAGGAAAGAGATATTTCTACAAACCCGCTTGTTACAGAAAACTGAGTTTTAAAATTACAATTAAAAATAGATTTAAAATATAGATACATATCGTTAAATTGGAAAACTAAAAAAATAACAGAAAGGATTTCATGTCTAAAAACACACCTATAACTGTCGCATACGGCGATGGTATCGGTCCTGAAATAATGGAGGCAACATTAAATATTATTACTTCGGCGGGAGCAGATATTGATATAGAAACCATTGAGATCGGTGAACAGGTTTATCTCAGAGGGAATTTAGCCGGTATAGAACCGACTGCCTGGGATTCACTCCGCAGAACAAAAGTTTTTCTCAAAGCTCCGATCACAACTCCGCAGGGCGGCGGATATAAAAGTCTGAATGTCACTACCAGAAAGACTCTCGGGCTTTATGCAAATATAAGACCCTGTATTTCTTATCATCCTTATGTTTCCACAAAGCATCCTGTGATGGATGTTGTCATTGTCAGAGAAAATGAAGAAGATCTTTATGCCGGAATTGAATACAGACAGACTCAGGAAGTCTATCAGTGTCTTAAGCTTATCTCAAGACCGGGCTCAGAAAAAATAATCAGGTACGCATTTGAATATGCAGTTGCAAATAACAGAAAGAAGGTTACTTGTTTTGTAAAAGACAATATTATGAAATTAACCGACGGTTTATTTCATCAGGTCTTTAGAGAGATCTCGGCAGATTATCCCGATATAGAAAATGAAGTATGGATCGTTGATATAGGTGCAGCAAAAATGGCAAACACACCTGAAGATTTTGATGTGATCGTGATGGAAAATTTATATGGTGATATACTTTCAGATGTCGCAGCTCAGATCACAGGATCAGTTGGTCTTGCAGGATCAGCAAACATTGGACAGAACTTTGCAATGTTTGAAGCCATTCACGGATCAGCTCCGAGAAGAGCCGGTCAAAATCTCGCAAACCCATCCGGTCTGCTGCTTGGCGCAGTAATGATGCTGAATCATATTGGTCAGAGTGAAACTGCAAGTAAAGTTCATAATGCCTGGCTGAAAACTCTCGAAGACGGAGTACATACTTATGATATTTTTAAAGAAAATATCAGCAAAGAAAAAGTCGGTACAAAGGAATTTGCAAAAGCAGTAATAGAAAGATTAGGAGAAGTACCGACAACTCTTAAATCAGTAGAGTATAAAAGATCACCTACAAAAAAGGAAATCAAAGGTGTAATAGCAAAGGTAAAAATTCAGCAAAAAGATCTGGTCGGAGTGGATATATATCTCGACTGGAGAAACGGAAGTGCTGAAGATCTCGGTGAGATATTGAAAAAAATCGGCACGGATGTTTTATATCTTGCATACATCAGCAACAGAGGCGTACAAGTCTGGCCAAATGGTGAACCTGAAACATTCTGCACTGATCACTGGAGATGCAGATATCACACTGTAAATAAAGGTGATGTGATCAATAACTCGGACGTGATAAAACTGCTCGAAAAAGTTTATGATTCAGGATTTGATTTTATTAAGACAGAACACATGTACAACTTTGACGGAGAAGTAGGATACTCCTGATCTGAATGTTTTTATAAATTATACTTCCGGATTCAGTTCATTTGATTCCGGAAGTTTTTTTTTAATAAAAAAATTTTAGATATTGACAATTAATTTTAAATCTGCTAATTTTGTAAAGCACTTTATTTTACAAAGCACTTTAATTAAATAAAAAATGGAATCAAGACAAGCAGAACTGGAACTATCCCTGATCAAAAAAATGATGGAGGACACACGCAAGATGAATATCGATAATGGTATTCATTTTATTTTCTGGGGCGTACTCGTAGCAGTTGCATTATTTATAAATTATCTGTTTTTAAAACTGAACTTTTATCCTAAGTATGTGGGTCTTGTCTGGATGGTACTTATGGTATCGGGAGCGGTCGCAGATATTTTTATCGCTAAATATCAAAGCAAAAGAAGCAGTGTCTCTACATATGCCGGCAGGTTAATGTCATCTTTATGGCTGGCATCCGGAGTTGCAATGTTTATTTATGGTTTTATAGGACCTTTATCAGGTGCATACAATTCGATTTTTATTTGTCCTATAATAGCAACATCACTTGGTATTTCATATTTTACAAGCGGATCGATACAGCAGCTTGGCTGGCTGAGATCGGTTTCATTTGGATGGTGGGCAGGTGCAATTGTCATGTTCATATTTCCGGGGATTCATACATTGCTTGTATTTGCAGTTATGATAATCCTTCTTCAGATCGTACCCGGAATATTATTGAACATTAAATCAAAGAAATTTCTGGAAAGAACCGCATAATGAATTATGACTATCTTCAAATTGACGATGTAATACATTCCCGGATCAGAACTTCCATTATGGCAGTACTTGTGGGAATAGATGAAGCTGAATTTAATTTTCTCAAAGAAAAAGTAAATGCAACTGACGGAAATCTGAGTGTACATTTAAAAAAATTAGAACAAGCAGGATATATCAGCGTAAAGAAACTTTTTGTTGACCGTAAACCACTTTCAAAATATAAGATCACTTCAAAAGGATATAAAGCTTTTGAAAACTATTTGAGTAATCTCGAAAATATTATCAGATCAAATAAAAAATAACTAACTAACTTAAACTATATTCAAAATGGAAAAGCTTACACAAGATCAGATCGAAAAAAATTTAAAGGAACTAACCGGATGGGAATCTACCGGATCATCAATAAAAAAGAAATTTAAAACAGACGGATTTCCGCAGACTATGGGGCTGGTCGCTGCTATCGGTGCATTTTGTCAGCAGCATGATCATCACCCGGATTATATGACAATGAAATATTCCGAAGTCGAAGTTTCATTTTCAACACATTCTGCAAAAGGAATTACTCAAAAGGATATCGACATTGCAAAAGATATTGAAAAATTAAAATTTTAAACAAACATGAAATTAATTTTTACATTAATATATACTATAATTTTGTTGATGTCTTGCGGAAATTCCTTTTCACAGGAAAAAGATTCTGTAAAGACTGAAGAAACTGTTAAGACTGAAAAGACAGTTGAGACGACACTTATATCAGGTAAAGTCACAGGAGAGAAAGAAACAATTCTTGTCGGCGTCAACGTTGTGATCGAAGGAACTATAGACGGTGCTACCACTGATGAAAAAGGATTTTATGAATTCGAAACAGAAAAATTCGGACCGGTAAATTTAATTGTCTCTTACATAGACTATACTACAAAGACAGTACCTTTAGATATTTTCCGAGGGCAGCCTGTAGTTTTAAATGTAAGACTTTCAAAAGAAGAGATAAGGACTGATGAAATACTGGTCACTGCAAGTTCATTTACATCAGGTAACAACAATGCCGTCACACTGACTCCGCTTGAGATAGTAAGAATACCCGGCGCAGATGCTGATATTTACAGAGCCATCACTACATTCCCCGGATCCAATCAGGTAAACGAAGGAAGCCGTATTACAGTACGCGGTGGAAATCCAAATGAAGTACTTACCATCATTGACATGGCATCACTTTATAATCCGTTCATTTTTGATGATGACTTTAATACGTCGTCTTATTCCACTATTAATCCATGGGGATTAAAAGGGATTAACTTTACGAGCGGAGGATTTTCTGCAAAGTATGGAAACGTACTGTCAGCTGTACTTGATCTAAAATCTTATGACATGCCTCAGGGTTCGGGAATGTTTGCATGGCTTGGTCTCGCAAATGCTTCACTTTCCGGAGTCTATCTTTCAGATGACAGAAAACTCGGCGCGACTTTTACAGCAGGGAAATTATTTCTCGAACCGTATTTCGCAATCAACGGAAAGCACTCTGAATATAATCCGATCCCGCAGTCAAATCAGCTCGGTGGTACGATCTCTTACAACATTGGTAAAACAGGAAATCTGAAAGCTTACGGAAATTACAGTGACGATAAGGTCGGAATTAAAAATGCAGGACCGACATACGACGGTTATTTTGAAGGAAGTTCGAATAATTATTTTGCAAATCTGAAATATACATCTGCACCTTCAGTAACTACACTACTTGGCATCGGAGGTTCTTTCAGCTTTAATGAAAATAATTCTGCCTACGGAGTTTTAAATACGACTGTACAACAAACTTATTCAAAAGGTCGGGCAGAACTTACTATACAGGCAAGCAATAAAACTGATATAAATACCGGTGTTGAGTATGAATATAGTGGTTACAACATTAAAGGAATTGTACCCCAGTTTCAGTATAATCTCGCGCTGAATGCTCCTTCGACAGATCTTGATACAAGCGCAAATACAGGCAGGATCGGTGCATATGTCGAAGGTCAGATCAGACTAACTAGTGATCTGTTTATTATTCCGGGTATCAGATCTGATTATCAGTCACTTTCAGAGAAAGTAAGTTTTGATCCGAGATTTTCATTTGGATTCCTCCTTGCAAAGAATCAAACTGTAAGAGGTGCAGTAGGTATTTATCATCAGTATCCGGGTCTGTCAGAGTATTACAGCAGTGATGACAATAATCTCGAACCTGAAGAAGCTATACATTACATTCTCGGATATGAATTCAATAAAGAAGGAAATATAGTTTTCAGAGTGGAAGGTTATTATAAAGACTATTCCAATCTTGTATTGAGAAATGTCACAGATTTTTTTTACGGTTCAGAAGGAAAAGGATTTGCTAAAGGAGTGGATATGTTTTTTAAAACAAAGATCTCAAATAAATTCACAGGCTGGATATCTTATGCATATTCAGATTCAAAGAGAGAGCAATATGACGCTGCCTATATCGCTCCTTCAAATTTTGACATTACAAATAATCTAAGTGTGGTCGGCAGTTATAATCTCACAGATAAAATAGTATTGGGAATGTCTTATAAGCTTTCAACCGGAAGACCATATACACCTGTGACAGGAAGCAATTTTAACAGTAATATGAATGTATATGTACCGGTCTATGGTGACGTGAACAGCGGAAGATTCCCAACTTACAACCGTCTGGATATGAATGCTCAGTATATTTTTTCAATGTTTGGAAAATTCGCTGTCGGAGTTTTAGCAGTGAATAATATTTTTAATCAGAATAATCTTTATGATTATACTTACAATACTGATTATTCTACACAGGTACCAATTTATACAAACAATAAAAGAAGTCTGTATCTCGGACTCGGATTACAATTATAATTTTTTACTAACTAAATCATAAACCAAAAACTAATTTCAAAAGGAGAAATTAAAAAAATGAACCTAAAAACAATTTCAATTATCGCTTTGTTAATTTTGCTTTCAATCGGATCGGTATCAGTAAAAGCTGACGAAGATTTTGACAAAGCAATTCTTAAAAGTAAGAAAGCTCTAACTGAAGCAATGAATATCAGTGACGAAGCCAAGCTAATCAAGGCAAGAGGGCAGTTCGAAAGAATACTTCAGCTCAAGCAGCAGCCGTGGCTTGTAAATTATTACATGGCTTTAGCAGACTATGGACTTGCTTTAGTGGGGATGAGAACTGAAGATAAAGATAAGACAAAGAAATATACTGAGTCGGGAATTGAGACAATTAACAAATCAATTGATGAAAATCCTGAATTCTGTGATTCATTTGTATTACTTGAGTCGCTGAATTTTAACAGATGGCAGTACGAGCAGGAGAAGATGGAGGAAATTATTTCAGCAACGCAATACGCTGACACAGAGGCAAAAAAGCTTGATGCAAATAATCCAAGATATGTACTGGTCACAGGCATCTCACAATTCTATATGCCTGAAGCTTTTGGCGGCGGTGTCAAGATTGCTCTTCCGACACTTGAAAAATCTGAAGAACTTTTCAAAACATATAAACCAAAAAGCGAACTGTACCCGGACTGGGGTCAGGATATGTCTTATGGTTATATTGCTCTCTGTCTTTTAAAGAGAGATGACGAAGGAGATAAAGCCAAAGCAAAAGAAATGATAGATGAAGGATTAAAGATAAATCCGGATTCAGGATTTTTAACAGGTTATGTAATGAAAGAGTATAATGCAGGTACTGAAGATAAAAAGTAATTTATAGTAACCAAAATTTAAAACGCCGGAAAATTTTTTCACCGGCGTTTTTTTTTGATCATTTTACAATAAAGATATGATTTTACGGGCGAAGCACAGCAATCTCCGAATCTACGACAAAAATTATCAGCGGTGAATAATCATTCAATTTTGGAATCAGTAATCTTTTAAATTATAGATATGTATAAAATTCGAATTGCTTCACCCGAATGAATCCGGGTTCGCAAAGACATATATTAATAAAAATCCTTTAGGGAAATTCCCATTCTCTGCGGGAAAATTTTTGCAATAAAAATTCATAATTCCTAATTTTTAATTTCTAATTATTTTAGAAGCACCATACGTTTTGTTTCACTAAATTCTCCTGCAGTCAGCTTATAAAAATATATCCCACTCGCAAATCCACTGCCATCAAACTCTACTGAATAACTTCCAGCATTTTGCTTCTCATTGACAAGCTCCGCAACTTCATTCCCCAGCACATCAAATACTTTTAGCTTCGCATTACCAGTACCTTGTAACTCGTAATTAATAACTGTCTTTGGATTAAATGGATTTGGATAATTTTGATGCAGAATAAAATTATTGGGATTTACTGAATTAATATCATCTGCAATGCCAACCAGTTCAGAATTATATTTCAGAATCACGCCGTTATTTCCTACTGCCCAGCCATTCCTGCTGCTGCTGAATGCAATGTCATAGATGTTACTTTGCTGAGGAGTACCGGTCAGATCCCATTTCTGACCGCCGTTAGTTGTCACAAGAAAACTGTCAACGATGCCGAGAGATATCCAGCCTTCCTGGGGAGTTCGGTAAGAAATTGTATTTGCAATTCCAAACACCTGGAATTCCTCATACAGCCAGTTTGCCCCCATGTTATAAGAATTTATCTGACTCGAACCGTATTCAAAATCACCGCCTACTCCGATTGCATTATTTTTATCAAGAAACAGAAAATCATTTATTGGCTCGGGACCTACTACAATTGTCCTCCACGACCTGCCGCCGTTAGTGGATTTCCATACTACTCCTGCGATATCAATTGCTCCTCCTACTCCAATACCATAATTTTCATCATAAAAAGAAATTTTATTAACAGGAAATCCAAAGTCCATTCCGGAATCAATAGGTGCTAAAAGCCATTCAGCACCACCGTCAGAAGTATAATATAGTTTACCGCCCGATCCGGCAAGATATCCGTTCAGACTGTCACGAAAAAAAACTGTATTCAGAAAAACATTTGAATCAGGAAACATCGTAACGCTCCAGTTCTGACCGCCGTTTTTTGTAGTGATAATTTTTGTTCCGTAATAATTAGGTGGAGTTGCATCGAGTACCCAGGCGAGAGCATATCCGATATTTCCATTGAGAAAAAATAATTCGATTATATTATTTGTAATGCCCGTAAACTGAGTCTCCCAGCTCAAGCCATTATTTCTTGTATTAATAATGAGTCCTGAATCGCCGGCGATCCAGCCGTTTAATGTGTCAGTAAATTCACATGATGACAGATTTTGTGAAGTCTGCTTCGACTGTATAAGCCAATAATCATCATTAGCCACTGCTTCAACAGCACAACTTAAAAGTACAGTCAATATTATTAAATATTTTTTCAAACGGAATTAATACTTTTTAATTTTATATGTTAAATTAATTAAACTAATTCTTAATTTAAATCCTTCCTTACAGTACATTAGCCAGTAACAATTTAAATTATTCTCAAAAAAGAAATAAAATTTTTACTCAATATTTTAGAATCTAAATCAAATTTCAAACAGCACGTTTAAGAATAATTAATAAGTATTTCCCCCTTAAAAAAGGGGGAGCGAAGAGGGTTGTAACCGAAAGAAACAGCAATAATATATTGCATAAAACTCAACCCTTAGATAGTTTGGTCAAATCAAACCTGGTTTTACAAACCCTTCCCACCCTCCCCTTTGGGCAGAGAGGAGGAGCTAAACCGTCTTTTTAATATTTTTCGCATCTAAAATATAATGTTACTATCTTTTAAAATAAGTTACCTTTGGCTATTACGGAAGATTATTTCTCTTTCTTAAAAACCATTCAAGACACAATAAAAATATCAACAGTGCAAGATAATACGGATTCACGTTCAGCTCCAGATTACGCGCTGTCTTGAATTCATACTCCGACTTACCATTCATTTCTGTAAGAATGTCATCGATTTCACTTTTGGATTTTCCTGTAAGATTCTGTCCGCCTGTTTCTAAGGAAAGTATTTTCAATACAGAATTGTCAGCTCTGGTTTCTGAGAATTCAAAATTATTCTCCCCTACCGAAAATCTTCCCAGTATATTTTCCACTAAAACATTGTCATCATAAAGACCGGCTGTATATTCATAATTTCCATCTTCAGGAATGTTTATCTTTCCTGAATATTGATTGTCATTTAATCTGATCAGATCAGTTTCTTTATCGATACCGTTTCCTGAAATTTTTACAAGTATCTTTTCATTTCCATTTACTTCATGATTCAGAATGGATGCATTAAATTTCACATCTTCATATTTTGAATAAACGGACTTTGTTGTTTCGATGGAAAAATGTTTTTGAGCTTCCTTGTCTGTGATTGCGATAATAATATTTGACAGTATATTTCTAAAAAGATCATCACTACCTTTATTATTTTTATTCAGTCTCCATTTGTAAAAACCGTAAGCAAGAAATGCTGCTGACTTTTTACTCTTTGTGTTTTCAATTATCAGCGCAGGAATTGAATTTTTTGTTGTCAAAAGAAAAACATCTGCAGATGGATTTGATGAAAAGATTGAAGAAGTTTTAAATATGTCAGGCATACTACTGACTGATCTGAGCTGATCAAGACTGCTGAAAATTTCATTGTCAGTTGAAATTACTGAAGAAAGCCCCGTCAGCTCTTCATTATCTGATGATGAAGAAATTTTAAAACTCAGTTTGTCTTCAATTGACATAAGCTTACTGTAATCCGTATTCCTTCCTGCAAAAAAAATAAGCGATGAGTTTTTATTCTCGATCTCAGCACTGATCCTGTTCAGAATACTCTGATCCGAAACTGCAGTCGGATAACCAATCAAAATAAATGTATCAAATATATTAATATCCGGAAATCCGCCTTCATAAAATTCTCCGCCTGATTTTTGAGTGAGCACAGTAGTTTCAAAATTTCTGACCTGCTTAAGTTCTTCAGTAATAAAGGCATTATCGGCTGACGGACCACCTGAAATAACCAGTACTTTAAATTTATTATCTGTGAATTTTATAAAAAATTCTCTGAAATTATTTTTTAAAGTGATCTCATTTTCTAACGGCTCGGATTCTATTCTGTACTTTACAATTTTATCTTCAGCAGAAAACACATTGAAAGATACATCATATAAATTATCTCTTTCATTTACCGCAACTGTCTTTGTATCAATCAGCTTATCCTCTTCATAGAGACTGACATTTACATTTGTATTATAATTGTAAGAAGCGATCTGAACTTTTACAGGCACGGTACTTTCCGCAAAAGCTGTCTTATTATAGTAAAGATTTTTGATTGATACATCATTTTTCTGAATCGTATCACCTGTCAGATAATAATTAAATGGTACATTCATTGACCTTGCAAACTTTAACGGATTCCCACCTTCATTGATCATCCCGTCTGAGACAATATTTACAGTTGAAATATTTGCTGCGGAAAGTTTTTCCTGAAGTGTGCTTACAGGTGAAGAAAGATCTGTTTCAAAATTATTTATACCTTCATAAGTAATTCCGTTAAGTTCATCTGCGGAAATTTCCTTTATCAGATCTCCTGAAAAAAGAAAATAAAGATCTTCTGAATTCCCTGCACCTATACCTTTAATTTCATCAGTTACTATCTTTTTTAAAAGATTATTTCTGTTTTCAATTAAAAGACTTTCA
>Ga0209477_1001079_pt1 | contig 16739 bp, 8 predicted proteins | sample KloWWTupernatant_FD_187180 | JGI IMG/M metagenome (GOLD analysis project Ga0209477, IMG submission 187180) | Active sludge microbial communities from Klosterneuburg, Austria, studying microevolution and ecology of nitrifiers - Klosterneuburg... | ecosystem: Engineered > WWTP > Aerobic digester >... | reverse complement strand
ATGACCATGTGCGGATAGACCACCACATCACGCAGCGGCAGGATCGGCAGTTCGATCACGCCCTGATTTTCATCTGCGCTGGTCTTGCTGGATTTTTCCATCACACTGGATCCTGACTTGCGTGGTAGCGGGAAAGGCAAACGGCAGCGTGAATGCACGCTGCCGTTCGGTCAAGTGCGGGCAAAGCTCCGCAATGCAAGGGATTGTCGCCGCCCGGCGGCGCGGTTGCTTCAATCCGCGGCGGCGGCGCGCGCCTGCATGTTGCCCTGGTAGATCAGGTAGGGTTCGGCTTGGCCATTGATCACGGCCTCGTCGACGACAACCTTGCTGACATGTTCGAGCGATGGCAAATCAAACATCGTATCGAGCAGGATCTGTTCGAGGATCGTGCGCAAACCGCGCGCGCCAGTCTTGCGTTCCAGTGCTTTCCTGGCCACGGCCGCCAAGGCGTCGGGGCGGAACTCGAGCTCGACGCCCTCCATTTCGAACAGACGCTTGAACTGCTTTGTGATCGCGTTCTTCGGCTCGCTGAGGATCTTCACCAGCGCAGCCTCGTCGAGTTCCTCCAGTGTCGCCACGACCGGCAGACGACCGACGAACTCGGGAATCAGGCCGAACTTGATCAAGTCCCCGGGCTGCACCTGACCGAGCAACTTGCTGGTATCCGCCTTGCCCGCAGTGGAGCGGATCTCGGCACTGAAACCGATGCCGGTGGTTTCCGAGCGCTGCTGGATGATTTTCTCGAGGCCCGAGAAGGCACCGCCGACAATGAACAACACGTTCTTGGTGTCGACCTGCAGAAACTCCTGCTGCGGATGCTTGCGCCCGCCCTGCGGTGGCACCGAGGCGATCGTGCCTTCGATCAGCTTGAGCAAGGCCTGCTGCACACCTTCGCCCGAGACGTCGCGGGTGATCGAGGGGTTCTCGCTCTTGCGCGAAATCTTGTCGATCTCGTCGATATAGACGATCCCGCTCTGCGCTTTCTCGACGTCGTAGTCGCATTTCTGCAGGAGCTTCTGGATGATGTTCTCGACATCCTCGCCGACGTAACCGGCCTCGGTCAGGGTGGTCGCATCGGCAATCGTGAATGGCACATTCAGCAGCCGCGCCAGCGTCTCCGCGAGCAGAGTCTTGCCCGAGCCGGTCGGCCCGACCAGCAGGATGTTCGACTTCGCCAGCTCGACATCATCATTGCGACTGCGGGATTCAAGGCGCTTGTAGTGGTTGTAGACGGCAACCGCCAGGACCTTCTTGGCCCGGGCCTGGCCGATCACGTACTGGTCGAGGACATCGAGGATCTCTTTCGGCTTGGGCAGGTGACTGCGCGCCGAGGCCGCCTTTTCCTCAAGCTCCTCGCGAATGATGTCGTTGCACAGCTCCACGCATTCATCACAGATGAATACGGAGGGGCCCGCGATCAGCTTGCGGACTTCGTGCTGGCTTTTGCCGCAGAAAGAGCAATAGAGGATCTTTCCGCCGTCGCCCGATCGGCTTTGTCGCTCTTCAGTCATGCCACGCCTCGGGTTGTTTTACATGATGCGAGGTCAGCATAGCACAGCATTTCGCCATGTCCGGCCTTGTCGGCCGGAACGAAATCATTGCGTACGCCAACCTGCGGACTGGCACTCAAAGCGGGTGAACGGTCTCGTTCGGACGCCGGTCAAGGACCGCGTCGATCAGGCCGTAGGCCTTCGCGTCCTGGGCGTTGAAGAACAGGTCGCGCTCGACATCTCGCTCGATCCGCTCGATCGGCTGTCCCGTGTTCTGCGCCAGCTCCTCGTTGAGACGACGACGCAGATAGAGAATTTCCTTGGCCTGAATCTCGATGTCGGTTGCCTGTCCCTGGGCGCCACCGGACGGCTGATGGATCATCACCCGTGAATTCGGCAGGGCGTAACGCTTGCCCTTGGTGCCCGCGGCAAGCAGGAAGGAACCCATGCTTGCGGCTTGACCAATGACCATCGTGCTGACGTCGGGCTTCAGGAAACGCATGGTGTCGTAAATCGCCAGGCCGGCGGTCACCACTCCGCCCGGGCTGTTGATGTAAAGATTGATGTCCTTGTCCGGATTCTCCGACTCCAGGAAAAGCAACTGGGCGACGACCACATTGGCCACGTAGTCGTCGATCGGGCCGACCAGAAAGATCACCCGCTCCTTCAGCAACCGCGAGTAGATATCGTAAGCGCGCTCGCCACGGGAGGTCTGTTCGACCACCATCGGCACGAGGTTGAGACCCTGACTTGGCGTATGACTGGACATGCTGGATCTCCGTTGAATCCGGTGCTCAGGCCCCGGGACGCATGACTTCACTGAAGCTCAGCTTCTTTTCGCTGACCTTGGCATTCTCTGCAATCCAGTCGACAACCTGATCCTCAAGCACCCGACTCTGCAGACCACTCATCAACTGGGGATCCTTCGAGTAGAGTTCAACGACCTGTTCCGGTTCCTCGTAGGTCGAGGCAATGGCGCTGAGCGCCTCGGAAACGCGGCGCATGTCAACCCGGATCTGGTTCTGACGGGCAATCTCGGCAAGCAGCATGCCGCCGGCAACCCGGCGGCGCGCGGAAGGCAGGAACGGTTCGTGGGCCACCGCCACCTTTTTCTCGCCGGCCGACTGGCGTGCGAGTTCACGCGCTTCACTGTCGACCAGACCTTGCGGCAGCTCGAGATCGGCATGCGCGTCGATCAACTTCTCGACCGCCGAGGACTTCAGGCGCGAGGTCAGCGCCGCCGTCAACTCGCGCTCCAGGTTGTCGCGGACATCTTCGCGGAATCGCGCCAGGCCACCTTCGGTCACGCCGAACGTGGCAAGAAAGGCGTCATCCAGTTCCGGCAGCTTGGCTTCCTGAACGCGGACGATCTTGAAACTGGCACGTGCCGACTTGCCGGCAAGCCCTTCGATGCGGAAATCATTGGGGAAATCTAGATCCTTCTCGAACTCGTCATCGACGACATGCCCCAGCAACTGGTCTTCCAGGCCCTTGAACAAGGCATCCGATCCGATGATCGTGCCAACGCGATCGGTTCCGTTCTCCGGGTAGCGGAAATCCGTCGCCTGAGCGGAGAATTCGAACAGCACCATGTCGCCGGCCTCGGCCTTGCGATCGACCGGGTTCCAGACGCGACGTTGCATGCGCAAGGTCTCGATCATGGCATCAATGTCGGATTCCTCGACCGTTGCCGTCTGCTTGAGGATTTCCAGCGCGCTGACATCCACCTTGCCGATCTCCGGCATGACCTCGAAAGTCGCCGTGTACTCGATTTCGCCATTGTCGGGCTTGCCGCTGGTGGCGATCGAGGGCTGCATCGCGGGACGCAGCTTCTCCGTATTGATGGCTTCCTGGAAAGATGATCCGATCAACTCCGACAATGCCTCGCCACGGATCTGCGCGCCGAAGCGCTGCTCGATGACCCTGGTCGGCACCTTGCCGGGACGGAATCCCTTCAGGCGCGCGCTGCGGCCCATTTCCTGGACGCGATTGCGAACCGTATCCTCGAGGCGTGCCGCGGGAATGCGCACAGTCAGCTTGCGTCCGAGATTGCCGACGTTCTCAACCGAAACTTGCATGGATGCTCCTTGAAACGACTGATCCCGGCCGTGGGTCGGGCATGGTTAGCCGGCAATCATAATGCATTGCGGCGCGGAATCGCAGGGGTTTGCGCGTGATCTACCCTGACGCGGGGTCGCGCCGGCAACCACCAATCCGGGACTACTGGGCCGCTGAACGGTTGCCGCGAAGCGGCCCTGCCGCAGGGTCGCGGGGTGCCGAGGTGGCGATCGGGCCTGGTGCGAAAGGAGAGACTCGAACTCTCACGGGTTGCCCCACTGGAACCTAAATCCAGCGCGTCTACCAATTCCGCCACATTCGCAACGTCTGCAACCCGGAGCTCGCTTCGCGACGTGCAGCGGAGCCGCACTTGCGGTCGATGGCGCTGCTGTCGACCTGGATCTGTTTGGTGGGTCGTGAAGGATTCGAACCTTCGACCTATTGATTAAGAGTCAACTGCTCTACCAACTGAGCTAACGACCCGAACAGACAAACAAGTCTAGCAAAACGCGATCCGATGGAATACCACCGGCTCGCTTGAATTGGGGTGAGCGAGGGGACTCGAACCCCCGACATCCGGAATCACAATCCGGGACTCTAACCAACTGAGCTACGCCCACCATTTGAGAAACCGATGAAACCTGACACTGGCCACGACCTCGCAGCCCTGCAACAAACATCGACGCCGCATCGCTGGCCGGCATTCACCTGTGGCACGCCCGACAGGAATCGAACCTGCAACCGTCGGCTTAGAAGGCCGATGCTCTATCCGGTTGAGCTACGGGCGTATCGTCAGTCGAACCCGTGACAGTCACCGTTACCAGCGCCCGAGCGATTGATGCACCAAGCCCAATGCACGAACGGAATCGGATGGTCGGGGTAGAGGGATTCGAACCCCCGACATCCTGCTCCCAAAGCAGGCGCGCTACCAGACTGCGCTATACCCCGCCGACTTCGATCCCTCGAGCATGCCCGATTCGGCAATGACTACCGGAAAGGCGCGGAATGGTAATGTCGCTGCGGGTTCCCGTCAATGCGATCCTGCACAAAGCGGTATGCGCAAGACGCATCACTGCGCCGGAAGCTTGGCCAATTCGTCGGCAAAAAAAGCTTTCAGCCAGGCAGGATTGCTTTCTTCCTGCTGTTGGGCAAGCAAATAACTGCGGTACTGGGCTGGCTGCAGACGACTCTTGAGTATGCCGACTGCGCGCTTCACCCCATTGCGTGCGGCGCCGTTGCTGCCATCAAGCCGCAACGCATCGACATAGGCGTAGACGGCATCTTCGGCATAGCCGCCGGCGGCATACTCGGCGCCGTCCTTGAGACTGCGATCGAGCACGCTCTTTTGCTCTGCATCCAGTCGCGAAACATTGATCCAGCTCTGCACGGGATCTGCGGCGAACCAGGAGACCAGCAGAATCAAGGCAAGCACGGAGGCAGCGATGCTTCCGATCTTGCGCCAGTCCGGTGCCTCGAAGGCACGCTGGAACTCCGCAGCATCGGCGAATCGCTGCTCACGCGTGAACGCCAGTGCTTTGCGCAAGGCTTGCCACTGCACGCGACTGAGCGATTTCGGCCGTTCCGGCCGCATCTTCTCACCGGATGCCAGGTCGGCGCGCACATGATTGAACGGATGTGCACCCGCGTACATCGCATAGATGATGCAACCGAGCGCGTAGACGTCATCCGCCGGCGTCGGCCGCTGGCGATTGAGCATTTCCGGACTGGCGTAGTCGATGGTCAGCGCGAACAGGTCGTCGGCATCGAATACGGTGTCGTATTCGCGTCGACGGGCGATGCCGAAATCGAGGATCTTCAAGTTGCCTTCGCCATCGATCATCATGTTCGACGGCTTCAGGTCGGCATGGGCAAGTTCGCGCGAATGCGCATAGCTCATGCCGGCAAGCATGCCGTGGACCAGGTGATCACGCTCGGCTGGCGTCAACGGATTCGCGTTCGAGGCGCGCAACCGCGCATGCAGGGCGACGCCTTCGACCACTTCCATGGTCAGGTAAACCAGGTCGCCATCGCGATCGAAATCGAAAACCTTGACGATGTTCGGGTGATTCAAGGCCTGCGCGTTCTTGGCCTCGCGCTGCAGGGCGACAAAGGCGCGCTCGAATCCGATCAGATTGCCGGAGATGAACTTGATCGCCACGAACGGATCCGGATCCAGCGCCTCGGTCTTGCGCAGGTCGCGGGCCCTGAATACCGCACCCATGCCACCGCGACCCAGTTCGTCGATCAACTCGAAGCGGCCCTTGATGAAATCACCGGTCTTGGGCAATTCATCGCGATCCGCCGCACTTCCCGCGGTTCGCGCTGCCGAAGGAGACGCCGAGGCACCGGTTCGCGGCGCCGGAACCTGGATGATCGGCGCAACCGGAATTGAAACCGAAGTGGCCAATGGCGCGGCGGGCGCGCGCGCCTTGGGCACCGACAAGTCGGTCTGCGCAGGCGGTGTGTCTGCAGCAGTGCTTGCTGGCACCGACGACGGCGAGAGCACGCGGGTGGCGCCGGACTCGTCATCGGTGGCCGACTCGCGCGGAGTGATCACCGTTGGCGTGTCAGCGCGGTCAATGATGCGCGTCGCCTGTTCCGAACCCGGCCCGGCCCCGGCTGCATGCGCGTCGCGGTCCGGCATCAAGCGTGTCGGCTGATCGGCGGAACCCGGACTCGGCCCGGCCTCGGCCACACGCCCATCACGGCCGGGCATCAAGCGTGTCGGCTGATCGGCGGATGTCTCCGCCTTGTCGGGCTTTTCATTGCTCATGCGGGCAAGCCTGCCGTGCGCGGATTCAAAGCGGTATCCGCATGTCGAACCGCAGTGCCCAACGATCGAGGTCCTGGAAGCTGAAGGTCTTCATGTACCCGGCGCTGAAATCCACCGTGCGCGTTCCAATCGGCCGACTGAAACCAAGTCCGAGTTCTGCAGTTCCATAGCGGCGATCCGGCTCCTGCATCGACAATGAGATGGGGGTTGCGCTGCCATCGGCGTCGTTGCGCACGAACCTGCTCAGCAGGTCACTGGACGAGCCGCTGTCGGCAAAATAATAGGCGCGGACATAGGGGCGGAAAGCACCGACCGAGGTGGCAAACGTGCGGTCGACATAACCGCCCGCGGAAAGCGACGTGCTGTTGCTCTTGCGCTCATCGAAGCTCAGGTTGAATGCGGAGGGGCCGCGCTCGCTGAATGCGTCATAGGTGTTATGCAAGACCGAGATCTGTGCCTGTGGCGCAATGGTCCAGGTGCCGCGCATGAAGGTGTAGGTCACGCCGAAATTCGCTCCCGTCTGCGTCACGCGCGGCTTGCTTACGGCAATGTCGCGCCCCAACGAACCGTACCCGGTACCGCCGGCATTCAAGGCATACAGCTCGATCACGCGTTTTTGCGTGTAGTCGCTGCGCATGTAACTGACCGATCCATCGAGACTGAAACCAGTGCTCAGCGCATAGCCGGAATAGACATGCAACGACCTGGAGTCGGCATCGAGCGATCCCTGGTCGTTTGCGAAATCGCTGGTGAGGCTTGAATAACCAATTGCGGCACCGGCGAAGAAGCGATCGCTGAAGCGGTAATCGAGCCCGCTGGTGAGATTCCAGTTGTCGGATTTGAAACCGGAATTGCCGCCACGACGATCCGTTTCGCTGCCACCGATCGTGCCATTGACCCAGAGTCCGAGACGCGTTCCGCCAAGCAGCGTGCGCTTTTCCTCATTGCGCGCGGATTCGTCGTCATCGACATTCAGCGATGAGCCCAGACTGGCCAGCGAAAATGGCAGCCCGTTGTGCACAAAAGTCAGTCCACCGGCGCTGACGGTTCCGCCGAGATCGCCAGCCCGCAGTTCGGACAGGCGTTCGGCAAGGTTGTCGAATTGACCCGTTGCAAGCAGCGGCGCGACAAATGCCAACGCCGTGGTTTCATCCGGGGAAATGGCGAGGAGATTGTTCTCCAGCACTGCCGTGGCGTTGTCGCGCACGGCGGCAGGGGTGTCCGGATCCGCGACCAGGTTGGCGGCCACCTGCGTGGCGAGACATCCCGTCGATCCCGATCCACCGCCCTGCCCGGCACAGAACCGGGTGGCCGCGTTGCTGACGTCACCCGCTCCCGGATCCAGCCCGGGCACGACATTCGAGCCATCGTCGATCGTCGTCTGGGCAAGGATGGTGACTGCAACGATGGGCGTTGTACTTCCGGGAATGGTGCCGACCAGAGGGTGCCCCTGCGCCGAGATTCCCTGGAAGGAGCCTTCCGTCCGCACAATGTTGAGCGTGCGCGTCTGGCTCGCGTTCTGGCCATTGTCGAGAAGCTCGATGTGGACGATGGCCGGAACCGGGGTCGACGTGCCGCCCTGGTCGCTGTGGGTCAGGGTCAGCAGCGCCATGCCCGGCGTCGAGACGTAGTCGGATCCATTCGACGCGGTTCCGCCGGCGGCATCGAACGGCACCAGCGCGGAACCCTCCAGGGTCGAACACGTCAGGGTCACGTCGAGGACGATGTCGCGCGAAACATCGGCCCCGCGCTGCAACTGCACAGTGGTCATGCCGTCATGCGGTTCGACCATGAAGGCAAAGGCGACCGCCGGATCGGCGCAGGCGGCGACGCCCGCTGCAGCAGCCCCCGATTTGGCGACATGGCTGCTGGTCTGGCCGTTGTGGCGCACAACCACCAACTCCTGCATGGCCAGGGCCGTAACCGGCAAGGCCGCCAGGACCACCAACGCGGCAGCAAGAATGTTGCCAGACCGCGACTTCCCGTGCGCAATGATCATGGTGTACCCCCCACCGGCAGTTCAATGGAATTGTTGGAGGGATTGGAATCTCCCGTGGTGCTGATGCGGACCGTAGCCGGCGCGGCTCCGTTCAAGGCGACAAAGATCGTCGAAGCCGTGGCCGGATCGAGCGCACCGACGGAACAGGTATTGCCGCTGCAGCTGACGCCCTGCGGGCTTGGTGGCACGGGGCACGCCACACTGACATTGCCATCGTCACCGACGGTCGCGGTGCATGATCCCGAGAACGGCGACAGCAGTCGCAGGGCGGATACGGGTGTCACGACCAGCGAAGCCCCGGAAACGGGCATTGCCGACAAGTTGACGACGTCGATCAGCGTGCCGTTGACGCCGCCCGCAGAGAACGGGCGAGGGTTCACCAGGGCCAGGTCGAATGATCCTTCGACAAGATTGCTGACCGTGCAATCCATGCAGGTCACGCCGTTGTTGCCGGCATTCGCCCTGACGGTATTGCTGAGGGTCGTCCCCGCCGCCGCATTCACGGTTGCCGAGATGGTGACATGACGCTCGCCCTGGAATCCGGCCGGAATCGTGCAGATCAGGGTTTGTCCCGGCAAAGGCTGCATGGGGGTGCAGGTCACGCCGGCCTCCAGTCCGATCACGATATCCCTTATTCCATCGGGCAACGTGTCGGCCATGGTCAGCGCGCCGGGGGTTGCCCCGCCGTCATTCGTTGCCAGCAGGGTCCAGACAATCGGCTGGTTCACGCCGACTGGCGTTCCCGATGCCGGTGAAACGGTCTTGGTAACCACCAGATCCGTCGGCACCGTCACCGACAGCGCATTCGATGCGTCGCAACCGAACGGGTCACACACGATATTGTCGCCAGTCAGTTGCGCGACGTTGGTGACTGTTCCACTGGCGTTGCTGGCGACGTCGGCATCGATCGTGTAGGTGACGCTCGAGCCCGGCGCCACAAACGGGAAAAACTCGTTCAATGGCCCGCTGCCCGAGGAAACTTCACAAGAGGCATCACCGGCAGCTGAACATGTCCAGAAAAACGAGGTCAGTCCCGGCGGAATGTCATCGACCAGCTGAACCGAGGTCGCCATCGTGCTGCCGATGTTCGCGAAGCTCACCGTGTAGCGCACGCCACCACCGGCAAACAGGTTGGTCCGGTTGGCGCTCTTGGAAATGCTCATTTGCGCGGGAGCGCCGGTGCCGGTCGGCAATGACGAGGACACCATGCAAGTGAACGGGAGGCAATTGAGCAATCCGGTCGGTGCCCCCATGCGCCCGAAATCGACTCCGACCAGGTAATCGATGCTGGCCGGCAGTTCCGCTCCCACCGTCGCCGAAATCGTGTAGGTGACCGATGCTCCCGCAGGCAGAAAGGGAATGGAGTCCGCCAAGGGACCGCTTCCCGAAGGAACGCATTCGACGCCGATGCCCGCGCAAGTCCACGAGCTGGTGATGAATTCAGGCGGCGGCTCGCTGTAGACCGTGAAACCGAAGCTGGTGCGACCGCCACCATTGACGATGCTGTAGGTGTATTCAATCGTGCTGTCAGGCTGAACGACCCCGGTATTGGCATCCAGCGCAAGAACGAGCTGATCCTCGCTGGGCAGGGAACTTGTCACCGAACAGCTCGGTGGCGTGCACGTCGTCGGCGCGGCCGGATTTGCCCCGGCCACGAAATCGAAGTTTGCCGGCAGGGAATCGGCAGTCTGCGCGGTAATCACGAATCGAACCGAGCCGCCATCTGGTGGCAGCGACCCAATGACTTCGTTGATTGGACCGGACCCCGAGCTCGGGCAACTGGCCCCGCCGGATCCTGTGCATGTCCACGACGATGAAACTACTCCAGCCGGTTCGATTGTATATACCGGAACATTGTCCACCTGTGTCGAACCAAAGTTCGACGCGTCGAAGAAGTAAGTGATGGAACTCGCCTGGCTGACGAAGGAGTTTTCCGTGCCCAAGCTGATTTCCACTACCGACATGCCCAGCGGAGCCAGAGGCAGACGCTGGCTCGCCGTGCAATCCACCGGTGCGCAGGTATCGCCCTGCCTCGGCTGCAAGTTCACGGCAAGCTCCGCATCGTCCTGCGCGGTTTCGGCAACCTGTCCGTGCACCGTGAACACGATCCGGCCCGGCGCCACGGATTTTTCGCTGCTGGAGGAATCGTGGATGGAAAGCGCTGCGACCACCTGGTCGATCGGCCCGACTCCGCTGGCTGCGGGGCATTCGACACCGTCACACGTCCAGCTCGACACCCTGACTGCATTGGGTGGGCGCGTATCGACGATGGAAAACGCACCTGCGATCTCGTTGCCGAGATTGCGCACGTCGATGGTCCAGGTTGTGTCGGAACCGGCACGAACCCGGGCTTCTGCGGATGCGACCGTCACCTGCAGATGAGCCGAGGGAACGGCGGTCACCGGCAAGGCCAGCGTGTCGACACAGCTATCGGCAGAACATTGCGCCACGTCCGCCGGAACAACGCTTGCAGCCATGTCGATACGCGTGCGTGCGTCCCCGGCCAGTTCCGATTCGATGGCGTAGCTGATGCTGGCGTTGGCGGGAAGCGTCGGGATGACTTCGTCAATCGCGCCCACCCCGGACTCGCTCGGACAAACCGCGCCACCGAATCCTGCGCAGGTCCAGCTGGATTGCTTGACGCCTGGTGGCAAAGGCAAGGACAGGCGCGTGCCTTCGGTTGCAGCGCCGTGATTCAGCACGGCAAGTACATGATGGACGGCGCCACCACGCAAGAGTTGTTGTTCGCTCGCCGACTGGCGCAGCTCGAGCATCGGCGCATGGTTGCTGTCCACGCGATCGGTGCACGGTGCCGAACTGACATCCCGGGTTGCCCCGTGATGGCAGCGGCCACCGGCCGATGGCGTCGCCATGAGAATGCTTGAGGTACTTGCCGGACTGCTGTTGCCGGCGGTGGCCGCGACCTGATAGCGGACTCCGGCGCCCGCGGGCATCTGTTGCAGGGTCGAAGACACGCTGCCGCTGCCGATGCTTGCCGGACAATCCATGCCCAGCCCGTGGCAAATCCAGGAGACATTCGAGATGCCGGCGGGCAGCAGGTTGCGCACACGCACGGCGTCCGCCTTGGCCCCCAGATTGAAAACGTCGAGGACGTAGTCGAACGGGCTGCCCGGAGACAGCACGTTGGCGAGGATCGATTGCTCCAATGCCAGCACGGGAACCGTGGAGAACTCACTGCTGGCGACGCAGCCCAGCGTGGCCCTGCCCTGCTCCGCACAACCCAGGCTTGCCGCCACAGGCGCGGTCAGGCTGGAGCGGGCGACTACCGTTGCCGGCGCCACTGAACCGACCCGCGCATGGATGAAATAGGTCAGATCGCTGGACGCGGCCAGCAGCGGAAACGCTTGGCGGATGGCGCCCTTGCCCGAGCGGACGGGACAGCTCGTTGCCGAGCCCGCAGCAGCCATGCACGACCAGGAGACAAAGGCATCGATGCCCTCCGGCAAGGGCACGCTGAGCACGACATCGCGGCTTTCCCCGGCATCCGCATCGGAGCCGATGTTGACGACATACCCGATCAGCTCGCCCGCGCCCGCGCCAAGTCGATTCAGTCGTTGTTGCAGGCGCAACCCGGAATGATCCAGCGGCAACGCTTGCGTTGCCGTGCACGGCGGCGGCGCGCCGGCCTTGCCGCAACTTGCACCTTGCGGCGGCGTCACTTGCATGGTCGCCACCAGGTCTTTTGTCGTCGCCAGCGGGCTCGTGACGCTGAGGTCGTAGATCAGTTTCGCCGACGACGGCCAGCTTGCAACGGTCTGGGCGATCGCGCCGTTCCCGCTTGCCTGCGGACATTGCATGCCCTGCGCGGTGCATGTCCAGGCAAGTCCGGTTGCGTTGGCCGGCAGCGCTGCGGAAATGCGGCTTCCATCCGCTGCCGCGCCCGCGTTTTCAAAGACGTAACGGGTCGAGATCGTCGTCGCCGTTGCCCGATAGCCCTCGCTGCGACTGACCATCATGCGCGGCCGGGTCGAAAGTTCCTTGCGTGCCGTGCAGGGAGCCGGGCGATAGTCCGCGCCCGACCCGGCACAGCTGCCGCCAGCGGGCGGCACGGCAACTGCCGCCTGCACGATTGTCGCCGGCGGATTCGCTGCCACCGTGGCGTTGATCTGGAATTGAACATCGCCCCGCGAGAAATCGCCCAGCACCTGCTCGATCGCGCCATTCCCGGACGCTGCGGCACATGCACCAACGCTCGATCGACACGTCCAGCGGCTGTCGATCAAGCCGCTGGGCACGGGGCTGCGCACAACGGTTCCGCTGGTGGACGCAACGGCCGAAAGGGTGCGCGCCGTGACCGTATATTGAACCGACTGTCCGGGCACCAGAGCGGTCGCCGATGAGCGCACATCCAGTGAAACACTCGCCCCGGTCGGCATGCGCAGGAATGCCCTGCACGGCGCCGACTCTCCGGAATCGCAAAGGTCCGAGGCGCCTTGACCCGCCCGGGCGGCAACTTCGATGAATGCCGGCGGCGCCGCGTCGGCGACCGCGTGAAAGGCGAATTCCAAGGTCGAATTCGCCGCCAGGCCTTGCAACGGAACGTCCAGCGCGCCGCTGCCGCTGGCCACGGCACATCGGCCTCCAGCATGCGCCGAACAGGTCCAGCCAAGGGTGCGGATGCCATCCGGCACAGCGACGACGAGGCGTTGATCTGTCGCCGCAGCGCCACCCGAATTGCCCACCTTGACGACAAAGTCGGCGCCGCCTGCGGGTGAAATCGGCGCACCCACGGCATTGATCCCAATGAAAATTCTGGCTGGCGTGAGCGGCGTCGAGGATTCCGCGTGGGCGCCCAGCATTGCAGCGATGCCCATTCCCGCAGCCAGCAAGACGCTGGTCCGGGGATTCACGGCTGTTGCCGACCTACCGTTTCCGGACTCATTCACCATGTTTTCTCTCCCCTGCAAACTGGTACTGTTTGGATTCCGGTCCTGCGTGGTTGCGGCGGTCAACCGTGGTCGGGCTGTGCCTTGGGCACCAGGAAGAACGCTCCCCCCGCATCGCCGGCCTCGCGGACTTTCTTCAATTCCGGCGTCTGCACCAGGCCAATCTGCTGCGCACTTGCGCGCACAGGTTCGACCAGCGCCTGTTCAAGCCCGGTCTGGGTCAGGATGCGATCGTTGTCGCGCAAGACCTTGAGCAAGGCGGATGCAAACACCGAATGACCGTCGCCGGCCTGGTCCAGCACCGGACTCATTCCGCCCGATGACAGGACATACCTTGCCTTGCGGCTCAGATAACCGCTCGGTATGTCCTTTCGGTATTCGGCCGGTCCACCGGTATAGCTGCCGACGGATCCGGAAAGCGCGCTGCCGAAACAGGAATCGGCAATGACCAGGATGCTGCGCGCCTTGAACATGGCCAGGAATTCGGCCAGGGTCTCCGTCGGCAATGCCGGACTGCGCTCGGTCTGTAGCGCATCGAGCGGCAACCAGAAGCCGCGCTGCGCGGCGTTCAGCACCCCGTGCCCGGCAAAGTAGATGAGCACGTTGTCGTCCGGGCCGATCTTCGTCGACAACTCCACGATGCCGCCGACGATCGAGGAAAAATCGGCATCCAGCAGGGTCGTGGTCTGGAATCCGTACCGCTGCTCAAGGACATCGGCAATGGCCTTGGCATCGCTGATCGGCGTCTTCAGCGGGTCATAGCTGATGTAGTTCTGCACGCCGATGATCAAGGCGTGGTATTTGCCGAAGCGGATGCCGTCGGCGGCCACCGATTCGGCCGTGGCTGCGGAAACCCGCGGCACGGTCACGCTGCGTGTCGCCGGGCCATCAGTTGCCGAGCTCTTCGGCGCTGCCGCCATTGCCGTCAACTTCTCGTCCGCGTTTGCGCGCGCGCTCATTGCCTCGTTGAGCGAGCGCTCCAGCGCGGCCATTTTTCTTGCGTCTCGCTTGCGGCTCGCGTTTTCCGATTTCAACGCGGCAACTTCGCCTTGCAGGCGCGTGACGTTTGCCTCCGCTGCCGCCCGCTGCCCGGCCAATTCGGAGCGCAGTGCTTCATTCTTGCGTTCGACTTCGGCGACCCGCGTATCCGACTCGCTCTTGCTGATCAGATCATTGCCGGTGATGCCCATCGCCTCGCGATAAAGGTTGACCGCCCCGGCGGGATCTGCCGGCATGCCGTGGCCGCTTTCCATCATCGCCGCCAGCGAAAGCTTGGCTTCGTTCGAGCCGGCAGCTGCGGCCTTGCGATACCAGTTGGCCGCCTCGGTGTAATCCGGGGCGCTGTCCATGCCCTTCTCGTAAATCTGGCCCACGTAGAACTGTGCAGTCGCATCGCCACCCTTGGCCTTGTCCATCCAGACACCAAGGCTTGAAGCGAGGCTGGCGCGGTCGTATTCGGTGTATTCGCCACCGCGCATCGCGCAGAGTTGGGCCGTGGTCTTCACCGGCAGGCGTGGGCCCATGTAGGACATCGCCCCCGAGCGGCGCATTTGTCCGGGCAGGAGGCAATCGACGACCATCATCGCGTCGATCGGCTGCACGCCGGCGAGGCTGCCGCCCTGGCTGACGTAGGGTTTCCAGGTCTCGGCCGCCTGCAACGGGCAGGCAGCAATCACAAGTGCAGCGGCAGCACAGGCATTCAGGAACTTCATGGGTGCACCCTCCAGATTGGATGAACCCGTCCCCGGCTCATCCTGAATTTCAGATGCACATTAAAACGCAAAAGCGTTCGACATGCTCGTAATGAATTCGGGCCATTGCTTTTGTGACCGATTCCGCAGTCCGCGAAGGTCGGAAAGTACGCATTGTCGCATGCAAGTCCGGCGCAGGATTGCGTTGTCGCACGTTTCCATCACTGGCTCAATCGTCGTCCCACAAGCCTGGTTTTGCTGCCGTCGGCGACTTCCGTGTCATCGCCGGCAGCATCGCCACACCCTGCCAGACCTTGAGTGCGTCTCGGGTCGCCGCGACATCATGCACGCGCACGATCGCCGCCCCGCGCTGGACGGCAATCAAGGCGGCCGCGACCGAGCCGTGGATGCGCCGATCGACTGCCTGCTGGCCAGTCAGGCTGGCAATCATCGACTTGCGTGACAGACCTGCCATGACCGGCGCAATTTCGGAAAATTGCTCGAGCCTGGCCAGCAGCAACAGGTTGTGCTCAAGCGTCTTTCCGAATCCAAATCCCGGATCGATGACGATGCGCTTCTTGTCGATGCCGGCAAACTGGCAGGCAAGCACGCGATCGGAAAGGAAGCGGTGCACTTCGCCGACCACATCGTCGTAGCGCGGCGCATCCTGCATGCTCCGCGGCTCGCCCTGCATGTGCATCAGGCAGACCACCGCCCGCGAATCGGCAGCCACCTCCAGCGCACCGTCGGCGCGCAAGGCGCGCACATCGTTGATCATGCCGGCACCGGCCGCCAGCGCGGCACGCATGACCTGCGGATCAGAGGTGTCAATCGAGATCGGCACCGCTGTTTGCGCCGTCAGCGCCTCGATCAGCGGAACAATCCTCGCAACCTGGGTGTCGGACGAAACCGCCTCAGCGCCCGGCCGCGTCGATTCGGCACCGATGTCGAGCAGATCGGCGCCTTCGGCAACCAGTTGCAGCGCGTGCGCGACGGCCGCCGCGGGATCAAGGAAGCGGCCACCATCGGAAAAGGAATCCAGGGTGACGTTGACAATGCCGCAGATGCGCGGCTGGTCGAGGACAAGTGGCCGCCCCGCGCAATCGAGTACCGTCGAGAACATGTTCCACTCCATTGAAAAGGCCGCCAGTAGGCGGCCTTTCTAGCAGATCCGCTGGCGCATGATCAGTCCGCGGCCTTGCTCCGCGATTGCGTGGCCGGTCCGCCGATGGGGCTTTCGCCACTGCCCTTGCTGGCACCACCGCCGCGCCCACGCCCGCTGGAATCGCTTTCCCAACCCTTGGGCGGATCTGGCACACGGCCGTCCATGATGGCCTCGATCATCTGCGCATCGATGGTTTCGTACTGCAGCAAGGCGTCCGCCATCACGTGCAGCTTGGGCAGGTTTTCCGTGAGCAGTTCCGTGCTGCGCAAATACGCCCGATCGAGGATCTCGCGCACTTCCTCGTCAATCAGGCGGGCGGTCTCGTCGGAGACGTTCTTGTGCTGGGTGACCGAGCGACCGAGGAACACCTCATCCTCTTCCTCACCATAGGCAATCGGGCCGAGTTTGTCGGACAACCCCCACTTGGTGACCATGTTGCGCGCCATCTTGGTTGCCCGCTCGATGTCGTTGGAAGCGCCCGTGGTGACCTTGTCCGCACCAAAAATGATTTCCTCGGCAACGCGACCGCCGTACAGCGAGCACAGGCGGCTGATGATGTTTTCCTTGTTGTAGCTGTAGCGATCGTTCTCGGGCAGGTACATGGTCACGCCGAGGGCACGCCCGCGCGGGATGATGGTCACCTTGTAGACCGGGTC
>Ga0209477_1001077_pt1 | contig 16751 bp, 13 predicted proteins | sample KloWWTupernatant_FD_187180 | JGI IMG/M metagenome (GOLD analysis project Ga0209477, IMG submission 187180) | Active sludge microbial communities from Klosterneuburg, Austria, studying microevolution and ecology of nitrifiers - Klosterneuburg... | ecosystem: Engineered > WWTP > Aerobic digester >... | reverse complement strand
TTCCTGAGTCTGACCGCGCGCTACCAGATCGCGGATGCTGTGGATGGCAAGGAAAGGGCCGGCGACCACATAGCCGAGCACGGCAAGCAGCAGGAGCAGGAGCGGGCTGGCCAGTAACCAGCGGGTGCGAGGAGTGAGTTTCATGTGTGCATCCTGCAAAAATGCTGACGGCCGGGCAAGCCCGGCCGTCGCCTCAACCCATACGCCAATCAGAAACGTGCGGCGTGTGCGCGGATTTCCAACGGTGCCATCCGGCTTTGGTCATGCAATTCCAATTGCCGCAGTTCATACGGTGCGCCATAGCCGCTGGGCAGATGCGCCTTGGAGAATGGAAGTTGCAGCGTGTACCGGCCGGGCTGCATCCATGCCGCTGCATGGGCCTCACTCACCGCCCGCAGCTGGCCATCGGGTGCCGTCGCGTACAAGGTGCCCCTGGCTTCGTAACGCCCTGCAGATGCGGCTTGCACCGGCAGGCTGACGTGCAGGTCGGCAGATTGGCCAGCGCTGCCTGCAAATTTAGCCGTGGGCTGGCCAACTGCAAACGCGGTGCGCACATCGCGGGGGGTGTCACCGAGCATGCCAAACACTTGCAGCTCCCAAAGCCCCGTCACACGGTTGTTGCGCAGTGCCGGCGTGAACACCGCTTGCAGGCTGCCATCGGCGGCGCGCTGCACCTTGACGGGCGTATTGCTGCCATCGGGTGCCACCAGCAAGGCTTGCACCTGCACCGGCAGGGCCTGTGCAGCACGACTGGCGGCAATGCTTACGCGCATGGTTTGGCCAGCCAACACTGCATTTCGATTGGCTTGCGCGTTCAGGACGACATCGCTGGTCGGCTCGAACACATGCACCACGTAGTTGCCGCGGGCATTGGCGGCGCGCAGCTGGGCATGCCCGGCACCACTGCCTGCGCCCAGCCGCAGCACTTGCGTGCCATTGCTGACCGGCATGCCGGCTTGTTGCAGGCTTTGCGCAGCGGCCAGTTGCGCGATGGCAATGGAGCGACGACCGGCCATAACCGACAGCGCATCTGCTTGCAAAGGGGCTGCGCCTTGCGCCGGGCTGATGCGAATCAGTGCGCCGGCGGCGGTCATCGGCAAGTCCACGCCTTTGGCCAAGGCAGCAGCATCCACCGTTTGCCAATATTCGCGGCTGCTGGCGGCCAGTGGTGCTGGCTGGGTCAATGCAGCGGCGGGATCCAAGGCCCAGGCAAAAGACACCGGCTTGCGCTCGATGATGCCTTTCGGTGCCGGCTGGCTACTCAGGAGTGTGGGAACTTGGTCGCCAGTGGTGGTTGGCAGCAAGTGTTGCCCGGCATGGGCGGCTCGGGCCATGCCCAACACGAGGACGCAGGACAGGCTGAGGCGAGAGATTGTCAGGATGTGCATGGTGGTCTGGCCTCACTTCATGTCGTTGCGCAGGACGGTGTCGAGGCCAAAGCAGGCGCGCCGGCTTTGGTTATGGCTCAGCGGCTCCTTGCCTGCCATTTTCGATTTGTCGTTGAACCAGACCGAGCCGGCGGCCGATTGGCTGCTGCAATTGAGGAAGCCATCGGAACAGCTATCCAGCCACCATTGCGTGGTTTCCAACCCCAGATTTTCCGCGTAGCCCCCGCAGTAGCTATCGCTATCCCATACGGCAGTTTCCACATCGGTACCGACCACTGCGCGAAACAGCTTGGGCAGCGATGGCCGTCCGGCGGTGCCATACAGGTTGTTGGCGTTGTAGCTGGCCATCCAGCTGACTTGTTGTTGGCGTACCGCATCGGACTTGTAGCCCAGCAGCCAGCCCAGCGAAGTTTCAAATACATTGCCGTTCAGCACGGCATCGGCCAACGGCGTACCGGCAGAGGAAGGCGCCAATGCGTCCACCCGCACGATCTTGTTGATGATGTTGGGGTAGCGACTGTCATAGGTCGGATTGGACATGATCCAGCGCATCACGTTGCCGCCATTGGAATGGGTGATGATGATCAGGCGGGTGATGCTTTTGTTTTGAATGAAGCTGGTGAGCTGGCCGGCCAGGCACCCGGCGGCGCGGCTATCCCACATGTATTGGGTGAAGTCGCAATTGATCACCACGTAATTGGACGGATTGACCAAGCCGCCGCGGACGTTATTGACCATGGTGGGTTGCCAATAGTCCTGATAGGCATTGGTTTGCTTGCCGGTGCCGTGGACAAAGGCAACCCCGGTGACATCGGCGGCATGAGCGGTGCTGGCAGTGAATGCGGCGGCGCAAGCTAACAGCGCGGCCAAGGCGACTTTACGCATGGACTCTCCCCAAAGGATGCCGCGTGGCCTGCGGCGGGCTTTACCGACATTCCCGGCAGCACCCCCGTACTGTCCGGTACGGGGAGCATACGCATCGGTATGGCAAAGTCATGCCGCACTGCGGCATCGGTCACAGTTTTGACACCGGCTGGGGATTTTCGAGGCTTACGCCAGCTCGCGGGCGCGCTGCTGGCCCCAATCTTCTAATTTGTCCAGCAGCACTTGTTTGCTGCCATCGCCCACATGCGTGGCGCGCAGCTCGCTGATGTGTGCGAAGAACTGCGCCAATGTCAGCTCGGACTGGCCTGCATCGGTCAGCAGGCGTTGGCGGCGATAGCTGTTCCACTGTGTCTGTTCGGACGGCAGCAGGCTGTCTGGCCAGTTGCGGGCGCGGTAGCGCAGCAACAGCGCGGACAGGCGGGTATCACGGAATGCGAACTGTGCTTTTGCCAGCAGTTGCGGCGGGGTGCCGCGGATTTGCGCGCACAGTTTTTTGTCGGCATCACCGATGAAGCCATCGTACAGCGCAGCATCGGCATCCACCGGCGTCGCCGGACGCTCACGCGCAAACACCCGGCGCATTTTTTCGGCGATGGCGGGGCCGTGCGCGCGCAGCCGATCGGCGCGTTGCTGCACGATCTCGGGGCTGATCGCAAGGCGCGTGAAATCGCTCTGGCGCAGATGCTCCCAGCGCACCAGTGCCGGACATTTGTTGGTATGAATTTCTTTCAGCGCAACCCGCGTTTCACCTTCGGGCAAATCGGCTTGGCGAATGTACAGACGCTCGGCGATGGATTCGGCATCCAAGCTCAGCAGCGGTTCGGGATCGGTATCCAAATCCACGGCAATAAAGCGCGATGGAATCGACGGGTGCTGCGCCAGCGGCAATACCGGGGCGGCGCACAGGCGCACGGCCGGATAGCGCTGTGAAATATGCAGCAGCGGTGTCATCGCAATGGGATCCAGCAAGGATGCGGCAAAGCGCTTGTCGCGCAGGCGCAGCGCGTAGTCCCAGAGTTTGGGCTGATGCTGGCGAAACAGGCGGGCAAGGCCAATCAATGCACGCACATCGCTCAGTGCTTCGTGCGCGGTGCCTTCACGCAGGCCGTTGTCTTCGGCCAAGTGCTCGAGTTTGAAGCTGGTGCCTTGGCCATCCTCACGCTGCCGCCACACGATGCCGTCGGGGCGCAGTGCATGCATCAGGCGCAGCGCGTCCAGCAAATCCCAACGCGAATTGCCAGCGCGCCATTCGCGCTCATACGGGTCATGGAAATTGCGATACAGGCCGTAGCGCACGAACTCATCATCAAAGCGCAGCGAGTTGTAGCCGGCGCTGCAGGTCTCAGGCTGACCCATTTCCTCAATAATTCGGGCGAATGCGGCGGCCTCGTTGACGCCATCCCGCAGAGCCGCTTGCGGAGTGATACCGGTGATGAGCGTGGCGATCGGTGCGGGCAGCAGGTCATTGGCGGGCTGCACGAAGAAGCTGATGGGCTCGCCAAGCGGCTGCAACAGCGCGTCGGTGCGGATTGCGGCAAATTGCGCGATGCGGGTCCGGCGTGGGTCAGCGCCGAAGGTTTCCAGGTCGTAAAACAGGAACGAGGCGGGCATTCTCACGCTTACCGCACTGGGGAAAACACGATCGGCACTCGAACTTCGCTGGCAACCGGCTGCCCGTTGCGGGTGGCCGGCTTGAATTGCCAGCGGCGGACAGCATCCAATGCCGCACGATCCAGGTCGCGATTGCCGCTACCTTCGGCTACTTCAACCTTGGCCACACTGCCATCGGGTGCGACATTGGCGAGTACCTTGACGGTGCCACCCACACCACGTCGCAATGCCTCTTGCGGATAGCGCGGGGCTGGTGAGCTTTGCGCGACGGCATCGCTGATGACAGGCGCAGTTGCAGGTGGTGCAGTGCTCGGAGCGGGTGCGGTAGGCGGGTGGGGTGCCGGTGTCGGTGGTCTTGCCGGCGGGCGAGGTGCTGCAATGGCCCCATCCTTGGGCAGACTCAGGCCGCTGGCATTGATGCCGGTATTGCCATCGCCACTGGCCAGGTCGGGGGGCAGCGGGGCCGGCAACGTGCTGGTCTGGCCAGCGCTGGCGTCGGCACCATCGGCTTTATAAAAATCATAGTGGTGGCGTGATTTCAGCCACACCAGAAGAAACAACAGCAGGCCAGCGGCAAATGCGATTGCCAGCACTTTCACTGCCTGGGGTGGCAATAGCGGCGGGCGGGCGTTTGGGGTGGAGTCGGGTGCGGACATGGCTGCATTCTGGCACGCGCAGGGCGCAATGCCGCCATCGGCGATCTGCTCAGGCGATAATAGGCATTCCCTGACCGTCCTGCCCGCGCCCATGCTTGATCCCAATTTGCTGCGTTCCAACCCTGCCGAGCTTGCCGACCGCCTGCGCGCCACCCGTGGTTTCGAGCTGGATGTGCCTGCACTGGAGGCGTTGGAGACCAGCCGCAAGCAGATTCAGATCCGCACCCAGGAATTGCAGAACTTGCGCAATACCCGCAGCAAGCAGATCGGCATGCTCAAAGCCAAGGGCGAGGATGTGTCTGCGGTGATGGCCGAGGTGGCTGGCTTTGGTGAGGAGCTGAAGGCTTCGGAAGTGGAGCTGGAGCGCATTCGCGGCCAGATCGAAGCCATCGCGTCGGGCATCCCCAATCTGCCGGACGCATCGGTGCCTGCCGGCAGTGATGAACGTGGCAATGTCGAGCAGCACCGCTGGGGCAGCCCGCGCGTGTTCGACTTTGAGGTCAAGGACCACGTGGAATTGGGCGCACGCCATGGCTGGTTGGATGGCGAAACCGCCGCCAAGTTGTCGGGTTCGCGCTTCACCGTGCTGCGTGGGCAACTGGCCCGCCTGCATCGCGCATTGGCGCAGTTCATGCTGGATCTGCACAGTGGCGAGCATGGCTACGAAGAAACCAATGTGCCGGTGATCGTCAATGCCGATTCGATGCGCGGCACCGGGCAATTGCCCAAGTTCGAGGAGGACTTGTTTTCCACCCAGCTGGGCGAGCACAAGCGCTATTTGATTCCCACCAGCGAAGTGCCGCTGACCAATATCGTGCGCGACGACATCCTCGATGCCGAGCGCCTGCCGCTGCGGATGACCGCGCATTCGATGTGCTTTCGCTCCGAGGCCGGCAGCGGTGGCCGCGATGTGCGGGGCATGATTCGCCAGCATCAGTTTGAAAAAGTGGAACTGGTCAGCATCAGCAAACCCGAGGAATCCGACGCCGAACACCTGCGCATGACCCGCTGCGCAGAGGCCGTGCTGGAGAAACTGGGCCTGCCGTACCGCCGCATGCTGCTGTGCAGTGGCGACATGGGTTTTGGTGCCACCAAGACATTTGACCTGGAAGTCTGGCTGCCCTCGCAAAACACCTATCGCGAAATTTCATCCTGCTCCAATTGCGGCGACTTCCAGGCCCGCCGCATGCAGGCGCGCTGGCGCAACCCGGCGACCGGCAAGCCGGAATTGGCGCATACCTTGAATGGCTCCGGCGTGGCGGTGGGCCGTGCGTTGATCGCGGTGATGGAGAACTGCCAGAACGCCGACGGCAGCATCGATGTGCCGGACGTGTTGCGCCCGTACATGGGCGGTGCGGCATGCATCGGCTGACGCAGTTCGGGTTGCTGATGCCGGTCTGAGTCGCTTGCGTCTTGCCGGCATCTGCCCCGGATGCGGCCACCGCATCGCTGATGACGATGGCGCTGACCGGCGTGGTGGACAATGTCCAAGCGCTGGAAGCCTCATATTTGCTTGCTGCCACAAAGCGCAGACAACAAAAAACCCCGCCATGGCGGGGTGTTTTGTATTCAACCTGGTGCCCGGAAGAGGACTCGAACCTCCACGAAGTTGCCCCCGCTAGCACCTGAAGCTAGTGCGTCTACCAATTCCGCCATCCGGGCCGGTTGAAGCCGCGCATTTTCCAGTGATCGGCCATGACTGTCAATAGGAATGTTGTGCAGGCCCGAAAAAGATCGGGTTCACCGCAGGCCTGTACCATCAGCGGATGAAGAAACCATCAGACAAGCGCGGCAGCGGCCGCAGCAAGCAGGGCGCGGCAAGCGGCTCCGGCACTACCTCGCGCAAAGGAGCCGGGAAGTTGCCGGGCTGGCTGCCGGCATCATCACAGGCAGGCGCGGGGCGCACTGGCAAGCCCGGCACCGGCACAAAAGGCCCGCGCGTGGGCACCCATCCCACCGCGCCACGGTTTGATCCGGATGCGCAGCGCGAGGCGCAGCGCTACGAAAACCCGATTGCCAGCCGCGAAATGATTTTGCAGGTGTTGGCCGCGCATGACGGCCCGATGAGTGCCGACGAATTGGCGCACAAACTGGTGCTGACCGCCGACGACCGCTATGCCGCGCTGGAAAAGCGCTTGCAGGCCATGTTGCGCGACGGCCAGTTATTGCAAAACCGCCGCGGCGGGTTTGTGCCGGCATCGCGCAATGATCTGTTGGCCGGCACCGTGATTGCCAACCCGGACGGGTTTGGCTTCCTGCGTCCGGAAGCCGGTGGCGATGATTTGTTCCTGTCGCCGTTTGAAATGCGCAAGGTCAGCCACGGCGACCGCGTGTTGGTCAGCATCACCGGTGTGGACCGGCGCGGGCGTGGCGAAGCCAGCATCGTGGAAGTGCTGGAACGCCGCCTGACACGCCTGCTGGGCCGCTATGCCGAGGAAGCGGGGATTGGCTATGTGGTGCCGGATGACAAACGCATCCAGCGCAATCTGATGATCCCGCAGGATGCCCGCAACGGGGCCCAATCGGGGCAGCTGGTGGTGGCTGAAATCACCACCCCGCAAGACACACACCGGCCGCCGATTGGCCGCGTGTTGGCGGTGCTGGGTGACAAGCTCACTGCCAGCCAGGCGGTGGAAGCGGCGATCCACGGCCACGATATTCCGCATGAATTTTCGCCGGAGGTGTTGGCGCAGGCGATGGCGGTACCGTTGACGGTGGATGTGGATGCCGTGCTCTCGCCAGCACCCTCAACGCATGCGATCGATAACCTCAAGCGTGTGGACCTGCGCAAGATTCCGCTGCTGACGATTGACGGCGAAGACGCCAAGGATTTTGACGATGCGGTGTGGTGCGAACCCAATGCCGACGGCTTCCGCCTGATCGTGGCGATTGCCGATGTGTCACATTACGTGCGCCCGGGTACGCCGCTGGATGACGAGGCGCAATTGCGCGCAACCTCAGTGTATTTCCCGGGGTTTGTGGTGCCGATGCTGCCGGAAACCTTGAGCAATGGGATTTGCTCGCTCAACCCGGCTGTGGAGCGGCTGAGTTTTTGCTGCGATATGCAGATCGGGCGCGATGGCAGCGTCACCGCAAGCAGCTTCTACCCTGCACTGATGCATTCGCATGCGCGGTTGACCTATACCGATGTATGGAATGCGGTGGGCGAGGGCATCCCTGCCGATGACCACGACGCGGCATTGGCCAAGATCGGCGCGTTGCTGCCGCAAATCCAACGCTTGCACCAGTTGTACAAGGTGTTGGACAAGGCGCGCGCCAAGCGCGGTGCGATCGAGTTCGAGAGCAGCGAAGTACGCTTCATGCTGGATGCCAAGGGCGCGGTGTCGCAAGCCGGCATGCTGCAACGCAATGATGCACACAAGTTGATTGAAGAATGCATGATCGCGGCCAATGTGCAGGCGGCCAAATTTTTGCTGGACGCGCATATTCCCGCTCCGTATCGCGACCACGACAAGCCACCGGAATCGAAATATGCCGACCTTGAGGAATTCCTCAAGGAATTCCAATTGCGGTTGCCGCCGTGGGGCAAGGTCAAGCCCAGGGATTTCCGCGCATTGCTGGAAAAAATCCGCGAGCGCCCCGAGGCCGCCTTGCTGGAAACCGTGATCCTGCGCAGCCAATCGCTGGCGGTGTACGCGCCGGACAACATCGGTCATTTCGGGCTGGCGCTGGAGGCCTATGCGCATTTCACGTCGCCTATTCGCCGCTACCCGGATCTGCTGGTGCATCGCGCCATCAAGCATGCGTTGGCCGGCGGCAAGCCGGAAACGTATACCTATTCGCCGCACGCCATGGCCGCGCTGTCGCTGCAATGCTCCGAACGCTCGCGACGTGCCGATGAAGCACAGCGCGAAGTGGACGAACGCTACCGCGCCGCGTGGATGGAAACCCACATCGGCAAGGAATTTGACGGCACGATCAGTGGGGTGACCAGTTTTGGCTTGTTTATCGAATTGGATGCATCCAAGGTCAATGGCCTGGTGCATGTGACGCAACTGCCGCGCGATTTTTATCACTTCGATGCGGTGCGTAAAACCTTGTCCGGGGAGCGCCGTGGCCGCGCATATCGGCTGGGTGACCGCGTGCGCATCGTGGTGCTGAAAGCCAGCGTGGAAGAGCGCAAGATCGACTTCCGGCTGGTGGAGGAGGATACCGCCGCTGGTCTGCCGCCAATGCCGGAGCGCGGCAAACCGGCCAAGCGGGTGAAGCGGAAGTATTGATTCCGGCACAATAGTCGCATGAGCAAACCTACCCAATGGATCGTCGGCCTGAACGCGGTGGCTTCCGCGCTGGAGCACGACGCCGAGAACGTGCGCGAAGTGCTGCTGGAAGCCGGCGGCAAGAACCCGCGCATCACCGAGATCGAACAGGAAGCCCGCCGCAAGGACATCGACGTGCGGCGCGTCAACCAGCAGGCGCTGGATGGCGTGGCCGGTGGCGTGCGCCATCAGGGCGCGGCGGCGCGCTATGCGGCGGCCAGGACCTGGGACGAGCATGAACTCCCCGCCTTGGTCGAAGCCGCCGAAGGCCGCGCCTTGTTGCTGGTGCTGGACGGCGTGCAAGACCCGCACAACCTCGGCGCGTGCCTGCGCAGCGCGGCGGCGGCGGGTGCCACTGCGGTCATCATCCCGAAAGACAAGGCGGTGCAGATCAATGCCACCGTGCGCAAAACCTCGGCCGGCGCGGCCGACATCCTGCCGATTTTTTCGGTCACCAATCTCTCGCGCAGCCTGCGTGAACTGCAAAAACTCGGGGTGTGGATGTATGGGCTGGCTGGCGAAGCCGATGCCTCGCTCTATGCCATCGACCTGAAGGGCAATGTGGCCTTGGTGCTGGGCAGCGAAGGCGACGGCCTGCGCCGCCTGACCCGCGACAACTGCGACCAATTGGTCAAGATTCCGATGCCGGGCAATTTCGAAAGTCTCAATGTCTCGGTGGCCACCGGTGTGGCCCTGTTTGAAGCCGTACGGCAACGGAGCGCGTGATGGCCCTGGAATTGGCGTGGTACGACTGGGTGGGCATCGCCGGCACGCTGGCGGTGTTGGTGGCGTTTTTCTTGCTGCAAGCCGGCAGGTTGTCCGGTACCGGCATCGTCTATCAACTGCTCAATCTGTTTGGTTCCGGCGGCGTATTGGTGTCGCTGCTGGGCAAGTTCAATGTCTCGGTGTTCGTGCTGGAAGCCGTGTGGATGGCGATCAGCGCCTACGGCATCGTGCGCACGCTGAAGTTGCGGGGCGCGCCGCCACCGCGCTAGTGCGGCGCGCGCGTTGTGCTGGTTTCGGAGTGGAACCCGTGCTGGGTTTGCTCATGGCGCATTGCAATCCCGCCCGCGCCAGCCATTGGCAATCGTGCAAAACAGTTTGGCGGTTTGCTGGGTGTCGTACACCGCGCCGTGGGCTTCGCTTGGGTCCCAGCCCAGGCCTGCGGCCATGGCGGCACGGGCCAGCACGGTTTGGCCGTAGCACAGGCCGGCCATCGTCACCGTATCGAACACGCTGAACGGGTGAAACGGGTTGCGCTTGTGGCCCACGCGGCTGACCGCGGCATTGAGGAAATTCAAATCGAAGTGGGCGTTGTGCCCCACCAGGATGGCGCGGGTGCAGGCGTGCTTTTTCATCGCGGCGCGCACCGGCACGAAGATCGCATCCAGGCCTGTGCGTTCGTCCACTTCACCGCGCAAGGGGTGACCGATCTTGATGCCGGTGACTTCCAATGATTTCGGGTCGATGCTGGTGCCGGGCGCGGGCGCGATGTGCGCGTGCGCCACGGCACCGGGCATATAGTTGCCGGCCTCGTCCAGTTCGATGGGGACCGCGGCGATTTCCAGCAGGGCGTGTTTGTTCCAATCAAACCCGCCGGTTTCCACATCCACGACCACCGGCAGGTAGCCACGAAAGCGTTCGGCCATCGGCGTGATGGGGTTGGGGGATGCTAGCTCGGACATCGTGAAAGGTTACCCGATGCGGGTTCCCAACAGCACCCCGCTAGCATGCAAGCGCGCCAACATCGGGCGCACATCGGCCAGAAATGCGTTGAAGTCTGGCTGGCCTGCTTCGGCCGCAAGCGCTTGCAAGTGTTGCTGCCCTGTGTGTCGGGTATTGGCTTCCAGCAGGGTGAGCAGGCGGTACAGCAGCGGCGAGAGTTGCGAAAACTGCACGCGGCCATCGGCCTGACGATGCAGCAACAGCAATGCGGGCTCAGGTGGGACATCCACCGGTTGATTGTCCGGGCCAAGCGTATGCACCGGCCACTGATAGGCCAGCGGCCAGGCCAGTGGCGAGAGCACCGGCACACCCGCCAGCAGGTCGCCTTGCGGGTCATGCGGCGGCGCGGCGGCATCACACAGTTGCAGGCCCAGCTCGGCCCATTCGTAATGCGCAAGTTCGGCCAGCCACGGGCGTGCGGGGTTGGCATGGGCTTCGAGGAAGGCGACAAATTCCAGTCCCAGCCGGGTGAACAGCGGCGTTTCGCTGCGATGGTGGATGAGGAAATCACGCAACAGTGTGTGCCACTCGCGTTCGCGCAACGTCTTGCGCAGCACCGGGAAGGTGCCGGCGAGCAGGCCCTGCAAATTATTGAAGACCAGCTCGCGATACACGCGCAGCCGGCGCTCTTCAATGCCCTCTGGCCCGGCATGATGGGCCGGGTCGCGCACATGTGCGGCCAGTGCCTGCAATTGGGTGTGCAGCGTGCTCATGCGGCGCGCGCCTGTGCGCTGCGGATCAGGGCCACTTCATCCAGCAATTGTGCGAACGGTGGGAAGTTGAAATCACGTTCCAGTACGGTGGGGCGCAGGCCATGCGTGGCATAGGTGAAGTCGAGCAGCCGCCATACATCGTCCTTGACCGGCATGCCGTGGGTGTCGATTTTCAGATCAATGGCTGCATCGAAATGCCCCGCAATATGCACGCTGGCGAGGCGCGCCGTTGGCATGGCGGTGATGAATGCGCGCGCATCGTAGCCATGGTTGATGGCATTGACGTACACGTTGTTGACGTCCAGCAGCAAATCGCAATCCGCCTCACGCAACACAGCGGTGATGAAGTCGACTTCGGAAAGTTGCTGGAACGGCGCGGCGTAGTAGCTCACGTTTTCCACCGCGATGCGCCGGCCCAGCACGTCTTGCACGGTACGGATGCGCGCAGCGACATGGTGCACGGCGTCTTCGGTGAACGGTAGCGGCAGCAGGTCATACAAATGGCCGCCTGCGCTGCAATAGCTCAGGTGTTCGCTATACAGCACAGCATGATGCCGATCCAGAAATTGCCGGGTCTGCTGCAAGAAGGCGATGTCCAAAGGGTCGGGGCCACCCAGCGACAGCGACAACCCATGACAATTCAGCGGATAGCGCGCGGTCAGTGTGGTGAGTTGTTCGCCCAATACGCCGCCGACACCAATCCAGTTATCGGGTGCGCATTCCAGAAAATCGAAAGCGCCCGCAGGCGCTTCGATAAGTGAATCAAGTAATGCGCGGCGCAGCCCAAGGCCGGCGCTGCGCGGGGGCAGGGCGGTATGCATGCGGGGTTACATGCTGCCGCCGCATTTGCCCTCGCCACATTTGCCTTCACCGCATTTGCCTTCGCTGCCGGCGGCTTTGCCATCGGCACCGGCACCGGCCGCTTTGGCATCACCACCGCATTTGCCTTCAGCCATGCCCTTTTGCATGGCGGCGTGGTGGGCATCGAATTCCTGCTTGCTGATGAAGCCATCATGGTTGCCATCGATGCCGGCAAACTTGTCGTCCTTGCCGCCATGCGCCGCGGCAAATTCAGTGCGCGAAATGCGACCGTCCTTGTCGCTATCCAAGCCTTCAAAGGTATGCATGGGGGTTGCTGGTGCGGCCTTGGCAGCATTGCCGGCCATCATCGCCGCGCCGCATTTGCCTTCGCCACATTTGCCTTCGGTGGCGGCGGATTTGGCTTTGCTTGCGTCTTGCTGGTAGCCGTGGGCCAGGGCATCCATCGAAAACAAGCTGCCTGCGGCCAAGCTGGCACTGGCGATGGCGGCGCTGATGGTCAGGGTCATGGGTGTGCGGTTGTTCGACATGGAAAACTCCTTGGCGCGTCAGCGCGGGTCAGTCTGCCGATGCTACTGCGCGGCGGCGCTTGCGGCCAGTGCACCCCGGCGGGCGCTGGATGTTGTGTTTTTGCACAGGCCGGATATTGTGGCGCGCTGCAAGGTCTGTGAATGTACGGCGAAGGGGTGTCATGGAAGGACTGGTGGTATTACTGGTGTTGCTGGTGCTGAGCGTGCCCGTTTTGCTGTTGGTGGCCTTGCTGAAGATCGCGGGGCTGCGGCAGCGGGTGGATGCGCTGGAAGCGGCGGTTGCGCAGCAGCAATACGCGCCCAGCGCACAGGCTGCACCTGTCGCCGATCGTGCGCAGGCTGCCGCCCCGCCTCCCCTCATGCAAGCGCCAGCGTTCGTGATGCCGCCGATACCTGATGTCGAGGCCACAGCGCAGGCTGCAGCGGATGTTGCACCGGCACCGGCAGCACAGGCGGAAAAGCCACCGCAGCTTGCTGCGCCACTCCCGGCATCCCCACGGCAGCCAGCAGCACCCGATGCGATCGAACGCGCCATCCAACGGGTCAAGGGCTGGTTCACTACCGGCAATGTGCCGGTCAAGGTGGGCATGCTGGTGCTGTTTGCGGGGGTGGCGGCATTGCTGCGCTATGCCAGTGACCAGGGCTGGCTGCGCATGCCGGTTGAGCTGCGCTTGGCGGGGATCAGTGCGGCGGCCTTGGCGGCCTTGGTGTTTGCATGGCGCAAGCGCGACAGTCATCGCAGCTTTGCGCTGGCACTGCAGGGCGGTGCGATTGGTGTGTTGTTGCTGGTGACGTTTGCTGCGGTCAAGTTGTATGCCCTGATTGACCCCGCGCCGGCATTTGCCATCAGTGTGATGTTGATTGCCGGACTGGCGGTGATGGCGGTGCTGCAGGAGTCGCGCACGCTGGCCATTTTGGGGGTGCTGGCCGGCTTCCTTGCGCCACTGTGGCTGTCCACCGGCAGTGGCAACCATGTGGGCTTGTTCAGTTACTACGCGATGCTCAATGCGGGCATTTTTGCAATTGCGTGGGTGCGGCCGTGGCGCATTCTCAATCTGCTGGGATTTGCGTTTACCTTCGGCATCGGCACTGTCTGGGGCGTGTTGCAATACAAGCCGGAGCACTTCGCCAGCACCGAGCCTTTCCTGCTGCTGTTCTTCGGGTTCTATCTGCTACTGCCCTTGTTGTATGCGCGCAAGGCGCAAACGCCGGGCGGTGCGCGGATCGACGGCAGTTTGTTGTTTGGCACGCCGCTGATTGCGTTCTCGCTACAGGCCGGGTTGTTGCAGGGCGAACGCATGCCGCTGGCACTGTGCGCCTTGGGGTTGGCAGTGATTTATGTGGCGCTGGCATGGGCGCTTCGACATAAAGAAAAGTTGCAATTGCTGGGGCGTGGCTACGCGATCCTGGCGGTGGGCTTTGCCACCTTGTCGATCCCGCTGGCGTTGTCTGCGCGCGCCACGGCTTCGGTATTTGCATTGGAAGGGGCTGGCTTGGTGTGGTTGGGTCTGACCCAGCAGCGTCGCCTGCCGCGTTGGGCGGGGATTGGCTTGCAGCTGGCCGCCGCGCTGGCACTGGTGTTGGCGGCGTACAGTTCGTCAGGCTGGGGGCATACGGCAATCGCGGTGATCAACGCCAACTTCATGAGCGCGTTGTTGATTGCCGCCGGCGGATTTGCCGCGGCATGGCTGTATCGCCAGCATGGCAATGCTGTGGTGGCGGTGTTGGCCTACCTCTGGGGCGTGTTGTGGTGGGCCGGCAATGGCCTCCATGAAATCAACAGCTTCGTGGCATCCGCGGATCGCTTGCATGCCTATTTGCTGCTGGCCGGTGCTACAGGCTGGTTGGCCGCAGAAGTGCAGCGCCGGCAGCCGGCACGCGCATTGGCATTGACCACATTGGCCGGGCTTGGGTTGGCGTTCCCGTTGGCGTTTGCGCAAATGCAAAGCAATGGCCAGCCATTTGCAGGTCAAGGCGCATGGGTGTGGCCGCTGTTTGCGGTACTGGGGCTGCGCAGCCTGTTGTGTTTGCGCAACAGCAGTGAGTCGGTGGCAGGGCTGGCGCAATTGCTGTGGTGGTTGTTGTGGCCCACGGTGCTGTCGTTGCTGGCGTCGTTCATCGGGTCGCGTTTTGAACTGGCCGATGGCTGGGTGGGGATGTTGCTGGCCCTGCCTTGGCTGGTGTTGGCATTGGTATCGTTGCGCCGGAGCGCGTGGCTGTCGGCACCTTTGGCGGAGCTGTTTGCACCGTTCCAATCCGTGCTGCGGCTGCTGGTGTTCATTGCACTCGGGCTGTGGTGGTTGCTGATGCTGTTCAATGCCGGGCAAAGTGCGCCGTTGCCGTGGTTGGCGGTGCTCAATCCGCTGGATTTGGCGCAGCTTTCGGTGCTGCTGTTGCTGGCGTTGTGGCTGCGGGATGGGGTGTCTGCACGCACGCCGCTGGCGTCGCAGCCGGTGATGGCCCTGGCGCTGGCGGGCTTGTTGTTGGTGACGGTGATGACCTTGCGCGGCGTGCATCACTGGGGCGCGATTGCATGGGATGGCGCGCTGCTGGGCACGGGCTTGGCGCAAACCAGTTTGACCGTGGTCTGGAGCTTGCTGGGGATGGCGGGCTGGGTCTCGGGTTCGCGCCGTGGGCAGTGGGGCTTGTGGTTGGCCGGTGCCATTTTGATGGGCATCGTGTTGCTGAAACTGCTGTTGATCGACCGCAGCAACTTGGGTGATCTGCTCGGCATCGGCGCGTTTATCGCCTACGGCCTGCTGTGTACTTTGGTGGGCTGGCTGGCACCGGTACCGCCACGGCGAACGGCATCGCAAGATGCGCAGCACACCGACGACTCACACACAGACGAGGCTATGGCATGAAGCGGTGGATGCTGGGGGTGCTGTTGCTGCCATTGGCCGCACACGCAGGTGATGACTACGCGCAGCAATGGCCGCTGCAGTTGTCGCGCCCCGATGCCGGTGCGTATCGGGTGGCGCTGGATGCGGCGGTCTATCGCGCGGCGTATTGGCGCGACCTGCGCGATGTGCGGGTACTGGATGCCAGCGGCAAGCCGGTGGCCAGCCTGTTGCAAACACGGCCAGATGGGGCGGCCGGGCAAGCGCAGCACACCGCACTGCGCTGGTTCACGCTGCCGGTGACGGCCGCATCGCAAGGCAGCGATTTGAGCGTGCTGGTGCAGCGTTCCACCGATGGCGCGGTCGTGTCGGTGCGCAGTGGTGCAGTGGCCGATAATGATGTGGCCGCCGCGTCTGCATGGCTGGTCGATCTGGGCAAAGACAGCGCTCGTATGCATGCGCTGCTGCTGGATTGGGAGGATGCCGCGCAAGCGTTGGATGCGGGCTATCGGCTGGAAGGCAGTGATGATCTGCGCAATTGGCGCACCCTGGATCCACAGGTGCGCCTTGTGCAATTGCGCAATCAAGGACAGGAACTGCGCAGCAACCGGATTGCGTTGGATACACCGCCACGTTATTTGCGATTGCTGCCGTTGCAGGCAAGCCCGGCGATTGCGCTGCGAGCGGTGCAGGGCGAGTGGCACGCAGCAGCCGACAGCAACAATTGGCAGTGGCAACCGGCACCCGTGGCCGCAGGCACGCCGGCCAAGGGTGGCTTTGACTATCACAGCGATGGCCACTTCCCGGTGCAGCGCGTGGATGTGGTGATGCCCGCCAACACCAGTGTGCGTTGGTCTGTACTCAGCCGCGATGCGGATACGGGCACGTCTGCGCAGCCATCAATGGCATGGGCGCAGCGCGCCTATGGTTGGAGCACATGGCAGTTGCAGGATGGTGCCAGCACACAAACTTCGCCGCCGCTGGATCTGAATACCAGCATCAGCGATCGCGAGTGGCGCTTGCAGCTGGAATCGGGCGATCTGCCAGCCTCTGCTCCCACTCTGAAGTTAGGGTATCAGCCCGCCAGTATTGTGTTTTTGGCGCAGGGCACGCCGCCCTATGTCCTGGTGGCAGGAAGCGCCGCCGCACAGAACACGCAAGATGCGGTAGCGCCCATGCTGGCAGCCTTGCGCGCACGTCACGGTGCGCACTGGGTACCGGCGGTGGCAACGCTGGGGCCGGTCAGCCCGCGCGCAGGCAGCGCCGCCTACACGCCGCCTGCCAAGCCCCGTGACTGGAAAACC
>Ga0209477_1001075_pt1 | contig 16759 bp, 18 predicted proteins | sample KloWWTupernatant_FD_187180 | JGI IMG/M metagenome (GOLD analysis project Ga0209477, IMG submission 187180) | Active sludge microbial communities from Klosterneuburg, Austria, studying microevolution and ecology of nitrifiers - Klosterneuburg... | ecosystem: Engineered > WWTP > Aerobic digester >... | reverse complement strand
TCGACACTTTTCCAGATTCGAATGTTCCTCTGCTTAGTCTTCAAGAAGTTAACAAGTTAAACAAAGCTCTTGAAGCACCTCTAGACTCTGGGAGACACCAAGAAGGAAGGAAAATATTGAGCATGTACGATCAGCATCTACACACCAGTAAGGCCGACAATATCCTCAATAATAAAGGTAAACGAACGCATTGTTGTGTTGTGTCGTAACAAATAAAACTGGCTTAAATTACAGCCTGTAAACATTTATAAGATTCTTTTGCAATTTATAAAACATTAGGCACACTCTACTGCCCTATTTTTGTCTATACTTCAAGTTATTGAACAGAAAATTAGTTTGATCCCTAATTAATTTTAATACATAGAAGCAAGGAGAAACGTTATGGTACTTAAAAGAAGACAATTCGGCTCAAAACTTAAAAACATAAAAAAAACACTGGGATTATCTATAACGTTTTTATTATTATCTCTCAGTTCCACAATCGCTACCGCAACCGACACCTTATCAAAATCGACAAATGAAGAAAAAAGTATACAAAATAAAAATATGACGAATAACCAAGAGCAACAAAAAGAATTTTATTTAATTATTCAATCTAGTCCTAAAGCCGTCATTGAAAAAAATGGTGTTTCGAAACCAGGCACTTTTAAATTAACTTTACATGATGTATCTCCTTATGCTACGGCATTTACACAAAGACCTATTAGAAAAGTTGAATTAATTACGTTAGAGGAACTTTTGAACCTTTGGAAAAATTCAGATCCAAATGGATTTACAAAGAATCCGCCTAATGCTGCTATCAATGCATCTGTAGAAGATTCAGGATCTGCAGAACACCTAAACTTTTTTGTTCAATTACTTGACCCTATATACGATGCTAAAAAAAGAACCTTGACTTATACTGTTAAGCTTTTAGAAGGAAACCCAACCCCAATACCAGACTCTGCAACCTTAGAACATGTCAATTTATTTATTGACGACATTTGTCTTAATTGTTGGTGGCCATAAATCTGTCTTTTTACAAATTTACTGGCTCAAACTATGAGACAAGCTGAGCATTCAAAGTAGCACCTTGTTGATCGCGTACGTTTTTCGATCTTCTACTTAGGCAGCAATGATAAAATAATGTCACTCCGTTACTCATACTGTTACTCACACTACCTACCGTATTATAAACAACCCCCCCCGCAAACATGCCAACTGTTGCTGCAGCAAGCCTCGTAATAAGTACTTGTTCGGTACTCGCTTCGAGCGACATCCCAATACCACCTACAGTCAACTCACAGATGGATTTACCTGCAAAATAAAACGCATCAGAACATTTAGGCTCACGCAAAAAATGACCCACAATTGGTATTTCAGAAAAAATTATTTTAGAGACGCTGTTTTCTCTGCAATCTTTAGTTTCACTTAAGACAACCTCATTTTTTTCTTCACTTCTAATTTCTACCTCATCATCACGCATGTGGGACAAAAAACTATGCTTTAGGTAACAGTCATAAAGCATTCTCGCCCCGCCGATGACTGTGTTATAAGCCATCGCTCCCACAGCCTTACCCGCCGCCATTGCAACAGTTAATTTAAAAATTCTAGCTTTTTCAGTCTCTGCCGGCTCTTCAGGTATTAAAGCCATTGCAGCACCACCACCCGCTAGCTCACACACCGATTTAAGGGCGTAATAAAGGATATCAGAACACTTCGACTTACTAAAAAAATGACCAACGATCGGCACTTCAGCTAAAAAAGTTCTTACAAACCAATTTCTTCGCCACCTTTTTCTTGGAACATTTGATTTTTTGTTACAACAAAGCCTCCGTTCAGGTACCTCATCACCTCTTCCATTAGACGATTCTTCATCAGAGAATTCGAATTCTTCATCAGACGATTCTTTATCATCACTGACAACCTCAGGAAGCAACCCTGGAGCATCATCTCCTCCACTAGTTCTATCATTTTCTGTAGCCACAACATTATCTCCTGCTAAAATTGAACATGCTTATACACCAAAGCGGTATCTCCAAAACAACTAAAGACTTCTTCTTGAAATTTTGCATATTTATCTGATTTTAATTCTGTATTTAAAATTTTATTTTTCTTAACAACCAGTTCGTCTGTCACCTCAATTCCCTTTAAAGTATTAGAAACATTTCGTGTTCCTGCAAACCATGGGCTATCGACACGACAAGCAGCTTCCGTGCCAATCAACGATGTTTGAGACAACAGAATGCGCGTATAGTAAGTGGCAGGATCATAAAATAATAAATCTGTCACACGATCTTTTGTCTTAATTAATAAAGTCGTGATTTTATGAGAAACAGGCAACAAAAATGCGTTACCCGCTGTCGTTTTTAATCGCGTATGCTTTTCTGTTAAATCAAAATTAAACTTTACGCTATCGACGATGCGCGATGCTAAATTATAATCACCTACATGCCAATTAACAACACGACTTTCGTTAGCTACCGTATTAATAATCGCTCGACTAATAATTTCCTTAGAAAACCTCAGATCAGCACCTGTCAATGGCAAGACAACGGTGCCCGAAAGCGACAATTCACCCTCTACTTTAGCAGTATCAAACGCTTCCTTTGACATAGAAATTTTTTCCGAAAGCGTTATGTTTGAATTTTTGAGATCGAGTGCTTGTGTATGCAAAAGACTAGGCGCTAAAGGTTTCAGCACTAAGGCATCGCGATTGGCAACATCAGGATAAATCCCCTGCGCATAACTACTAAAATTGGTCGGATCTATCCAAAGTATCTTATCCTTATCTTCAACCATCACAAAAGCATGGTTAAACTGATTTAAAGTTGGAAGATGATTTGGAGATCGACTTGGCTCCCAACCGCGATAAACCAAAGCCACATTGGATGCAATGCCTAAGCGTCTTAAGATTGCCACTGTTGCTGCAGAAAAATCTTTGCAATCGCCAATTTTTGTTTTAACAATCTCCGCTAACGGCCTCGGGATATAGGCACCCTTAATTGTACGCCAATCTCCCATATAGGTAATCGTTTCTGATAATTTTGATGTCACTGTATTAATTTTTTCGATAGTCGTTGTTTTTTTTTCGGCCTCAATGGCAATTGTTTCGAAAAGCGGCGGTAATGTTTGATTTATTTTTTCTTCGTATTGTGGAATCAACATTGCCCCTAATTTTGGCCATTGATCCAATGTAGAAATAGTCACCCAGGGGAGTAATTTTCCATCAAGCGACATATTCTGTTCATCTATGGCTACTTTAATAATCGGTTTTATTAAGATAATATCCATTTCATATTGTTTATTAGACTGCTTTTCTGTAATAGTGAGGACTTTTTCAGGATCATTCACCTCTACAAAAAATGGGATCGCAGACCTAACATGTACCTTGCTATTTTTCTCGTAGGCATCAGCACCATAAATATATTGCGTTGAAAAAAAGCCTGGCACAGGCACTTCTGTTACTGTAGTTTGATATTTTATAAAGATTTTTGCATTTAAGGCCATTTCTGGAAAAGCAATTAACAATTGTCGATTTTGATCAAAACCCTGTGGACTACTGGCCAGAGGTTTGTCTTCTATCTCTTTTAAATCAACAGGATATTCAATACCATTGCAAATGGTTTTAGCCTCTAACACAACTAATGTAGAGCTCTGCGCATTATAAACTAAGGGAAAAGAAACCAATCTATCTTTTCCACTTTCTTTGGTCGCCACTAATGTTAAATCGATTGTTTCTACATATGTTCCATCTTTATTGATCTGTAAATCCCGATTATAAGATTCCGTGATGATATCTAAATCGTCCGGGGTTGCCCAACGCGCTTCGACAGAAGTAAAAAAACTCAACATGACAAAAACAATAACCGAGGCACTACGAATAATATTCATTAACATAACTTCCATTTCTTAGTTAAAGATAACAGGCTTAACAGCTTTAAGATTTTAACAAGAAGAAAGCAATCTGGTCAATTTGAATACTAAAAAATCTACCCTGCTTTTTTATTTTTTCATGTAATGCTTGCCTGACCTGGGTAAGTCAATAATAAAATATGAACAGAATTTAAAAATAGATGTGTCAAAATACTCGCTTCGATGCGATTAGTTTTTATATAAACCCAGCCGTATAAAATTCCCGAAACAAAAGCCAGGAATATATAAGTCAAACCACCCGTGTGCACAACTGCAAATAATATCGAGGCAATCAATAGTGCAAGCCCACTGCCAAACCAAATTTTCGCAAAGGCAAGAGACAAATATTTTTGAACAAAGCCTCTAAACAAAACTTCTTCTGCGATCACTGTCAAAAATAAATTACTTGTAAACCACACAATAAAGAAATTATCCCATTTGGGTTCAAATTTTATATACCCAAAGGCATAGGCTAATCCTGCAATAACAAAAGTACCTATGATTGCTATAGGCACTGTTTTAATGAAAACGCTATACCCGTCTTTTTTGGACTTTAATAAAGGCAAAGTACCAAAACCTAATATCAAAAGACCAACAAGGGGTTTGTCAAAATTTAAATACATTGAAAACGGCAGAGCGTCCGCACTCAACAATGTGTCATTCACGATTTGCCAATTAGCAAAACCGGGAATCTGATGATACCAAAGCAAAATACTCATAATATATACAAATATGCCACAAGTGATTTTTAATTTAAGATGTCTGGCATGAAAAGTAAAATAACAGAGCCCCGCAAATAACATCATAAACAATAATGCGGGCCACTGTAGTCGATTACTGATTATTCCGCATATTGTGGCAACTACAAAAAGCGTGGCCCAAACAGCATAGTCACGCTTTATCCACAAAGATAAAATGGCACAGGCTAACAAGGTGTAAGTCGCTAAGGACAGCGGTGCATTAAATAATGTTGAATATTGAAAGTTCATTCAGTGAATCTCGTTATTTTTCCTCATTACGGGCGCCTGATACAATAATTTTTTTAAATTCAGGGACATAATTTTTGATCCTATGATATATTTCATCTGCAAGTTGCTCATTATACGTATGTGAAGTCATGTTACGATCGAATAGCATCTGAAGCCACAAACTCTCATTATTTATCAGGCCAACTGCAAAAGCTTCTTGAATAATTTCTTTAGGATAATTTAAAATGACACCTTTTTCCGCAAAATAATCCTTTAGAAATTTCCATCCAAGCTCAAAAGTAAATTCGAACCGCTGTATTGTTGCATCAATATTAGCCCTATCGTCCATAACAGGTTTCAAATAAATTGCTTCTAGTGTTGCAAGTGCCTTACAAAATTTCTCAAACTTGATCTGTGTTTTTAGCATATATCACTTTTCTCTCTTTCAATATATTGCCATAAAGTTCTTGACTAATTCGTGATTTTTCAAAACGAATACAATCTATCTTCAATAGCGTATCTGCATTTTCTATGATATCCATGATCTGAAACCAATCTTGTTCTGTTGCATGTGGACAAATAATAGCTAAATCAATATCAGAACGCTCTCGATGATCCCCTCTGGCACGCGAACCAAAAAGCCATATTTCATCAACAAACGGCAAAGATTTTAACTTTTCAATAAATGCATACATCTGTCTCAGATCCTTTTCAACAACAGATTTTTCACATCATAAACTCGCACAGCATCTAACACATACTCTCTTTATATCAAATCCTTCATAATATTAGCAGTATATATAAAAAATAAAAATGCCTCAACTATTATTTTTGTTTAACAATACATTTCCTTTCAAAAAATTGGGTTATTTTTGACAATATTGCATCATGCATACCAGCGCCACCTTGCAGCAACTGCCACAAAGCCACTTCTGGAAAACTAAAATATATTCGCAGTTAAATGTCAATCCAAAATTATTAGAAAAAATATTCGCTGCACCACAACTATGCCCTCAACTTGCGATCAGATAAAACCTTAACACTAGCATCCAGAAAGAAAACTGTGTTAATATTTTTCAATGAAAAACTATGATGTCGTTATTATTGGCGCAGGCGCCGCGGGGTTAATGTGTGCCATTGAAGCGGGAAAGCGACAGAGATCTGTTTTAGTGCTTGACCATGCGAACAAACCTGGCAAGAAGATTCTGATGTCCGGCGGTGGCAGATGCAACTTCACGAATCTCAATATTATTTCAGAAAATTATATTTCGCATAATCCACATTTTTGCAAATCCGCACTCAGTCGATACACGGCTCAAGATTTTATCTACATGGTTAAAAAACATCAGATTAAATTTTATGAAAAAACATTGGGACAACTTTTTTGTGAGAATAAATCACAAGAAATTTTAAATATGTTATTACAGGAATGTAGAGATACCCATGTCGATATTCGCTTAAATACAACCATAAATAAAATAGAACAGCAAGCCGAACAGGGTTTTAACATACGGTGCCATTCGGATGTTCAGGAAGAGATTCAATGTCAATCCTTAGTCGTTGCAACCGGCGGATTGTCTGTACCCACTTTAGGAGCAAGCCCCTTTGGCTATAAGATAGCAGAACAATTTAATATTAAAGTCTGGCCAACACGTGCTGGCTTAGTGCCTTTCACCTTACATCCACTAGACAAAGAAAAATATGCGCTGCTTTCTGGCGTTTCTGTAAAATGCACTGCTCGTGTCGCACAAAAAAGTTTTTCTGAAAAACTATTGTTTACCCATCGCGGTTTAAGCGGTCCCGCCATATTACAAATCTCATCATATTGGCAGCCTGGCGAAACTGTCGCCATTAACCTGTTACCGGAAATCGATCTGTTGTTCAGCTTGAAAAAAGCACAACAAGAACATCCTAAAAAGCAGCTTCATACTATCATGGGAGAATATTTGCCTAAACGCGTCGTGGAGTCGTTTTTAGAGTCAAAACTAGCCAACAAGACATTGAAAACATTGTCTTTGAGAGAACTGGAAACTGTGGTAAAACACTTTTGCGCCTGGTCGCTAAAGCCCAATGCAACAGAAGGTTACCGTACCGCAGAAGTCACGCTTGGGGGTGTTGATTGCAATGCGCTTTCTTCTAAAACCCTGGAGTCTAAAGATGTTTCTGGATTATATTTTATTGGCGAAGTTGTAGATGTAACCGGTTGGCTAGGTGGATTTAATTTTCAATGGGCATGGTCTTCTGGTTGGTCTGCGGGTCAAGTTGTCTAAAAGCAAAAGGATGTAGATGTAAAAGCAGCTTGCTATTAATTTAAGGAATCTAGCTGACATTTCTCGATTACCATTGAGAAACCCATACAATTTTGGCATGATGGTATCGTCTTATCCCGTGTGAAGATGGTGCATGATTTGCGAAATATACATACCCTAAAAGACCACTTTAAAGAAAGTCAGCTCTATCTCAATCGCGCGATCATCGCCGCTGTTCTTGTTTTTATTGTTTTGACAACTTTAACTTTTCGTTTAGTTTACTTACAAATATCTCAACATGACGTGTACAAAACACTTTCTTTAAATAACCAAGTGCGCATTGTACCTATTACCCCAACCCGCGGGCTTATCTTTGATCGCAATGGTGTTTTGCTCGCCGAAAATATGCCTGCCTTTAGCCTCGAATTAACACCTGAACGAACCCCCAACATCGATGATACATTGAAAATCATTAACGACATTATGCCACTCACCGACACCGAGCAACAGCAATTTTATAAACAATTAAAATACAAACGGCGAAATGAAAGCATCCCCATTCGCATCAAATTATCAGAGGAAGAAGTTGCGAAATTTTCCGTTGAGAAACACCGTGTGCCTGGTGTCGATATTGTTGCACGCTTAATTCGTCATTACCCCTTTAGAGAAAGTTTAGCGCACGCTTTAGGCTATATAGGGCCTATCAGTGAAAAAGATCTCACGCAAATTAATACCGCAAATTATCGTGGCACTTACAATATCGGAAAAATTGGCGTAGAGAAGTTCTACGAGGATGTGCTTCATGGCACAACCGGCTATCAACATATTGAAACCGATGCAAAAGGTCGCACGATTCGGGTATTAAACCGTATTCCACCCGTCTCTGGAAAAGATTTATATTTATCTTTAGATAACGATTTACAACACGCTGCAACGGAAGCGCTTAAAGATTTAAAAGGCGCCATTGTTGCTATTGACCCAAATAATGGCGAAGTACTCGCACTTGTCAGCAATCCTGCCTTTGATCCCAATCTCTTTACACAAGGCATCGATGTGCAAACTTATGCTGCATTACAAAACTCTCCCGATAGGCCTTTATTTAATCGTGCTATTCGCGGACAATACCCACCCGGTTCAACCGTTAAACCCATGGTGGCATTGCAAGGACTTGAGTTAGGGACTGTTACCCCGGAGTTTCAAATATTTGATCCGGGCTGGTATAAATTAAACGGTGTAGGACGCATGTACCGAGATTGGATTTATTTTGCAAGACGTCATGGACATGGCACTGTCGATATGGAAAAAGCCATAGCACAAAGCTGCGACACTTATTTTTTTACGCTGGCACACAAATTAGGCGTTAAGCACCTTCATAATATCTTTACACGTTTTGGGCTTGGAAAAATCACTCATATTGATACCACCGGTGAGGCCTCTGGGCTTGCACCCAGTGCGGATTGGAAAAAACGTGTCTATAAAGATGATTGGTATCCAGGCGATACATTGAATATTGGTATTGGCCAGGGACTATTGCTTGCAACACCGTTACAAATGGCGCAAGTAGCCGCAATCCTGGCGAATCGTGGTCAGGGCTTTGAACCACGTTTTGCAATGGCAATTGGTGTTGATGAAACCCAAAAACCCATAAAACAAAATACTAAAGCAATACCGAAAATTACTTTAAAAAAAGATGCAAATTGGGACATTATTATTAAGGGCATGCAAAAAGTAGTACAACCTGGTGGAACCGCTAATCGCATTAGCCATGGACTCACGTACACGGTTGCCGGTAAAACCGGTACGAGCCAGGTTTTTAATTTAAAGCAACATGAGAAATATGAAGTGAACAAAATTAAAGCATATTTAAGAGATCATTCCTGGTTTATTGCATTCGCACCTGTCGAAAAACCTCAAATAGCCTTAGCGGTTTTAGTTGAAAATAAATATAAGAAGACAGGTGCAGACGTGGCACGTATTGTGCTCGATAGTTACTTTCATTCCAAATCTGCTATGGCAACTTCAGATAAAATTGATGATGCAGATGATGAAAGCGAGGTAGGAGGAGAGGAAAATTCGGGAGAAGAAAATGTTTCGGAGTAACCGCAGTTTTATATCTAGACTTCACCTCGACTGGCCCTTGCTGATCGGCATTATCTTGCTTAGCGCTCTGGGCATTCTTATTTTGTATAGTGCAAAACCAGAAATGGATGTCATTCAAAAACAAGGATTACGCCTCATGCTTGCTTGCGGCATTATGCTCTTTATTGCGCAAATTCCACCCCGATTTTTTAGCAGCATTGCACCTTGGTTATACGGTATTGCATTAATGATGTTGATATCGGTTTTGGTGATGGGCCACGTTAGCAAAGGCGGACAACGATGGCTCGATTTATGGTTTGTGCGCTTTCAACCTGCTGAGTTAATGAAACTGGCGGTTCCACTGATGATCGCAAAATATTTTAATGACCATAGTTTGCCACCTAAAGTTTCTATGCTCCTCATCCCTTTAGTCTTAATTCTCGTTCCAACACTGCTGATCGCTAAACAACCTGACCTCGGTACCGCATTATTGATTTTAAGCAGTGGATTATTAGTTATCTTTTTTTCGGGACTCTCCTGGAAAATACTGTTTTCTCTCGCGAGCCTCGTCACACTGTGTCTACCAACACTGTGGTTTTTTATGCGCGATTACCAACGTCAACGCATATTAGTGTTACTGGATCCAGAACGCGACCCTTTAGGCAGCGGATATCAAATTATTCAATCAAAAATTGCCATTGGTTCTGGCGGTCTTTATGGAAAAGGCTGGTTAAATGGCACTCAATCCAATTTAGAATTTTTACCCGAACGCACAACTGACTTTATTTTTGCCGTATTTAGCGAAGAATTTGGGTTGGTTGGATGTCTTGTCTTGCTACTTTTGTACTTATACATTATCATCCGAGGAATCTATATTAGCGTACAAGCACAAAATACGTTTGGAAGATTATTGGCAGGCAGCCTCATGATGACATTATTTGTTTATGTGTTTGTTAATATAGGCATGGTAACGGGTATATTGCCCGTCGTTGGGATCCCACTGCCCTTAGTAAGTTATGGAGGCACATCCCTGGTAACGCTCATGGCAAGTTTTGGTATATTGATGTCTATTCATACCCATCGAACTTTATTGGCAAAATAAGTTATTTTTGATCAGATATTAAGAATAGGAGATTAGCAGTGCTATCAAACAAATTCAGATTTTTACAAGTATTTCTCTTCACTTGTATATTCACGCTAATTTCTGCTCATGCAGCAGCCTTACCCGCTAAAACGATTCAGCAAAATAAAAGTACCTCTTTCGCCAAGAGAAAAGAGGTACAACAATTTATTCAAAGCATGCACAAAAAACATGGTCTTAACGAAAAAAACTTAAATGCAATTTTTAGTGAATTTGGATCGGAAAACAAAGTGTTGCGTCTGATGTCTAAACAATATGAAGCGTTGCCTTGGTATCGATATCGAGATACGGTTATCACAGAAAAACGAATCCAAGAAGGCGTTCAATTTTGGAGAGAACATAAAGACTTATTAAAAAAAGCGGAAGCAAAATTTGGCGTGCCTTCAGAAATTATTGTTGCAATCTTAGGGATCGAAACTTCTTATGGCAAAATCACAGGTAATTATCCCGTGTTACAAGCTTTAGCAACTCTGGCCTTTGACTACCCACGCCGTGCAGCTTTTTTTCGTGGTGAATTAGAAAATTTTTTATTGCTAGTGAATGAAGGTTCACTTGACCCCGTTACAACCCGTGGTTCTTTCGCAGGTGCAATCGGAACGCCACAATTTATGCCAAGTAGTTATCGGCGATATGCTGTTGATTTTTCTGGCACAGGAAAGAGAGACTTGATCCATGACATGGCAGACGTAATCGGGAGTGTAGGCAATTACATGAAAAAAAATGGATGGAAAAAAAATGAAAAAATTATTGCTACGCTGCGCCTGCAAGAAAAGACCCATCCCTTACAGAAAGGCAAATTGATTGTACTCGAAAAAAATGCCCATCATGACAAAGAAGAATGGATTGGACTTGATAATTTTAATGTCATTCTGCGATATAATCGAAGCACCCATTATGCTATGGCAGTATATCAACTAAGCCAAAAAATTCGAATACTAAAAACAAGGGCAAAAAATAATGATTAAATACAAACACACTGCCTTTTGGAAATTACTTCTGCTTACACTTATCTGCGTCACAATAACATTGTCAGGTTGTAGCACGCGTGTTAAGAAAAAAAAAGATGGTCCTCCTAAACATATTCCACGAAATCTTTTAAGAACCCCCGATGCGGTACCCAAAGTTGAACCCTTAAGCCGCTATGGCAATCGTTTTAAAAAGGGCAAAACAAATACTTACGTTGCTTTAAGAAAGCGATATAGCGTTATGCCAACCAGCAGAGGCTATCGTGCCCGTGGACACGCTTCTTGGTATGGTACACAATTTCATGGTCGTAAAACATCTAGTGGCGAACCCTATAATATGTTTGCCATGACAGCTGCACACCCCACTCTCCCTCTTCCTACCTATGTAAAGGTCACAAATTTAGAAAATGGAAAAGTTGTTATCGTTAAAGTAAACGATCATGGTCCCTTTCATGATAATAGGCTTATTGATCTATCTTATGTCGCGGCAGCTAAACTCGGGGTACTCGGAAAAGGCACCGCTCGCGTAGAAGTTGAATCGATAGATCCACGTGACCACGGCGGCAAAATCCCTAAAAAACAGCAAGCTTTGTGCGCTAGTTCACTTTTGAAAAAAACAGAGCAAAAAAGGGAAAAACGCTATTAAAAACCTATACAGAACAAGGGTAATAGTCTAAAATCACAGGGTGTAGGATTTCGAATTTTTGTCAGGAGCTTACTATTATGCAGCTTAAATTTAAATCAAGGGTAATCGCTTTATTCGCTTCTCTATTCTGCCCTTTTGCGCTTTTCGCCGAGCTGGCTGCACTGCCTCAACCCACTTTAGTTATTCCCGCTCCGCCTACACTGCAAGCTAAATCATTTATACTAATCGATCCTCTAAGCAATTATGTTATTGCGGAACAAAATGTCGAGCAACGTGTAGAGCCTGCAAGTCTTACCAAAATGATGACCGTTTACGTTGTCGATCATGTTCTAAAAAGTGGTAAATTAAAACTGACCGATACCGTCAAAATTAGCGAGAAAGCATGGAAATCGCCCGGCTCACGTATGTTTGTAGAGGTAAATACAGATGTATCTGTAGACGATCTTTTACGGGGCATTATTATCGCATCCGGAAATGATGCTTCCGTTGCTATTGCCGAACACATTGCAGGCTCTGAATCCGCATTCGCTGAATTGATGAATTTTTATGCAAAACAACTGGGTCTCGCAAACACTCATTTTGTAAACTCAACTGGCTTACCTGATCCAAATCACTATACGAGCGCACGTGATATGGCCATACTTTCTAAGGCATTAATGCGGGATTTTCCAGAAAGCTACACACTGTATTCTGAAAAAACATTTCTCTATCAAAACATTAAACAAGAAAATCGTAATCGTCTTTTGTGGACTAATAATTTAGTAGATGGCATCAAAACAGGTCATACCGATTCTGCCGGATATTGTCTTGTCGCCTCCGGGAAAAAAGATAACATGCGCTTAATCGCCGTTGTGATGGGAACAAAAAACAATTCGGCACGTATTGATGAAACCAATAAATTATTAACCTATGGTTTTCGATTCTATGAATCTCGAAAACTTTACCCTGCGCTCACCGCACTTAAAAAAGGACGGGTATGGCATGGGCGCGAAAAAGAAGTTGATTTAGGCCTTGCGGAAGATCTTTATGTTACAATAGGCCAGGGTCAATATGATAATTTGAAAACGACCATTACAGTAGAAAACCTCATTAAAGCGCCCACCAATAAAGGCGCTGCTCTTGGCACACTCACAGTTCAATTAGATAATAAAACGATTAGTGAATGCCCCGTTGTTGCCTTAACCGATGTTGAAGCAGGCGGATTTATCAATCGATTATACGATAATGTCACGTTATCTGTTCTATCGCTTGTAGAAAAAGTTAAACCTAAATGACAGCCCCTGTTGCTTACTTAAACGATCATTTTATTCCCTTGAAAGATGCCCGTATCTCTCCGCTCGTGGGATTTTTATGCAAGAGACATTGATAAACTTTCCTTGTCAGTTTCCCATTAAAATAATGGGACTCGCAAATGATACCTTTGAAGGTATTGTTGTCGCTATTTTGCATCAACACGTGCCAGATCTCGGAGAAGGTGCCATTGTTTCTAAACTCAGCACGGGCGGGAAATTCGAATCTATCACCGCCACAATAAACGCCCAAAGCCAAGAACAACTGGATGCTATCTATCGTGCATTAACGCAAGATCCCAATATACTCATGGTATTATAAAGACGATGCATGACTAATCTTATTATTCGAACATTGGGTTTAATGCCATACGACACAACCTGGCAGTTAATGAAAGCGTTTACCCATCAACGCACGCTTTCTACGCCAGACGAATTTTGGCTGGTAGAACACTTTCCTGTATTTACACAAGGACAAGCGGGAAAACCAGAACATCTTTTAAATCCGGGAACAATTCCTATTATTCAAAGTGATCGCGGCGGACAAGTTACGTATCATGGACCTGGACAGCTGGTGATGTATGTATTAATCAATCTGAAAAGAAAAAATTTGGGCGTCAAATTATTAATAACTCACTTAGAACACGCTATCATTTCATTACTCGCTCAGCATAATATCCTAGGAACAACACAAATCAAAGCACCCGGCGTCTATGTCAATCAATGCAAAATTGCTTCTCTTGGCCTTCGAGTTCATCGCAGTTGTAGCTATCATGGTGTAAGCTTAAATGTCAGCATGGATTTAGAACCCTTTAGCCGGATCAATCCCTGTGGCTATCCCAATCTAAAAGTAGTGCAAATGCGTGATTTTAATCATGCTGTCTCAACCACCGAGGTTGCCTCGCAATTGATAACACATTTAATGCAGCAACTCGACTATGGTCTTATTGCTGAAAAAGTGGAAGGATTTTAAAATTATGGCAACAACACATCCAACAGATAAACAAAAGGGTCAAGCAAAAATGGCTCGCATTCCCATTAAAATTGAACCCAGCGAAAATACATTAGCGAAACCCGATTGGATCCGCATTCGAGCAACCCATGCACCAGCTGTTGCCGAACTAAAAGCATTATTGCGAGAACATAATCTTCATACAGTTTGTGAAGAAGCTTCTTGTCCAAATCTGAATGAATGTTTCGCACATGGCACCGCGACATTTATGATTATGGGCGATAAATGTACACGACGCTGTACCTTTTGCGATGTTGCACACGGTCGACCTGATCCGCTCAATCCGGACGAACCTAAAAATCTTGCTAAAGCAATAGCCGCAATGAATTTACGATACGTTGTGATTACATCTGTTGACAGAGATGATCTCCGCGATGGTGGCGCTGGACATTTTTCACAATGTATCCAAGAAATTCGAGAGCGCTGTCCCAATATTCAGATTGAAATTTTAGTGCCTGATTTTCGAGGTCGAATGGAAGCCGCCTTAGATCAGTTGAGTAAAGCACCACCCGACATTTTTAATCACAATGTAGAAACCGTACCACGACTCTATAAAGCTGTTCGCCCGGGTTCTGATTACACCTGGTCCTTAAAATTAATCAAAGAATTTAAAGCACGCTTCCCTCTGATTCCAACCAAATCGGGGTTAATGCTAGGGCTTGGAGAAACGGATGAAGAAATCCAAACCGTTTTAAATGATATGCGAGATTATCATTGTGATCGATTAACGATCGGACAATATTTGCAGCCCAGCAAATTTCATTCGCCTGTAGCACGATTTGTAACACCCGCTGTCTTTCATGCGCTTGGCAAGTATGCCGAAACCTTAGGATTTACTCATGTCGCGAGCGGTCCGCTGGTACGTTCTTCGTACCATGCGGATCTGCAAGCGGCAGGCGAATCGATTAAATAGAACGATGCACCTTTATGGGCAACTACTGGGCGCGAACGCACTTCCGGCAGACGTACAAGCCCACGTGACCGAGCCATCTCCGAGCATTGTTGGTGTAAAGGTAACGTTCGTTGCTACTCCACCAAATTGCGCAGGTGTACCAACCACACTTACAACGCAGGCGTTTGAGATAGCCCAAGAAGTCATAATGTTTGTACCATTTACGGATGCCTTGTTGGTCATTGCTGTACAAGTTGCAGCATCAATGGCTGTCGCCCCAGTTACAATGACATATTCACCGACTTGACGAGATGCATTGTCTGCGAAAACCAATAATTCACTAAATCGAGCCTTATAGATATAATTGCGGTAAGCGGGAACGGCAATCGCTGCCAAAATCCCGATAATCGCAATAACAATCATCAATTCAATTAACGAAAATCCTCTTTCCCTATACTTCATTGCACCTTTCTCCCTTGATTTTAATCATTCCTATCTATCAGAGTAGACTATTTATTGATTTAACGTACTGTTGCATTGATAAAATCTGAAAAAGTCTTATAATATTTGTTGTATGTCACGCGCGGTAGTATTCATCAAACTGTGTCAGTAAAGCAATAAGTTGTAAGAAGCATCAGCCATTCCCAGGGAGCTATTTTTCCCTGTAAATTCACAGTGTGAATACTTATAAGTCTATGATTTTAAAGGAAGAAACTGGGGCGAACGACGGGGTTTGAACCCGCGACAACCGGAATCACAATCCTAATCGTAAACTTTAAGTATTTGATTTTATAAACAATTTTTACCGCAGAACCCGCTACGTTCGCACAAAAATGCACAACTGTGCATAGCTGATGGCCACAAATTGACCACAGTCACATTGACTCCAATAAATTCGGGTAACATATAATTGCCCCTATCGCGATTAAAAATTAAAAGAAAAAATTTGATAATAGTACTGTTTTATAGTACCATTATTTAATGAAAGACAAACACAAAAAAACCCTAAATAACGTCTTTAAAAGACCCGTGCAATCTGGGATTCTTTGGAAAGACATCGAATCCATGTTGAAAGCTTATAATGCTGAAATTTCAGAGGGAGAGGGTTCACGGGTACGTATTAAACTTAATGGGATCCGAGCCACTTTTCATCGGCCGCATCCCAGAAAAGAGACAGATAAGGGTGCTGTTGTCTCCATGAGACGATTTCTCACTGCCGCAGGAGTAGAACCATGTTAGTTTATAAAAATTATGTAGGACACGTTGAATTTGATGACGAGGCTGAAATTTTTCACGGCGAGGTGATTAACACACGGGATGTAATTACTTTTCAAGGCAAAACAGTCAAAGAACTTAAAAAAGCGTTTATTGATTCAGTGGAAGATTATTTGAAATTCTGTGCCTCTCTCAATGAAGAACCGGAGAAGCCTTTCTCGGGAAAATTTAATTTAAGAATAGATCCAGAAACCCATCGACAAGCTTATATAGCCGCAAAAAAATCTGGTGAAAGCCTAAATGCATGGGTGACAGATGCAATTTTACATTCCTTAGAACATAAAAGTGGAGACTCCATGCATCATGGATGAATTATTCGGAAATTCCGCAGCACCAAGATAATGAGTCC
>Ga0209477_1001074_pt1 | contig 16761 bp, 14 predicted proteins | sample KloWWTupernatant_FD_187180 | JGI IMG/M metagenome (GOLD analysis project Ga0209477, IMG submission 187180) | Active sludge microbial communities from Klosterneuburg, Austria, studying microevolution and ecology of nitrifiers - Klosterneuburg... | ecosystem: Engineered > WWTP > Aerobic digester >... | reverse complement strand
GCACACCCGCGCTTCGTGTGCGCGGTAGTCCTCGCGCGCGATGAACTGCACCGGATGCGTGGCGACGATCGGCAAGCCGAGACGCGCCGCGAGCTGCGCGGCCGCGCGCGTCTGTGCCTCGGCCTCCTGCTGCCCCGTGCGCTGCACCTCGAGGTAGTACGCGCCTGGAAATCGGCGCGCCCAGTCGCGGGCGAGCGCCTCGGCCGCGTCGGCGTTGCCGCCCAGCAGCGCCTGGCCGACGTCGCCGGCATGCGCGCCCGACAGCGCGATCAGGCCCTCGCCCATCGGTGCGCCGTCGGCGCCCGCTGCGTCGAACCACTCGGCGCGCAGTTCGCCGCGCCCGCGGTACTCGTTCTCGATCCACGCGCGGCTGATCAGTTCGCACAGCCTCAGGTAGCCGGCGCGGTTGCGCGCAAGCAGCAGGATTCGCGACGGCCGGTCGCGCTCGGCGTCGTTGGACAGCCACGCGTCCACGCCGCAGATCGGCTTGACGCCACGCGCGCGCGCGGCCTTGTAGAACTTGACCCAGCCGAACAGGTTGGCGAGGTCGGTGACCGCGACCGCCGGCTGCTGGTCCGCGAGCGCCGCGCCGATCAGCGCGTCGAGGCGAACGATCGAATCGCTGACCGAATATTCCGAATGGACCCGAAGGTGGACGAAACGGGGCGCGCTCATGGGTAGAATCTCATCGGCAAATTCTACCCATGTTCCCGGACCCACACGCTTCGCACCGCCGCGCCGCGCTGCTGCTCGCGTTCTGCGCGCTGCTGTGGAGCATCGCAGGGGTCGTCACGCGCCAGCTCGAGCGGGCCGACGGCTTCGAGGTCACCTTCTGGCGCGGACTGTTCTGCGCCGTCACCGTGCTGGTCATCCTGGCGTGGCAGCAACGCGGCAATCCGTTCGCGCCGGTGCGCGAAATGGGATGGCCGGGCCTGTTCTCCGGCGCGATGTGGGGCGTGATGTTCACCTGCTTCATGCTGTCGCTCACCCGCACCAGCGTGGCCAACACGCTCCTCGTCATGAGCATCTCGCCGCTGCTGGCGGCGCTGCTCGGTCGCGTGGTGCTCGGCGCGCGCCTGTCGGCGGCGACCTGGATCGCGATCGTCATGGCCGGCGTCGGCATCTGGTGGATGGTGCACGAAGGCGTCAGCGCCGACGGGCTCGCCGGCATGGCGATCGCTCTGGCGGTGCCCGTCGCGGCGGCGATCAACATCGTCACGCTGAAGCGCATCCACGCCGACGTCGACCTCGCGCCCGCCGTGCTGGTCGGCGCGATCCTGTGCTGTGCCGCCACTGCGCCGCTCGCGTGGCCGCTCGAGGCGAGCGGGCGCGACCTCGCGCTGCTCGCCCTGCTCGGGTCGGTGCAACTCGCGATTCCCTGCTTCCTGATGATCCGCGCGGTGCGGCACCTGGCCCCGCACGAGGTGGCGCTGATCGCGCTGCTCGAAGTCGTGTTGGGTCCGATCTGGGCGTGGCTGGGCGCGGGCGAGGCGATGCCGGCCGCCACGATGCAGGGCGGCGCGATCGTGCTCGCCGCGCTGGTGGGCGACACGCTGCTGTCGCGGCGCGCCCGCGCGCTGGCGCCGTCCACGGTCGAACCGGCCGGATTACACTGAGCCGTCAGCCGGAACGCACCGCCATGCCCGCACCCGAGACCTTCGCGCTCGTCCGCCCCGACGGCGTCACGCTTCACGGCCTGTGCTGGCGCCCGGCGAACGCCGCCGTCTCGCCGTCTCGCACGGTGGTGATCGTGCACGGCCTGGGCGAGCACGTCGGCCGCTATGCAGCGCTCGCAGACTGGCTCGCGGCGCGCGGCTGGACGGTGCGCGGGCACGACCATCGCGGCCATGGCCGCTCGCAGGGCGCGCGCGGCACGCTGAAGGCGTCGCACGACCTGGTCGACGACCTGGCGGCGGCGATCGACGCACTCGACACAAACGACGCAGGGCGACCGTTGCTGCTGGGCCAGAGCATGGGCGGACTCGTCGCGCTCACCTACGCGCTGCGCCATCCCGAGCGTATCGCGGGCCTGGTGATGACGTCGCCGGCGCTCTCGCCCGGGCTCACCCTGTTCCAGAAAGCGCTGCTCGCCGTGATGTCGCGACTCGCGCCCGACGTCGCCGTCGCCAACGGCCTCGATCCGTCGAAACTGTCGCACGACGAGACGGTCGTGCGCGCCTACGTCGACGATCCGCTGGTGCACGACCGCGTCTCGGCGCGGCTGGCGCGCTTCATCGTGGACGGCTCGCGCGATGCGCTCGCGCGCGCAGCGGCGCTCGCAGTGCCGACGCTGCTGTTGTTCGCCGGCGACGACCGACTGGTCGACCCGGACGGCAGCCGCGATTTCGCGCGCCGCGCGCCGCGCTCGCTGCTGGTCGCGCGCGAGTATCCCGCCCTCTGGCACGAGATCCTGAACGAGACGTCCGCCGAGCGCGACGCGGTGCTCGCCGACCTCGACGCCTGGCTCGCGCAGCGCTGAGCGATGCGCGCCGCGCAGCTCACCCGCGCAGGCGCCTGGTGATCGTCGCGATCCGCTGCCCGTACGCGTGGGCGGTATCGAGGTCGCCCTGCGGCGGGCTTTCCTCGGGCGGCACGTTGTCGGCCTGCGCCATGACCCCGGTGTAGCTGCCGATACGGTTCACCGCGTCGGGTGCGCCGGGCTCCGACGCCTGCAGCATGCCGAGCCCGACCCAGACCATGCCGTGTTGCATCGCCAGCGTGACGAAGTAGGCCAGCGTCGAGGCCTTGTCGCCGCTCATCGCCAGCGAGCAGGTGAAGCCGCCGGCGACCTTGTCGCGCCAACCCTGCGTCAGCCAGATCTTCGCGGTCGCGTCGGCGAACGTCTTGAACGGTGCAGACGGGCCGCCCATGTAGGTCGGCGCGCCGAAGACGATCGCGTCGGCGCGGGCGAGCGTGTCCCATCCCGCGGCGTCGATCGACGCCACGTCGATCGACGTGACGCGGATGCCGGGTGCCGATTCGGCGCCGGCAGACAGCGCTTCGGCGAGCTTGCGCGTGTGCCCGTAGCCGGAATGCCATGCGATTGCGATGGAAGTCATTGCGGCCAGTGTAGGCGCAGCCTTCGGCCCGAAGGCTAGAATCCTTCCGGTGCGCGGGTCATCCACGCCGAGCGAAACCGCCCCACCGTGAACCGCTCCCCCCAGTACGTCGGCCGCTTCGCGCCGTCGCCGACCGGCCCGCTGCACGCCGGTTCGCTGGTCGCGGCGATGGCGAGCTACCTCGATGCACGCGCGCATCGCGGCCGATGGCTGCTGCGCATCGAGGACCTCGATCCGCCACGGGAGGTCGCGGGGGCGAGCGGGTCGATCGTCGACGCGCTCGCGCGACTGGGTTTCGAGCGCGACGGCACGATCCTGTTCCAGAGCACGCGCGACGCCGCGTACCTCGACGCATTCGAGCGGCTACAGGCCGGCGGGCACGTGTTTCCCTGCGCGTGCACGCGTCGGGAAATCGCCGATTCGACGCTGCACGTCGGCGGCGACCGGCCTCGCAACACCGGGATGCCCTACCCCGGAACCTGTCGCGATGGCATGCCGGCGGGCCGCGCGGCGCGTGCCTGGCGCGTACGGGTCCGCGACGCGCGCATCACGTGGCGCGATCGGCGCGACGGCGAGTTCACCGAAGCGCTCGCGCGGTCGGTCGGCGATTTCGTGTTGCGGCGGGCCGACGGTCTGTGGGCCTACCAGCTCGCGGTGGTGGTCGACGACGCGCACCAGCAGGTGAGCGACGTGGTCCGCGGAGCCGACCTGCGCGATTCGACCGCGCGGCAGGTGTACCTGCAGCAACTGCTCGGGCTGCCAACACCGCGCTACCTGCACGTGCCGGTCGTCGTGAACGCGCACGGCGACAAGCTGTCGAAGCAGACCGGCGCCGCGCCGATCGATGGGGGGCGCGGCGTCGAAGCGCTGAATGCCGCGCTCGCGTTCCTGGGACTGGGAGAGATCGGGGCCGACACGCCGGCCAGCTTCTGGCCCGAAGCGATCGCGCGCTGGGCGCGCTCGCCGTGGATGGACGGCCGCCGGGATTCTGCGGCGCCCGCCGGGCCCTAGCTCTTCCTGCCGCCGCCGAGCAGCGCGGCGACCGGGCGATTGGCCTTGCGAGCGCCGGTGGCCGACGTCTGCGAATCCTGCTTGCCGGCGGGTTCGTCGCCCGCCATCGCTTCGGCCGGCTCGGCCGCCTGCGGCTCGTAGGGTTTGAAGAAGAACGGATCGGTCGAGTAGGCGGTCGCGCGCGGCTCGGCAGCGGGCCGGCGCCGCTTGGGCGCGCCGGACTCGCCCGCCGGCTCGCGGTGCGCCCTCGTGGACTCGCGGCGCTCGCCCTCCGGTTCGCGCCGCTCGCCTTCCGTGTCCCGCCGCGTGCGGCGGGGTCGCGCCTCGGCGGGTCCGACGTCGAGCCGCTCGACCGGCAGCTTGCGCTTGATCAGCTTCTCGATGTCGTCGAGGAGGCGTTCGTCCCCGCCGACCATCAGCGACAGCGCGACGCCGCTCGCCCCGGCGCGGCCGGTGCGGCCGATGCGGTGCACGTAGTCCTCGGCGTTGTACGGAAGGTCGTAGTTGATGACCGCCGGCAGCTCGACGATGTCGAGACCGCGCGCCGCGACGTCGGTGGCGACCAGCACGACGATCTCGCCCTTCTTGAAGCTCTCCAGCGTCGCGAGGCGCTCCTGCTGGGTCTTGTCGCCGTGGATCGCGGCGGCGTTGAGGCCGTCGCGCTCGAGCAGCCGCGCCAGCCGGCCCGCGCCGATCTTGGTGTTGGTGAACACGATCACCTGCGACAGCTGCCGCTCGCGCACCAGCTTGGCGACCGCGGCGCGTTTGGCGTCGAGGTCGGCGACGCGGAAGACCAGCTGCTCCACGTTCTCGGCGGTGGCGTTGCGACGCGCGACCTCGATCAGCACCGGGTCGTTCAGGAAGGCTTCGGCCAGCTTGCGGATCTCGCCCGAGAACGTCGCCGAGAACATCAGGTTCTGGCGCCGCGCCGGCAGCGCGTGGAGGATGCGCTGGATGTCGGGCAGGAAACCCATGTCGAGCATCCGGTCGGCCTCGTCGAGCACCAGCATGTCGGCCTGCGCGAGCGTGACGGTCTTCTGCCCCATGTGGTCGAGCAGCCGGCCCGGCGTGGCGATCAGGACCTCGCAGCCCTGGCGAAGGGCGGCGATCTGCGGCTTGATGTCGACGCCGCCGAACACCACCGCGGACCTCAGGCCGGTGTACCGCGCGTATTCGCGGACGTTCTCGTAGATCTGGTCGGCGAGCTCGCGAGTCGGCGCGAGGATCAGCGCCCGCACCGGGTGGCGTGCCGGCGACGCGCTGGCGTTCGCGTGCGGCATCAGTCGCTGCAGGATCGGCAACGCGAACCCGGCGGTCTTGCCGGTGCCGGTCTGGGCCGCGCCCATGACGTCGCGGCCCTGCATGACGATGGGGATCGCCTGCGCCTGGATCGGGGTGGGTTCCCTGTAGCCGAGTTCGGTGACTGCTCGCAGGATGGGTTCGGCGAGGCCGAAGGAATCGAAGGTCGTGCTCAAATGGGTCCGCTGGAGGTGCCGCCGTGGCCGGCCCGCGAAGCGGGAGGCCCGAAAACCGGTGGCAAATGGTAGAAGGTGGAAGGTAAAAAACGCTATTGTCCGCCTTTCGGACGCGGATGCAACCGCGGGGATGGAGCGCTTCCTCGGTGGCGCGGGTCGGCGCGGGTCGGCGCGGCCCCGCGCCGGGCCGTTGATGCACCACGGCGCCCTGGACTGAAAGACTGCAAAATACTGACCGATGCCTGACGAACGAGTTGTACCGACGGGGCGCGCCGCCCGCCTGGGATCCCTGCTGGGACGCATCTGCCTGGTCGCGCTGGGGGCCGCCGGTGTTGCGGGTTGCGAGGCACTGCTGCCCGCCGCCCGCGACGCGACGCAGGTCGGCTGGCAGACCTTCGACGAGGCGCGTGTCGCAGTCGAAGCGATCGAGCCGTTCGAGACGCACAAGTCGTCGCTGATTGCCAACGGCTTCGATCCGTTTCGCAACCCGGCGGTGACCATCCTCACGTATCCGGAGATCGTCCAGCGCTTCGCCGCCGGCTCGGCGCTGCAGCCCGACGAGTACGAACCCGGCATCCGGGCCTGCCTGAAGGCAGGCAAGTCCTGCACCGGTTACGCGATCGTCGCACGCCGGATCAAGCGCGACCGGATCGGCAACTTCTGGGCCGACTCGTTCGCTTTCCGCCGCGAGGTCGACATCACCGGCTGGACCTTCACCGCGCTGATCCTGTTCGTCGACGACCTGGCGGTGTACCGGGTGTTCGGCGGCCAGCCGAACATGCACGAGCAGCAGATCACCCGCAATCCGCTGGGCCCGCTGCAGGGCTGGGGCGAGATGCTGCGACCGCGGTTCTGATCGCTGCGACGTCCTCCCATCCCTTATACTTCGGGCCCCGAACGGCCCCCCGATGCAAGCGCAACCCGAGTACACGAGACGGCGAACCTTCGCCATCGTCTCGCACCCCGACGCAGGCAAGACCACGCTGACCGAGAAGCTGCTGCTGTTCTCGGGCGCAATCCAGATCGCCGGCAGCGTCAAGGCGCGCAAGGCGAGCCGGCACGCGACGTCCGACTGGATGGAGATCGAGAAGCAGCGCGGCATCTCGGTCGCGAGTTCGGTGATGCAGTTCCTGCACCGCGATTGCGTCGTCAACCTGCTCGACACCCCCGGGCACCAGGACTTCTCCGAAGACACCTACCGGGTGCTGACCGCCGTCGACGCGGCGCTGATGGTGATCGACGCGGCCAACGGCATCGAGTCGCAGACGCTTCGGCTGCTGAAGATCTGCCGGACCCGCAACATCCCGATCGTCACCTTCATCAACAAGCTCGACCGCGAGGTCCGCGGGCCGCTCGACCTGCTCGACGAGATCGAGCGCGAGCTCGGCATGGCGCCAATCCCGTTCACCTGGCCGATCGGCATGGGCAATCGCTTCCGCGGCGTCTACGACCTGCGCATCGACCGGGTGCGGCGCTTCCGGCCCGGCATGGACCGCGACGTCGGGCAGGCCGAACTGGTCGACGCGCGCGACCCGGTGCAGGCCGCGACGCTCGGCCAGGAGTGGATCGACGCCGCACCCGAGATCGAACTCGTGCGAGGCGCATCGCCGGACTTCGACCGCGGCGAGTTCCTCGCCGCGCGCCAGACGCCGGTGTTCTTCGGCTCGGCGATCAACAATTTCGGCGTGCGCGAGGTGCTCGACTCGATCGTCGACCTGGTGCCGATGCCGGGGCCCAAGCACGCCGACGAGCGCATGGTGTCGCCCGACGAGCCGAAGTTCAGCGGCGTGGTGTTCAAGGTGCAGGCCAACATGGACCCGCAGCACCGCGACCGCGTGGCGTTCGTGCGCGTGTGCTCGGGCCGCTTCGAGCGCGGCATGGCACTGTTCAACACGCGCACGAAGCGCCAGCTGCGTCCGCAGAACGTGGTCACCTTCCTGTCGCAGCGTCGCGACCTGGTCGACGAAGCGTACCCGGGCGACATCATCGGCATTCCGAACCACGGTACGCTGAGCCTCGGCGACACGCTGTCCGAAGGCGAGGTGCTGCACTTCAGCGGACTGCCCTTCTTTGCGCCGGAGTCGTTCCGTACCATCGAGGTGGTCGACCCGATGAAGATGAAGCAGCTGCGCGCGGCGCTCGCGCAACTCGGCGACGAGGGCGCGATACAGGTCTTCCGGCAAGACGGCGGCAGCCGGCTGCTGCTGGGCGCGGTCGGCGAGCTGCAATTCGAGGTCGTCGCGCACCGCCTGAAGGTCGAGTACAACGTCGAGGCGCGCATCGCGCCGGCCCCTTACGTGGCGGCGCGCTGGATCAACGGCGACGACGAGGCCATGGTCGCGCGCTTTCTCGAGCAGAACGCCGCGCGGGTGGCGCTGGACGCGGCCGACGCACCCACCTACCTGGTGCGCAGCCCGCACGAGATCACCGTCGCGCAGGAGCGCTGGCCCGGGTTGCGCTTCAGCATCCTGCGCGAACGAGGCGGCGCACGGTTCGTGCTGCACGACCACCATTCCTGACTTCAGGTTTTCCTTAATCCGCGCCTAAGAATTCCTGACTTCAAATGAGCCGGCGTGGCTCCTAGAGTCTCCGGGAAGCTCCAGGAGATTCCCGATGAACGCCTTGCTCGCCGCCGTTCCGACCCCGTCCGATCGCAGCGGCTACCGACCGCTGCGCACCCGGCGCATGGCCGACTCGCTGCGCATGCTGGCGGTCGACACCGTCGAGCGCGCCCGTAGCGGCCACCCCGGCGCCCCGATGGGGATGGCCGAGATGGCCGTCGCGCTGTGGGACCGCCATCTCAAGCACCACCCCGGCCACCCGCAGTGGCCCGACCGGGATCGTTTCGTGCTCTCCAACGGCCACGCGTCGGCACTGCTCTACGCGCTGCTGCACCTGACCGGATACGAGCTGCCGGTCACCGAGCTGCAGAACTTCCGCCAGTTGCACAGCAGGACCCCGGGGCACCCCGAGGTTGGCGTGACCCCCGGCGTCGAGACCACCACCGGACCGCTCGGACAGGGGCTCGCCAACGCGGTCGGCATGGCACTGGCCGAGAAGCTCCTCGGCGACGAGTTCAACCGCGACGGCCACACGATCGTCGACCACCGGACCTGGGTCTTCCTCGGCGACGGCTGCCTGATGGAGGGCATCAGCCACGAGGTCTGCTCGCTGGCGGCCGCGTGGAAGCTGCACAAGCTGGTCGCGCTGTACGACGACAACGGCATCTCGATCGATGGCGAGGTCGGGCCCTGGTTTCCGGACGACACGCCGGCACGCTTTCGCGCTTACGGCTGGAACGTCATCGGGCCGGTCGACGGCCACGACGTCGACGCCCTCGACGCGGCGCTGCGGCGCGCCGAAGACTGCGACGACGCGCCCAGCCTGATCGTCTGCCGCACGCAGATCGGCAAGGGTTCGCCGAACCGCGCCGGCAGTGCGAAGGTGCACGGCGAGGCGCTCGGCCCCGACGAGTTGCGCCTGACCCGCGCGGCGCTCGACTGGCCGTATGCGCCGTTCGAGATCCCGAAGGACGTCTACGAAGCCTGGGACGCGCGCGAACGCGGCGAGGCCGCGTGCCGCGACTGGCAGCGCCGCTTCGCCGCCTGGCAGGCCGAGTTCCCGACGCTCGCCGCGGAGTTCGGCCGGCGCATGCGCGGCGACCTGCCGGGCGACTTCCAGGAGACGCTGGTATCGGTGATGGCCGCGTTCGGCCAGTCGCAGGACTCGATCGCCACGCGCAAGGCTTCGCAGAACGTTCTCGCCGCGCTGGCGCCGAGGCTGCCCGAGCTGATCGGCGGGTCGGCCGACCTCAGCGGCTCGAACCTGACCGAGTTTCCGGGTTGCGGCGCGGTGCGCGGCGGCCGCAGCGGCGGGCGCCACGTCAACTACGGCGTGCGCGAGTTCGGCATGGCCGCGGTGATGAACGGCATGGCGCTGCACGGCGGCTACATCCCGTACGGAGGCACCTTCCTCACGTTCAGCGACTACAGCCGCAACGCGATCCGCATGGCGGCGCTGATGAAGCGGCGCGTGGTCCACGTCTTCACGCACGACTCCATCGGCCTCGGCGAGGACGGACCGACGCACCAGGCGGTCGAGCACGCGGCGAGCCTGCGGCTGATCCCGAACCTCGACGTCTGGCGGCCCTGCGACGCGGCCGAGACCGCGGTCGCCTGGCTCGGCGCCGTCGGACAGCCGGGACGCCCGAGCGCGCTGCTGCTGTCGCGGCAGAACCTGCCCGCGCAACCGCGCTCGCCGGAGCAGGTGCTGGCGATCCGGCGCGGGGGCTACGTGCTGAGCGACCGCGACGAGGCGGTCGCAGTGCTGCTGGCCACGGGCTCCGAAGTGTCGCTCGCCATCGAGGCGCAGCGCCTGCTCGACGCGCGCGGCGTTCCGGTGCGCGTCGTGTCGATGCCGTCGACCACCGTATTCGACCGGCAGCTGGCGAGTTGGCAGGACGAAGTGCTGACGCCCGGGCTGCCGCGATTCGGCATCGAAGCAGGCGTGACGCGCTGGTGGACGCAGTACGGTTGCGTGGCCGCGCTCGGCGTCGACAGCTTCGGCGAGTCGGCGCCGGCCGCCGAGGTCTACCGCCACTTCGGGCTGACCGCCGAGGCCTTCGCCGACCTCGTGCAGGCGCACGCGGGTGCGCAGCGCATTTCCTCCCGCGCCGGAGCCTGACCCGATGGCACTCGTCTCGCTTCGCCAGGTGCTGGACCACGCCGCCGAGCACGGCTACGGCGTACCGGCCTTCAACGTCAACAACCTCGAGCAGATCCACGCGATCATGGAGGGCGCGCAGCAGACGCAGAGCCCGGTGATCCTGCAGGCCTCGGCCGGCGCACGCAAGTACGCCGGCGAGCCCTACCTGCGCCACATGGTGCTGGCCGCGGTCGAAGCGCATCCCGACATCCCGGTCGTGCTGCACCAGTACCACGGCGCGTCGCCGGCGGTGTGCCAGCAGGCGATCCGTTCCGGCTTCACCAGCGTGATGATGGACGGCTCGCTGCTCGAGGACGCGAAGACGCCGGCCAGCTACGATTACAACGTCGACGTGACGCGCAAGGTGTGCGAGTTTTCGCACGCGGTCGGCGTGTCGGTCGAGGGCGAACTCGGCTGCCTCGGCTCGCTCGAGACCGGCGAGGCCGGCGAAGAGGACGGCGTCGGCGCAGCCGGCAAGCTGAGCCACGACATGCTGCTCACCGACCCCGAACAGGCACGCGACTTCGTCGCGCGCACCGGCGTCGACGCGCTGGCGATCGCGATCGGCACCAGCCACGGCGCCTACAAGTTCACGCGCAAGCCGACCGGCGACATCCTCGCGATCGACCGCATTGCGAAGATCCACGCCGCCGTCCCGGGCACGCACCTGGTGATGCACGGCAGCTCGAGCGTGCCGCAGGAGTGGCTCGAGATCATCCGCAAGTACGGCGGCGACATCCGCGAGACCTACGGCGTGCCGGTCGAGGAGATCCGCCGCGGCATCGACAACGGCGTGCGCAAGGTCAACATCGACACCGACATCCGGCTCGCGATGACCGGCGCGATGCGCCGCGTTTTCGTCGAGCAGCCGTCGGAGTTCGACCCGCGCAAGGCGCTCGCCGCGGCGAAGAACGCCGCGCGCGACATCGTCAAGGCGCGCTTCGAGTCCTTCGGTTGCGCCGGCCAGGCCGCGAAGATCAGACCGGTGCCGCTGGAAGCGATGATCCAGCGCTACCGTTGAACGGATCGCCCGTGTTGCGGGCGCTGATCTGGGACGTCGACGGCACGCTTGCCGAAACCGAGCGCGATGGCCACCGCGTCGCGTTCAACGACGCCTTCGAGGCTTGCGGCGTGCCGTGGCGCTGGGACGCCGACACTTATGGGCGACTGCTCCAGGTCGCCGGCGGCTACGAGCGGATCCTGCACGACATGGCGAGCCGGCCCGAAGCGCCCGCGTCGCCGCGGACGCGCGAGGCGCTGGCGCGCGAACTGCACCAGCGCAAGAACGCGCTGTACGAAGCGCACGTTGCGGCCGCAGGCATCGGGTTGCGGCCCGGCGTGCGCGAACTGCTCGACGAATGCGCGAGCCAGGGTGTGCGGGCCGCGATCGCGACGACCACCGGCCGGGGCAACGTGAATGCACTGCTGCGCGCGAACCTCGGCGAGCACTGGGGGTGGCGTTTCCAGGCTGTCGTGTGCGCCGAGGACGCGCCGCGCAAGAAGCCCGACCCGCAAGCCTACCTCGCTGCCCTGCGGCAGCTCCGCTGCGAAGCCGGCGAGGCGATCGCGCTCGAGGATTCGCCGAACGGCCTGGCCGCGGCGCTCGCGGCCGGCATCGCCACCGTCGTCACCCGCAGCGCCTATTTCCAGCACTGCGCGTTCGACGGCGCGCTCGCGGTCTGCGACGACCTGGCCTCGACTGCGCCGCTGCGCTCGGACGCCGTGCCGTCGGCGCACGGCCCGGTGTCGCTGGCGTCGCTGCGCCGGTTGCTGGCCGCGACCGGCGACCCGGCGGCGCGCGCCGTGCGGCTAAGATGAGCTTCCGAATCTCGAACGGAGGCCGACATGCGCTGGCAGGGACACAAGGAAAGCTCGAACGTCGAGGACCGCCGCGCCGGCGGCCTGGGGGGGCGCCGGGCCGGCATGGGGATCGGCACGATCGCCGTCGCGGTCGTCGCGGCCTGGCTGTTCGGCGTCGATCCGAGGATGATCCTCGGCGTGCTCGAAGGCGTCGACACGATGACCGGGACGTCGACCGGGCAGCAGGGCCCGGCGCCGGCGCCGACCGACGAGGCCGGCCGCTTCGTGTCGGTGGTGCTGGCCAGCACCGAGGAGAGCTGGCAGCAGGTCTTCGCGCAGGCCGGCCAGGCCTATCGGCCCCCGAAGCTGGTGCTGTACCGGGGACGCGTCGGCACCGCCTGCGGCCTCGGCGCGGCGGCGTCGGGACCCTTCTACTGCCCCGGCGACGAGGCCGTCTACATCGACCTGGAGTTTTTCCAGCTCATGAGCCGGCGGCTCGGCGCGCCCGGCGACTTCGCGCAGGCCTACGTGATCGCTCACGAGGTGGGCCACCACGTGCAGAACCTGCTCGGCACGATGGAGAAGATGCAGAGCCTGCGCCAGCGCGTGTCGGAGCAGCAGTACAACGCGCTGTCGGTGCGCCTCGAGCTGCAGGCCGACTGCTACGCCGGCGTGTGGGCCAACCACTCGCAGCAGGCGCGCAACTGGCTCGAGCACGGCGACCTCGAGGAAGGCATGGCCGCCGCTTCGGCGGTCGGCGACGACCGCATGCAGATGCAATCGCAGGGCGTGGTGGTTCCCGACGCCTTCACGCACGGCTCGTCTGCCCAGCGCGTGCGCTGGTTCCGCGCCGGGCTCGAGAGCGGGCGCCCGTCGCAGTGCGACACGTTCGCGGCAAAGACACTTTGACCACTGGAGGAGACGATCGATGTTTCGCACTACCCTGGCTGCCTCGCTGATCGCGATCGGCATCGCTGCGCCCGCTGCGGCGGCGCCCACGATGATGTCCGGCGAATGGGCGAAGGCCGCCTGCGAGGCCTGGAACAAGGACCCGGTCCTGACCGAGAAGCTGGTGTTCACCGGCTGGGTCGACAACGACGGGGGCCGCGGCTACAAGATCATGCGCGTCTACCGGACCGACTGCGGCGCTGCGCCGACCGCCGAGTTGCGCGTCGCGAAGAAGGACGAGAAGGCGATCTGCGTCTACGGCGGCCCGCCGCAGGCCGACAAGCTCGACTCCGGCGTCGACTACGTGATGAAGGCCGAGACCGCGCGCTGGGTCGAGATGGGCCGCGGCGACTACGGCCCGATGAAGGCGATGTTCACGTCGCGGCTGGGCTTCGAGGGACCGAAGCTCGAAGCGATGGGCAACATGGGCCCGTTTGCGAGCTTCCTGCTGCTCGTCGGCAAGGTGCCGAGCGAGACCGCGGCCTGCCCCGACAAGTAGCCGCGCCTAGGTCGCCGCGCGGCAGTGCGCGGCGATCGCGTCGACCAGCACCGGCCACAGCGCCGGCGGCAGGTCGTGCCCCATCCCTTCGATCAGCATCAGCCGCGCGCCCGGTATCGATCGCGCGGTGTCGCGCCCGGCTTCCGGCGGCACCAGCGGGTCGTTGGCGCCGTGGATCACCAGCGTCGGCGCGGCGATCCGCTTCAATTGCGGGCTGCGATCGGGCGCCGCGATGATCGCCAGCAGCTGGCGAATCGTGCCCGCGGGATCGTAGGCGCGCCGCACGCCGCGCTCGATCCGGCCGCGCAGTTCCTCGTGATCGGCCGGATAACCCGGGCTGCCGATCACGCCGAACAGCGACACCAGGTGCTCGACCACCGCGTCGACGTCGGCCGGGCCCGGCGCCGGGCGCAGCAGCGCCCGACGCGCGGCGGCGGTCGGTTTCGACAGGCTCGCGTTGCCGGTGCTCGACATGATCGAGGTCAGGCTTGCAACGCGCGCCGGATGCCGGATCGCCACCAGCTGCGCGATCATGCCGCCCATCGACGCGCCGACCACGTGCGCGCGCGCGATCCCCAGCGCGTCCATCAGCCCGACCGTGTCGGCGGCCATGTCGTCGAGCGAATACGGCGCCGGTACCGGCAGGCGCAGCCACTTCGCGGCCAGCGCCATCATCAGGTTGGCGGTGCCACCACCCGCCATCCGCGACGACAGGCCGCTGTCGCGGTTGTCGAATCGAACCACCCGGAAGCCCTCGCGCACCAGCCCGGCGCAGAACGCATCGGGCCACGCGATCGACTGCATGCCGAGGCCCATGATCAGCACGATGACCGGCGCCCGCTCGTCGCCCATCGACTCGTAGTCGATGCGCACGCCGTTCGCGTCGACCGTCGGCATCGCCAGGCTCGGTACGTTCGCGTTCTCAGTACCAGGTCTTGCGGCGCGGATCGCGGTAGACGAGCGCGCGCAGCCCGGCACGGTCGAACGGCTGCCACGCCCCCTCCGGCTGCGCGAGCCGGTCGGCCACCGCGTACAGCACCATCGGGTTGAAGCCCATGCCGAGATGGCTCGCCTCGACTTCGATGTTCTCGGCGGCCGGCCCTTCCTTCTCGACGCAGCACTTCCACGACACGACGCCGTCGCTGCGGCTGAAGATCGACGTGGTCGGTACCGGCGGGGGTGCGCGCAGCGGCTCGTGCAACTCGGGCGCGCCGATCCGGTGGCCCGTGAAGAACTCGTAGATCCGCCAAGCGTTGGTGGCCTTCGGGTGGCCGGTGAACGGCGTGCCCATCGTGATCACCAGCCGCACGTCGTCGGGGAACTCCTTGGCGAGCTCGCGCGCATAGACGCCGCCCAGGCTCCAGCCGACGAGGCTGGGCTTGCGACCGTGGTCGCGGCGCACCCGGGCCAGGCGATCGCGCAGCGCCTCGAGCACGCCGTCACGCGGCCCGAGGTTGCGCTTGAGGCCCGACGGCACGACCGCGTAGCCCAGCCGCCCGAGGACACGTCTCAGCAACGCCGTGCTGCCGTCGCCGGCCAGCAGCCCCGGGTAGACGATCACCGGGTGGCCGTCGCCGTGCGGCATGCGCGCCAGCCAGGGCTGCGACCACAGTGCAGCGCCGATCTCCCACGGCGCGCGCCACTCCAGCGCCAGCCGCACGACGCCGGGCGCGCGCATCGGTCCGACCTCGTACCAGTGATGGGCGTTGTGCATCGATCAGTCTCCTTCGCGCTTCGCCGGTCTGCTTCGCGCCGGCTGTCGCTGCGTCGCCTGGCGGGTCGCCGCCGGCGCAGTCATCTTGCGCGCGCCCCCGCGCGCCGTCCCGGTCGGCGTCGCGTGCTTCCGACGGCCGGTCGCGCGCAACTCCCCGAAGGCGTCGGTCATCGCCGCCGCGAGCACTTCGAGATCCGGAATCGACCGGCGACACGCGACCAGCCCGAAATCCAGCGAACCACTGTAGCTCTCGACCGTGATGTTCAGCCCCAGCCCGTGCTCGACGATCGACAGCGGCCAGTACGTGCGCATCCGCGCACCGGCCAGGTACAGCGGCACCTGCGGGCCGGGAACGTTCGAGATCACGAGGTTGGCGATCGGCGGAATCGCGTTGGCCAGGCGGGTGCGGCCGTACAGCGACGCGAGCGCCGAAAGCAGCCACGGCAGGCCGAGCGTCGGGAAGTCGGTCGGCAGTACGTTCCTGGCCGACGAGGTCAGCGACTTCGACGCGCCCGCGGCGTCACGGATGGCGCGCAGTCGGCGCACCGGATCGGCCAGGTGCGTCGCGAGGCTGGCCGGCACCATCGTCGCCTGCGTGTCGTAGCCCAGGTCGCCGGCCGCGCGCAGCGACACCGGCACTGCGGCGACCAGCGGCTTCTTCGGCACGCCGCCGTGCGCGGCGAGATAGCGGCGCAGCGCGCCGCTGCAGATCGCCAGCACCACGTCGTTGACGGTGGCGTCGCGCGCGCGCGCGATCGCCTTGACCTCGTCGAGCGGCATCGAGACGGTCGCAACCGAACGCTCGCGGCCGATCGCACCGCTCCATGGCGTGCGCGGACCGAACGCGAAGTTCCTGCCCAGCAGGGCGAGCCCCGAGCGACCCGCCTTCGACCGCACGCCGGCGACCATGCCGGCCAGCAGCGGCAGCACGGCCGGCAAGCTGCGCACCAGCTTCACGAACTGGGCAGCCGTGTGCTCGAACGCGGTGCCCAGCACGGCGCGCGTGCCGGCTTGCCCGGCGGGTCCCGTCGCGCCGCGCTTCGACGGCCGGGCCGCCTGTCGAGGCCGAGGCGTCGTGTCGAGCATCTCGGTGACGAGCGCCACGCCCGCGGCGCCGTCCAGCGTCGCGTGGTGCACCTTGCAGTACAGCGCGACCTGGCCCGATCCGAGCCCGTCGATCGCCCAGAACTCCCAGAGCGGCCGGGTCCGGTCCAGCGTCTCGGCGTGCGCGCGCGCGACCCATTCGTGCAGCTGCGCCAGCGTGCCCGGCGCCGGCAGCGTGGCGCGCCGGACGTGGCGCGCCAGGTCGACGCGCCGGTCTTCGACCCACACCGGGCTCGCGACCTGCAGCGGCAGCGGCGCGAGGCGCCGGCGCAGCACCGGCAGCAGGTGGAGCCGGCTGCGAAGGTGCGACCGGACTGCTTTCGCGAAATCGCCGCGGAAACCGTCGGGCAGGTCGTACAGGTGCAGCGACGCGACGTGCATCGGCGTCTCGGGCGTCTCGAGGTACAGGAAGGCCGAATCGAGCCCGGTCAGCTGCTGCAAGGCGTC
>Ga0209477_1001073_pt1 | contig 16762 bp, 11 predicted proteins | sample KloWWTupernatant_FD_187180 | JGI IMG/M metagenome (GOLD analysis project Ga0209477, IMG submission 187180) | Active sludge microbial communities from Klosterneuburg, Austria, studying microevolution and ecology of nitrifiers - Klosterneuburg... | ecosystem: Engineered > WWTP > Aerobic digester >... | reverse complement strand
AGCCCGAGCCTCACCTGCACCGAAGCGGACGGCGGCGCGTTCTTCAACTCCGCGACCGTCACCTTCCCCGGCGGCTCGGCCGCCGACGTCGGCTGTGGCGAGCCCGCGAAGCCGTCCGTCACCAAGACCGCGCTGGCGACCACCCAGAACCCGACCACGGGCAACTGGACGATCAGCTACGAGGTGAAGGTCACCAACGGCGCAACCATTCCGCTGGCCTACTCGCTGAGCGACAACCCGGCCGGCCTGCCGGACGGCACCAGCCTCGTGGGGGACTGGACGGTCACCGGTCCGGTGAAGAGCCCGGCCGCTGCCGGCGAGTTCACCCCTCCGGCGGACACCTGGAACGGCACGTCCCAAGCCGAGATCGGCCTTGGCACGCTGCCCGCGGGCGCGTCCCACACCTTCACCGTGACCGGAACGATCGCCTTGGGCAACTCGGTCGACAATGCCGATCTGCTCTGCGTCAACCAGGGCTTCAAGAACACCGCGGCGGTGACCAATATCGTCGGTGGCAACAGCGGGACCGTTTGCGCCGAGATCGTTCCTGGCGCGGTCACCGTAGACAAGGGCGACGGTGTCGTCACCCAGCTCAGCGACTTCAGCTGGCAGATCGACTACCCGGTGACGGTGGCCAACAACAGCGGGAAGACCGCGGTCTACACCCTGAGCGACGACCTCGACCTGGGCACCGGCTTCACCGTCGTCACCAAGGGCTGGTTCGGCGCGCAACCGGTGCCGAACACTCCGCTGGCGACCGGTGAATCGGACGAGTTCAGCTACCGGGTTGTGGCCACGTTCGACTCCGAGGCTGACAGTCCCGAACTCACCTGCGATCTGACCGACGGCGGTGCGTTCTTCAACTCCGCAGCGGTCAGCTTCCCGGGAGGCTCGGACTCCGACACCGGCTGCGCCGAGCCGGCGTCGCCGACGGTCGCCAAGACCGGGTCGGCGGCCCAGCAGAACGCCGACGGCAGCTGGACCATCAGTTATCAAGTCAAGGTCACCAACCCGTCGACCATGGTGCTCGCGTACGCCGTGGACGATGACGCGGCCGCGCTGCCGGCCGGCGTCACCGCCGTGGGCTTCTGGACCGCCGCCGGCCCGAGTGAGCCTGAGGGCACCTCAAGCCTGAACGGCAACTGGAACGGAACCGGTGAGCTGGCCACCGGCCTGCTGCCGGCCGGCCGGACGCACACCTTCACGTTGACCCGCAAGGTGAGCGTGGCCCCGAGCGTCACCGACGCCACCCTCACCTGCACCGACGGCGGCCTGTGGAACACCGCCAAGGTCGACAACGGCGTCGGCGGCAACGACTCGGACGCCTGCGTCAGCATCGTCCGTCCGACCGTGACGGTTTCGAAGACCGAGACCGGCACCACCCACCTGGTGAACGGTCAGTGGCAGATCACCTACGTGGTGTTGGCCACGAACAGCTCCCAGAGCCTGATCGGCCTCTACGACCTGACCGACACCCTGATGTTCGGCGGCGACATCGACGTCGAATCGGCGACCTGGACGGGCCGGACCACCGGGACCTTCCCGGCGTCCGGCACCGCCACTCTCGCGACCGGTGAGACCATCGCGGCCGGCGCAGAGCACGTCTACACAGTCACCGTCCTGGCGTCGATCGACCAGGCGGCCTGGACCAGCAACGAGACGCTGCAGTGCGTCTCCGCGGAGGTCCCAGAGGCCGGCGGCTTCCTGAACACCGCCACCCTCACGAACAACGGCCAGGACAGCACCAGGTTCGACTGCTCCGAACCGGCCCTGCCGACCATCGTCAAGGACGCGACCGGCGCGGTGCAGGATCCGGTGGACGCCACAAAGTGGCTGGTGTCCTACGTGGTCAGGGTCACCTCCGGCGGAATCGACACCTTCTACGACCTGGCCGACACCCCGGACTTCCCGTCCGAGATCAGCCTGATCAGCGGCACGGCGCAACGCACCGACGTCACCTCGCCTGAGCAGGCCATCACCACGGGGACGAAGTTCGTCGTCGACCAGCCGCTGCTCAAGGGAGAGACCCACACCTACCGGGTCACCTGGCTGGTGGACGTGGCCGACAGCTACGAGCCCGAGCAGAAGTGCGAGGCCGACCACGGCTTCTACAACAGCGCGCGGCTCACCGTCGGTGAGGTCAACCAGGACGAGGACGCCTGCATCCCGGTCACCCCGCGGGTGTACCCGTCGGTGGCGAAGTCCGTCACCTCGACCACTCAGGGCGCGGACGGGAAGTGGACGGTCAGCTACGACGTGACCGTCACCCTGCCGAGCGGCGAGCAGAATCCGAGCGGGCTGGCGGCCGAGTACGACCTGACCGACACCCTCGATTTCGGGTCGGGGATCACGATCGACTCGGCGTCCTGGACCGGGCCGGGCGGAACCGGTGGTGTGTTCGCCGCCGACCACACCGCGACCCTGGCGAGCGACCAGACCATCACCGTCGCAACCAATCCGCACCACTACACGGTGACCGCGATCGCCGACGTCGCCACGACGGCCTTCGACAACGGCACCGCTCGTTGTGCGGCCAACGAGGCGGGTTCGGGCTTCCTGAACACCGCCGAGCTGACCTCGGGCACCACCACAACGACCGACGACGCCTGCGCCGAGCCGGCCAAGCCGGTGGTGACCAAGACCGGCGAGGTCGCCGAGCAGAACGCCGACGGCAGCTGGACCATCTCCTACCTGGTGGCGGTGTCGAACGACAACGAAGCCGGGCCGAGGGTGCTGTTCAACCTGTTCGACACCCCGGCGGCACTACCGGCCGGCGTCACGCTGACCGGTGGCTGGACGGCCGCCGTGATCGAGGGGCCGGCGGTCAGCAACGGGAACCGTCCCGAGACCGGTGATTGGCTGGTCGCGTCCGGGTTCCTGGAGCCAGGGGCGTCCGCGTCCTACCGCATCCAGGCCGGCGTGCGCGTCGCCCTGGCCGAGGAGCCGTTCGAGTTCGAAAGCTGCCGGGACACCGAGAGCGTGGGCATCGTGCTGCCGAACTCCGCGAAGGTGACCTCAGGGCAGGTCGAAGGCGCCGATGACGGTTGCACCACGGTGCTGCCGCCGCAGTCCTGGACGCTGGCGAAGACCGCCAACCCGACCACGGGCTCCACTGTGCTGCCCGGCCAGACGATCATCTACACCCTGAGAGTGGTCAACACCGGCCAGGTACCGGTGACCGGCGCCACGGTGAACGACGACCTCAGCGACGTGCTCGACAACGCCACCCTTGCTGGCTCACTGCCCGCTGAGTTGACCCAAGTGGGCAACTCGCTGAAGTGGTCCGTCCCGACCATCCCGGTGGGTGGCTACGTCACCGTGAACTACTCGGTGACGGTCAATCCGGCCCAGTTCGGGGTCATGTTGCGCAACCACGCGACTCCGGGCGACAACGGCACCTGCGTGCCCGAGCCAACGCCGCGGAGGACATTGGCGGCGGTCACTGTCGCGGATCCCTGCTCGACCGAGCACCCGACCCCGGCCTGGACCCTGGTGAAGACCACGAGCCCTGCAGACGGCTCGGCGGTGCTGCCGGGCGACGAGGTCACGTACACCCTGGTGGCGAAGAACACCTCGGCTGCCCAACTGAGCGGTGCCTGGGCGATCGATGAGCTGGCCGGTGTGCTGAACCACGCAGACCTGGTGGGCGAGCTGGGCGCGGGGCTGTCGTTGACCGGTACCCAGCTCACCTGGACACTGCCGACGTTGGCGCCGGGCGCCGAGGCGACCGCGACCTACACGGTCAAGGTGCGGCCGGGAGCCTACGGGGTGGCCCTGCACAATGTGGTCACACCCTTCGGTGAGGTGCCGCCTGCGGGCTGCCCGGCCGAAGACCGGGGCTGCCGCGAGACCGACCACTACGTCCAGGCCTGGACGCTGGCGAAGACCAGCAACCCGGTGCCCGGCACAGTGGTGGAACCGGGGCAGGTGGTCACCTACACCCTGACCGCGACGAACACCGGCCCGACCGCGATCACCACTGCGATGGCGATCGACGATCTGACCGGAGTGTTGGCGAACGCCAGCCTGGTGCAGCCACTGGCGGCTGGACTGAGCACGTCCGGCACGAGCCTGACCTGGGCGATCCCGGCGATGGGCGTGGGCGAGACCCGGACGGTTTCGTACCAGGTGCGGATCGCGGCTGAGGCCAACGACGCCTCGATCCTCAACACCGTGCGTCCGGGTGACCTGAGCGGTACCTGTCCGACGTCGTGTTCGACTCAGCACCGGACTCCGGTGGTGGACGACACCACCGACGACGACGGCAACGACTTGGACGACCTCGCCTACACCGGCGCCACGGGCCTCGGGGCCGGCGCGGTCGGGCTCGGGCTGTTCGGTATCGGGCTGCTCGCGGTGCTGGTCTCGCGGCGGCGGCGCAGCGATGTGTAGGAGCGAACGATCCCTGAGCTTGTCGAGGATCCCTGAGCTTGTCGAACGATCCCTGAGCTTGTCGAAGGGTCCCTGACTTGCCGACGATCCCTGAGCTTGTCGAAGGGTCGAGACCACCGGTCCGGGGACTGACGCTATTGGGGGGAGTCAGGCCCGAACCGGGGGCAGCCTCCCTGCGAGGTAACCGACGGCTGGCGACGTGCCCGCGTTCAAGCGGACCGTCGCCAGTTCGTCGCCCCTGGTGAGCCCGCGGTTCACCAGCACGATCGGGACGCCGCGCCGCGCCGCGTGGCGGACGAACCGCAGCCCCGACATCACGGCGAGTGACGTGCCGGCCACGAGCAGCGCTTCGGCCGCGTCCACCAGTTCGAAGGCTTCGGACACACGCTCGCGCGGAACGCTCTCCCCGAAGAAGGTGATGTCGGGCTTGAGCACGCCACCGCAGTTCTGGCACGCGGCCACCACGAAGTCAGCGGTCGATTCGAGGACGGCGTCCGCGTCCGGGGCGATCTCGATGTCGCCCAGCTCGCGGACGCGTTCGAGGAAGCCGGGGTTCAAGGCGAGCAGCAGGTCGTCGAGCTCGGCGCGGGAGCACGTCCATCCGCAGGAAAGGCAGCGGATCAGGTCGTAATGGCCGTGGAGATCGATCACGCGCCTGGAACCGGCCCGTTGGTGCAATCGGTCGACGTTCTGGGTGATCACCCCGACCACAGCGCCGCGGTGCTCCAACTCGGCCAGGGCGAAGTGTCCATCGTTGGGTTCGGTGCGGTGCATTCCGTGCCAACCCAGGTGATTGCGCGCCCAGTAGTGGCGACGGTGATCCGCGCTGCCGACGAACTGCTCGTAGGTCATCGGCCGGCGCGGTGCCGCGTCCGGACCGCGGTAGTCGGGCAGCCCCGAGTCGGTGGAGAATCCAGCACCAGTGAGCGCGACGATCGTGCGTCCGGTCAGGGCGGCCACGGCCGCGTCCAGTTCTTCCTGGGTGGCCGGTGGACGCGTGTCCGGCGCTCCCGGCATCCAGCCGATCGCACTCCGGTTGCCGGGGGCTGAGCTTGAGGAAGCCGCGGGATGGTTTGCGCTCAGCTGGGAGACGGTGGCTGAGCCTGACGAAGCCCTTTCGAGCGCTCCCTCAGGACTCAACGCTCTCAACCCCGGCGGACTTCCGGCGTCGACGCTCCAGCAGGGCCTCCACCACCATCGGTAGTACCGAGACCAGCACGATCGCGATCAGCACGGCGTCCAGGTTGTGCTTGATGAAGTCGAACCCGCCCAGGAAGTAGCCCAGCAAGGTGCACCCGGCGGCCCAGAGGACCGCGCCGATTCCCGTCCAGGTGATGAAAGTGCGGAAGGTCATCCCGGCCGCGCCGGCGACCATGGTGATGAAGGTGCGGACGAACGGTACGAATCGGCCCAACACAAGGGCTTTCGAGCCGTAGCGCTCGAAGAACGCGTGAGTCTGGTCGAGGTGCTTGGCCGAGAAGACCTTGCCGATGAAGCCGGGCCTCGGCTTGAAGAGCCACGGCGAGATGCTCTTGCCGACCCAGTAGCCGACGACGTTACCGAGCACCGCTGCGGTCACCAGCACGGCGATGGAGATGGCCAGCACGGTGGGCTTGCTCGCGTCCCCGAAGCGGATGATCTGCGCGTCATTGGCGATGAACATGCCAACCGCGAACAGCAACGAGTCGCCCGGTAGCACCGGGAAGATCGCGCACTCGATGAAGATGATCAAGGCAGCGCCCCACAAAGCCCAGTTGCCCAGCGAGGTGAGGATGAACTCGGGGTCGAGCCAGTCCGGCAGAAGGAGCGGCAACAGGGCGAGTTGGGACAGGTTCACAACTCCCAAGGGTACCGTGACGCCCGTGGGTACCCTGAGCGAGGACGAGCTGGCGGCTGTGACCGCGCCCGGCGTGGGGCCGCATCCGCGTCCGTGGCCGGACGACTCCCGGCTCGACCCGGAACTCCTGGCCGAGGGCGATCGTCGCAACGTCCCCGACGAGTTCCGCTACTGGAGTGTGCCTTCGATCGTCGCCGACCTGGACACCCGGCGGCTGCCGCTGCATGTGGCCATCCAGAACTGGGAACACGACTTCAACATCGGCTCGATCGTGCGCACGGCGAACGCGTTCAACGTGGCCGGGGTGCACATTGTCGGACGTCGTCGCTGGAACCGGCGCGGTGCGATGGTGACCGACCGCTACCTGCACGTGCACCACCACGCCGACGAGGCCGCCCTGTTCGCGTGGCTGGCCGAGCACGAGGTGACCCCGATCGGGGTGGACAACCTGCCCGGCTCGGTGCCGTTGGAGCGGACCGAGCTGCCTCGCGACTGTTGCCTGGTCTTCGGCTCCGAGGGTCCGGGCCTGACGAGTGAGATGGTGGCCGGCTGCGACCGGCTGGTAGCGATCACCCAGTACGGTTCCACCCGATCGCTGAACGCCGGCGCCGCCGCCGCGATCGCGATGTACCACTGGTCCCTTCGCTGGGCGCCTTCCCGCTGATTGTGGCCACCTCTACCTTTTCCGCCGAGTTGTCAGAACTTCACGGCGCTATAGCGCCGTGAAGTTCTGACAACTCGGCGGACTAGGCTGGTGCGGTGAGCGACGAGTACGGGGTGTACTACCGGCCGGAGGTGGCGCAGGCGCGGGTGAAGGGCGCCAGCAGCCAGCTGTACTGGCGGTTGGGCACCACCGCGTTCGGTGCCGCGGCCGTCGCGGTTGCTTGGTACTTCTGGCCTGAGCAGGTGGGTCCGTGGGCCCCCTGGTACCTGTGGACCTCCCTTGCGATGGGCGTGGTCTTCGGCGTAGTGAACCTCGTCCAGCTCCTCCGGGCGCGCGCGGACGCGAAGCTTGCCCAGCCCGGCCTTGCCGTCGGGCTCAACCGGGACGGGATGTTGGTCGGCCAGCATTGGCTGCCCTGGCCGGAAGTCGGTGCCGTCGTCGTCAAGCCGGGCACGCTCGGCGCGTCCGCTTCGCTGGTGACCATCGGACGCGACCGCAGCAACAGCACCGTCCCGCTTGACTACACCGACACCATGCCCGCCACGCTCGATTCGGCGGTGCGCGTGCTGTCGTCCGGACGCGCCTGGGTCGACCTGTCGCGGTTGGACTGACGACCGCCGACGGGCTTCGGTATTCCAAAGTTGGTATCTGGTAACCACGAAGCGCGAGATTTGAGACACTGGTCCTGTTCGCCTGGCGACCGCACAGTCGCGGGCGCTTTCACTCCAGAGAGGCCAATCGAATGCCAATTGCTAGTCCTGAGAAGTACGCCGAGATGCTGGATGCCGCCAAGGCGGGCAAGTACGCCTACCCGGCGATCAACATCACCTCTTCGCAGACCCTGAACGCCGCGCTGGCTGGTTTCGCAGAAGCCGGTTCCGACGGCATCATCCAGGTCAGCACGGGCGGCGCCGAGTACGCGTCCGGCCCGACCATCAAGGACAAGGTCACCGGCGCGGTCGCGCTCGCGGAGTACGCGCACGTGGTGGCCAAGAACTACCCGATCAACATCGTCGTGCACACCGACCACGCCCAGAAGGACAAGATCGAGACCTGGGTCAAGCCGCTCATCGCCATCTCGCAGGAGCGGGTCGATCGCGGCCTGGAGCCGCTGTTCCAGTCGCACATGTGGGACGGTTCCGCGGTGCCGATGGAAGAGAACCTGCAGCTCGCCGACGAGCTCCTCGCCCTCACCAGCAAGGCCCGCCAGATCCTCGAGATCGAGGTCGGCGTCGTCGGTGGCGAAGAAGACGGCGTGGCAGCCGAGATCAACGACAAGCTGTACACCACCGTCGAGGACGGCCTGCGCACCATCGAGATCCTCGGCCTGGGTGAGAAGGGCCGCTACATGACCGCGCTGACCTTCGGCAACGTGCACGGTGTGTACAAGCCGGGTGCGGTGAAGCTCCGTCCGGCCGTGCTCAAGGAGATCCAGGACGCCGTCGGCGCCAAGTACGGCCGTGAGAAGCCGTTCGACCTGGTCTTCCACGGCGGCTCGGGTTCGACCCCGCAGGAGATCTCGGACGCGGTCGACTTCGGCGTGGTGAAGATGAACATCGACACCGACACCCAGTACGCGTTCACCCGTCCGGTCGTCGACTGGATGTTCAAGAACTACGACGGCGTGCTGAAGATCGACGGTGAGGTCGGCAACAAGAAGCAGTACGACCCCCGCGCGTGGGGCAAGAACGCCGAGGCCGGGCTCTCAGCCCGGGTTCTCGAGGCCTGCCAGTACCTGCGCAGCGTCGGCAAGACCATCGGCTGATCACACCTCAGCCAACAGGCGGGCCGGGTAACCGGCCCGCCTTTGTGGCTGAATCGAATTGCGCTGAACTCTCCACTACCTGCCGGATTCCTGGTGGGCGGGAGCCGAGTCCGGTGCAATTCGGTGCACTACTCGTAGGGTGATGCCCTGCGGAGGGCATCTGTAACTAGGCACGCAACGTAGTCCGGGCAATCCAGGTGCTCCCATCCGAACCTGAGCACCGTGAAGCCGCCGGCCGCGAACTCATTGAGACGCTCACGGTCGGAGATGAAGGCACTGCTGGTGTCATGGAACTCGCGGCCATCGAACTCAAGCACGAGCTTGCGGCGCTTGAACCGGACATCCGGCCAGTAGCGGCGCCCGCGAACTTCGATCGGGCGATTGGCCACCCAGCCGTCTATTCGCGCCGCCCGCAGGATGTGATGGAGCCGGAGTTCGGCATAGGACCACGGATTCGTGGCGGCCGCTGCGGCCACCCTTCGGCGCTCGGCGTGACCAGCGGTGCGCGACAACGCGTCGACGGCTGCGCTCAGGCCGGCCTCGTCGGCCAGCCTGAGCCTCAGAGCGTCGCAGATCGCCCGACCATCGTCGGTTGTGGCGAGTTCCACCGCAGCGTAGGCAGCGCAGGCCGCCCTGATCCCCTTTGTGCTCGACCACGAACTCAGGCGGAATGCGTCGCCGACTCACCACGACGTCGCCGCGGGATCGGAGAGTCGGATGCGACAGCCAGGTCAACCGGCTCTTCTCCATCGGCAGCCAGAGGCTGGCTGCCGAGCGATGGTGGATCACCCCTTCCGGGGCGCTCCACACCGCGACGGCTCCGAGCCAGCGCTCCATGCTCAAGGTGCCGCCGGCCACGAAGACGCCCGGTAGCGGGCTGATGAGAGTGCCGTCGAGCCTTCCTCGACGTAGGGCGGACTTGAGTCGCGGATGGTCGGCCATTCTGATCCCACCGGCTTCGGCGAGGATCGCTTCGATGTCAGCATGCACACCCTTGTCTTCGTCGTGGCGGGTCGACTCGCATCATCCATCCACAGCTGAGCGGTGAACCGAATTGCCCTGTGGACAACCCAGATCGATAGAAACCCCCCGCGGCGTGCGCGCGATTCTTGGACGAGTTCAGTGCAAATCGGTTCGGGCGCTACTCGGGAAGACCGTCCCGATCGGCCCAATCGAGCAGTGGTCCCAGGGAGTGGGCGACCGAGTCGATCGCGGCGTGCGGGTCGCCCAGCGCGGCGAACCTGGCCGGCACGGTCGCCAGGGTGAAGTCGCGCGGGTCGATCGATTCCAGCTCGTCCCAGGTGAACGGCGTCGACACTGTGCCCTCGGGCACGCCCCGCACCGACCAAGCGCTGGCGATCGTGTGGTCTCGGGCGTTCTGGTTGTAGTCGACGAACACGTGGCGCGGGTCGCGCTCGCGCCGCCACCAGGTCGTGGTGACGTCGTCCGGTGCCCGGCGCTCCACCTCGCGGGCGAACGCCAGCGCCGCCCGGCGCACTTGGCTGAACCCCCACTGGGGCTCGATCCGCACATAGATGTGCAGGCCGTGGCCACCGGAGGTCTTCGGATAGCCGACGATGCCCAGCTCGTCAAGCACCCCTTTCGCAACCCCGGCCACCTTTCGCACTCGCTCGAAGCCGGCCTCGGGCATGGGGTCGAGGTCGATCCGCCACTCGTCGGGCCGCTCGACGTCGGCTCTCCGGGAGTTCCACGGGTGGAACTCCACCGTGCTCATCTGCACCGCCCAGATCACCGCGGCCAGTTCAGTGACGCACAACTCGTTGGCGGTGCGCCCGTAGCGGGGGAAGTAGACCTCCACGGTCTCTACCCACGGCGGGGCGCCCGCCGGTAGACGCTTCTGATGCACCTTCTCCCCGGCCAACCCGGACGGGAATCGGTGCAGCATGCATGGACGCTCGCGCAGCGCCCGGACGACGCCCTCGCCCACGGCCAGGTAGTAGTTGGCCAGGTCGAGCTTGGTCCAGCCGCGCTCGGGGAAGTAGACCCGGCCGGGGTTGGTCAGCCGCACGACCCGTGGGCCGACCTCGACTTCCACCGCATCGGTGCTCGCCATGGCGTCAACGTACCCGGCCGCACCCGGAAGCGTCACCGCGTCGACGCCGGCAATTCGGCGGGTTCAGGTGCCCCGCCACCGGAGCCGGTAAAGTATGGCCGCAAGAGCCCGCCGGCATTGCCGCGGGCTTTCCTTACGAAGAGGGGCAGTCATGCCGGGAATCGTGGTCGTCGGTGCGCAATGGGGCGACGAGGGCAAGGGCAAGGCGACCGACCAGCTCGGCGACCGGGTCGACTACACCGTTCGCTATTCCGGCGGGAACAACGCCGGGCACACGCTCGTCGTGAACGGCCAGAAATACGCCCTGCACCTGTTGCCCTCCGGCATCCTCAGCCCGAAGAGCGTCCCGGTGATCGGCAACGGCGTGGTCATCGACCTCGAAGTGCTCTTCCAGGAGATCGAGGGCCTTGAGGCCCGCGGCGTCGATACCTCCAAACTGATCATCAGCGCCAACGCCCATATCATCGCTCCGTACCACAAGGTGATCGACAAGGTCACCGAGCGCTTCCTTGGAAAGCGCCGCATCGGTACCACCGGCCGCGGAATCGGCCCCTGTTACTCCGACAAGATCAACCGGCTCGGCATTCGGGTGCAGGACCTGCTGGACTCCTCGATCCTCGCCCAGAAGGTCGAGGCGGCCCTCGACCAGAAGAACCACCTGCTGGTCAAGGTCTACAACCGCCGCGCCATCGACCCGGCCGAGGTCACCGAGGAGCTGCTCACCTACGTCGATCGCGTCCGGCCGATGGTCACGGACGTCGTTCGGGTGCTCAACGACGCGCTGGACGCCAACAAGGTGGTGCTGTTCGAGGGCGCGCAAGCCCACCACCTGGACGTCGATCACGGCACCTACCCGTATGTCACCTCGTCGAACCCGATCGCCGCCGGTGCCTGCATCGGCGCGGGCGTCGGCCCGACCCGCATTGACCGCACCATCGGCATCATGAAGGCCTACACCACCCGCGTCGGTGAGGGCCCGTTCCCGACAGAGCTGCTCGACGCCGACGGCGAGAAATTGCGTACGGACGGGGCCGAGTTCGGCACCACCACTGGACGCAACCGCCGCTGCGGCTGGTTCGACGCCCTGGTGGTCGAGGCCGCCGTAGCGGCGAACGCGTTCACCGACATCTTCCTGACCAAGCTCGACATCCTCACCGGCTGGGAGAAGATCCCGGTCTGCGTGGCTTACGACGTCAACGGCGAGCGCACCAACCGGCTGCCGATGACGCAGACCGATTTCCATCATGCCTTGCCTGTTTACGAGTATCTGGACGGCTGGACCGAGGACATTTCGGACTGCCGCGACTTCGCCGACTTCCCGGCGAACACGCAGGCCTACGTCCGCCGTCTGGAGGAGCTCGTGGGCGCCCGGATCTCGGGCATCGGGGTTGGCCCGTCGCGCGAACAGGTCGTCATGTTGCACGACCTGCTTTAGGTCGTTCCTGGCCGGTGAATCGGCCCCGAATTGGGCATGAATTCATCGTTACAGTTGTGTGTCGGGCACCGTCCCGATTTGTGTTCCGCAGCCCCGTCTGCCTACCGTAGAACAGCGGACGGGGTGGATACCCAGAAGCGCCAACGCCGGACCGGAGGATATCTTCGGGCCGGTTTCGCTTTTTCTAGACGATGCCGCGCTGGGTTCGACACCCCGCGGCGTCACGACTCGGGGGAGTCGAACCATGCCAACACACGACTTGAGAAAAGTTGCCGGCCCGGATGCGGCCACCAGGCGTCAGTTGACGCGAAATCCCTACTCACCGGTGATGATCCTGATGACGATCATCGCCACCGGCGGCATCGTCGCTTACGCGATCTTCCTGCTCAACCCGGCCAACCGGGGTGACACCCTGCCGTACGTGCTGGTGATCGGCGCCGAGGCGATCCTGATCACGCACGCACTGCTGGCGATGTGGACGATCCTGGCCGGTGCCAAGAGCGCACGCGACCACGCCTACTACGCCGCCCAGGGCAGCCTCCTCGCGGACGAGCGCCGCGAGTCGCCACTGATCATCGCCGGCCGCCGTGCCTCGGTTGCGGTATTCATCACCTGCTACGGCGAGCCGATCGACGTGATCCGTCGCACCGCGACCGCGGCCCGCGCCATCCGTGGCGAACACACCACCTGGATCCTCGACGACGGCCGCAGCGACGACGTCCGCGACCTCGCCGCAGAGCTTCAGGTGGGCTACCTGCGCCGCCTCAGCAGCGGCGGCGCCAAGGCCGGCAACGTGAACCACGCCCTCAGCCAGGTGAAGACCGACTTCTTCTGCATCTTCGACGCCGATTTCGTCCCGAAGCCCGACTTCCTGTACGAGACCATGCCGTTCTTCGTCGACGCGGACGTGGCCTTCGTCCAGACCCCGCAGAGCTACGGCAACCTGCGCAACTTCGTCTCCCGGGGCGCCGGCTACATGCAGACCGTCTTCTACCGCTTCGTGCAGCCCGGACGCAACCACTTCAACGCCGCGTTCTGCGTGGGCACGAACGTGGTCTTCCGGCGGACGGCGATCGACGACGTCGGCGGCATCTACACCGACTCGAAGTCCGAGGACGTGTGGACGTCGCTGATGCTGCACGAGCGCGGCTGGCGCAGCGTCTACATTCCGGACGTGCTCGCGGTCGGGGACGCCCCGGAAACCATCGAGGGCTACACCAAGCAGCAGTTGCGCTGGGCCACTGGCGGGTTCGAGATCATGTTCACCCGCAATCCGCTGAACCCGAAACGCTCGCTCACCCTCGACCAGCGGCTGATGTACCTGGTCACCGCCACGCACTACCTGACCGGCATCGCCCCGGGCATCCTGCTGCTGGTGCCGGCCCTCGAGGTCTTCTTCGACCTGCGTCCGGTCACCCTGGGCACGAGCATGGGCGAGTGGCTGTTCGCCTACGCGGGCTTCTACGTGATGCAGATCGCCCTGGCGAGTTTCACCCTCGGCTCGTTCCGCTGGGAGGTGCTGATGCTGGCCACCGCCAGCTTCCCGATCTACCACCAGGCCCTGCTGAACGCCTTCTCCGGCAAGGAGCAGCAGTGGCACGTAACCGGCGCGAACACCAAGAAGAGCTCGCCGTTCAACTTCATCCGTCCGCAGGTGTACCTGTTCGTCTTCCTTGCGCTCACCTCGGTGGTGGCGATCTGGCGCGATCTCAACAACGCCCAGCTGACCCTTGCCACCGCTTGGAACGTGACCAACACCGCCGTGCTGGGCGCTTTCCTCGTGGTCGCGCTCGTCGAGCACTTCGCCCCCGACCCGACCAGGGTCCGTGCGAAGTCGCCCCGACGCGTCCGCGTCCCCTCTGCTGAAGGAGCAACCTCATGACCTGGAACAACCGATTTCGACTGCTCGGCGGCGTGCTCGCCGTGATCGCGCTGGTGCTGGGCCTGGCGATGGTCTTCAACCATCGGCAGAACCAGATCACCAGCTACGAAGCCAAGGTGGCCGCCGACAGCTACACCGTGGGTGCCGACTACTCCGGCACCGTGATCAAGCAGTTGGTGAAGGAGGGGGACGCGGTCACCAAGGGCCAGCCCCTGTTCGCCGTCCAAAGCCTGCAGCTGAAGGAGGCCTTCGCCAACGGCCTGGAGATCGCCGACACCGAGGTCTACAAGGTGGACACCGACCGCGGCGTCCTGACCTACTACGCCGCAGCGGACGGACGTATCGACGACCTGTTCGCCCAGCAGGGCAACTCGGTCGCAGTGGGCAACCCCTTGGCCACCCTCACCGGCGGCGAGCGCTACCTTGAGGCGAGCTTCCACGTGGTGCCGCGAGACTACGCCCGGCTGCAGGCGGGCAACCCCGCCCGCATCACCCTGCCCAACGACCAGGTCATCACCGGGACGGTGGAGAAGGTCGCGGTTTCCAGCGACTCCGCCGGGACGGTCAGCACGCTGCGACTTAAGTCGTCGCAGCTCGCGGCGCTCGATCCGCAGCCGTTGTCGGAGCCGGGCACACCGGTGATCGTGGCCGTCCAGCTGAATGACACCGGTCCGCTGGCGCCGATCACCGACGCCATGAACGACCTGCTGCAGCAGGTGGGGTTGCGATGAGGTTCACCGGACTCCTGCTCGCTCTGGCCCTGCTGACCGGCTGCAGCGTGGCTGCGCCCGCCCCCGGCGAAACGCCCAGCCCGAGCCCCGAGGTGAGCGTTCTGGGCGATGACCAGGTTTCGGAGTTGGTGGCCGCAGTGCCGCAGCGCACGCCCAAGGCGCTCCCGGACGCCAAGCTCGCGGACGGTCTGACGCCGCCCACGAATCGCTGGTACTCGGGGCTGGTGTTCTCCGGTCAGCCGGTCTTCCCGCTACCGCTTTCCTTCGCGCTCACCGACACCGGCTTCGCGTTCGGGCTGCCTTTGCTGAAGCCCACCCAGACCACCGTTTTCGGTGGGTTCGCGGCTGACGTGACCATGGACGTCGGTGCGGCGAGCAGTGTGGTGACCAGCGACGATCCGTCCGTGGTCACCACCGAGCAGCGCGACGCCGCCGGCGCGGCTATCGGGCGTGCGACCATCGCCCAGGGCTCGCCCTTCGTCTCCTGGGCGGCGGCGCGGGCCGCCACTGTGACGATTCCGGCGGGGTTCGAACCGGCGGGTGAGAGTCTCTACTTGGCGACGATCAACGGCACTCGCTATGCGCTCACCGGTACCGGGGTGAAGGTCTCCGGCACCTCGGTCGAGGTGGCCGGTGACGGCACCCTGGTCACCTGGCCGGTGCCTGAGGGACGCGAGCCCGCCGAACTGGTCGCGGCGGCACCGGCCACCGTCACCGGTTCGAGCATCAGTTATTCGGTCGGCGAGGACACGGTCACCACCACGCTCAGCTACGCGGCTTCCGCTGCGACCGCGATCGCCCGGATGCCCCACCAGGCGTCCGCTGGAGAGTGCGGGCTGGGCACGTATCCGTCGATCTACGGCACGCTGCAGCTGTGCGAAGGCAGCGCGCTCACCTGGGACACACCGCGGACGCAGGCCAAGCCCGCGCTCGACCTGAGTGGTCTGGACGGCGCGCAGCGCGCGTCCCTGACCGAGCAATTGAAGGCGGACGCGAAGCTGCCCGATTTCCCAGCCGACACCTACTTCGGCGGCAAGGCGCTGCAGCGGGTGGCGATGCTGGTGATGGTTGCCGACCAGCTCGGTGACGAAGAGTCGGCCGACGAGTTGGCCGCTCGCCTTGACGAGCAGCTGACCAAATGGCTCGACCCCGAAGGCTGCGCGGAGCGGGAGGCTTTCTGCTTCGTCTACGACCCGGCCGGAAAGGGCATGATCGGGCTCACGCCGTCCTTCGGCAGCGACGAGTACAACGACCACCACTTCCACTACGGCTACTTCCTGTATGCAGCCGGGGTGTTGGCCGCGCGGGACACGTCCGCTGTTTCGCGGTACGCGCCGGTGCTGAATCTGCTGGCGGCCGACATCGCCAGCTCTGGTGGCAAGTTCTTCCCCAAGCGGCGGGCGTTCGACGTCTACGCCTCGCACTCGTGGGCATCGGGGACTGCTCCCTTCGCGGACGGGAACAACCAGGAGTCGATCTCCGAAGCGGTGAACGCGTACGCCGGGCTGAACCTGTGGGCGCAGGCAGTCGGTGACCAGGCCCTGGCCGACGAGGCGTCCTGGATGCTCTCTGCCGAAGCGGACGCGAGTGGCCACTACTGGACGAACCCCGACCTCAGCGGGCCTGAGTTCGCCGGCTTCGGCCACCAGATCGTGGCCTTGAACTGGGGCGGCAAGCGTGACTACGCCACCTGGTTCTCGCCGGAACCGGCAGCCATGCTGGGCATCCTGCTGCTGCCGATGACTCCGACCTCGACCTACCTGGGCGGCGACCCGGAGCGCATCCGGGCCAACGTGGCCGAGGCCGTAGGGACCAACTTCGACCAGAAGTTCGGCGACTACATCGCCATGTACGCAGCGCTGGCCGGCCCGGAGGACCGCGACCGCGCGCTGGCCACGGCCGAGAAGCTGTCGGACGAGACCATCGACGACGGCATGAGTCGCACCTACCTGCTGGCCTGGCTCCACAGCCTGAAGTTCTAG